>SXGQ01147226.1_pt1 | contig 12508 bp, 17 predicted proteins | sample 3178371 | NCBI WGS metagenome assembly SXGQ01 (sample SAMN11356859, study PRJNA531348) | freshwater metagenome | isolation source: freshwater sample F1-20 | place: China: Fuxian Lake, Yuxi | collected 2017-12-25
GGTTCTTCAGGATTTGTAATGCCTATGGGAACTCTAGTAACTCAGGGTCATATCAATATTGAAGGCGATGATATTGTTGCTTTAGAACAAGCACTTGCAAATAACTTTGAAAGTTATACATTTGCAGGTGGTTACAAAGCAGCATTAAATTTACTGTTAAATGGTGATGTTGATGTTGCATTTGGTTCAGATGTTGCTCCACAAAAATATCTTAGTTTAGAAGAACAAGCAAAATTACGTCCTGTTACTACAATTGGACCTGTACCATCACATGTCTTTATGGTAAGTTCTAGTATGTCTGAATCTACTAAAAATAATTTAGTTAGCGCATTGATTAAACTCAATTATGATGAACACAATTCAATTCTAACTGATTTGTATGGTGCAGAAGCACTTGTTCCAACAACAACTACTATGCATATTGGTGAATTTGGAACCTTTATTGATATACTAACTGGTCTTGATCAAAAAATCTTAGATTCCTATAACAAAAGCAAATAAAATATGGTATTTTTTAGTTTATGTAAATTTACATGAACAAAAATTCTCCGTTTTCATTAATTTCTGCAAGTAAAATTATTCAAATGAATGATGTATGGACGTCATATGATTCTAAAAGTTATGCTTTGAAAGGAGTAAATCTTTCAATAGATAGAGGCACAAATTATGCCATAGTTGGACAATCTGGTTCAGGTAAATCAACACTTTTGAAATTAATGAATGGAATGATGACTCCAAGCAAAGGAACTATCAAAATTGATTATTTGACTCCTAATATGAATAATAAAAAATTCAAAAAAATGATGCATACCATAGGGTATATCCCACAAAGTTTAGGTCTTGTAAAAAACATTAGTGTAATGGATAATATTTTGATTGGAGCATTACCTAGACTAAATACAATGCAATCTATTTTGAAACAGTTTCCTGAAAATGAAATTCAAGAAGCTAAAAATATTTTAAAATTAGTTGGTTTATCTGGTAAAGAATCTAGAAAGGCATACATGTTAAGTGGTGGTGAAAAGCGTAGAGTCGCAATAGCACGAGCACTAATGCAAAAACCTACAATACTTTTAGCAGATGAAATAGTTTCAGAATTGGATCATGTGACATCAAAAGAAATTATGAATTTAATTTTGGATGCACAAAAGAAAATGAATCTGACTGCAATTATGGTACATCACGATATGAAACTTGCATTAGAGTATGCAAATCGTGTGGCAGTAATTAAGGAAGGACAAAAAATTTTAGAAATTGGAGTAGAAGGTGATACTATTGTTGATTTTCAAACAGGTGATATGAGTATCGAAGAAATAATGGAGATGTTTAATACTGACCCCAAAGAATAACCTCATCATTGGAGTAATTGTTGCTTTGGTCATAATTGCATCATACAATGTAGATGCAAATCCTGTTGATCTTGCAGAAGGTTTACCAAATCTGAGTGTTATTATTTCTGAAATATTTGTAGCAGAATCAATAATTGAGGATTTGAAATATATCCCAACTGCATTATGGGCAATGTTTGAAACCCTTCAAATGGCATTTATTGGAACTGTCATCGGAATTGCAATTGGTTTACCTCTAAGTATGCTTGCTGCAAGGAATTTGAATAGCAAATTTGTTTATGCTCCCACTAGAGCGCTATTGGCAATAATTCGTACATTTCCATCTATTTTATGGGCTCTACTGTTTGTCATAATGGTAGGATTGGGTCCATATGCCGGTGTATTGGCAATTGTGATGTATACAATAGGATTTGTAACAAAACTACAATACGAATCAATAGAAACTATTGATTCTGATCCTATGGATGCTGTAAGTTCTATTGGCGTTAGTAAGTTTCAGTTAATTCGATATGTTGTACTTCCAGAATCAGCATCACATTTACTTGGTCAAATATTGTACATGTTTGATTACAACGTACGTCAAACCAGTATTCTTGGAATTGTTGGCGCTGGAGGAATTGGATTTTTCATAATTAATTATATTAAATTCTTTGAATATGGTAAAGCAGCAATTTTCATGTTAATTGTTTTAATTACTGTTTTGATAATTGATTGGTTTAGTGTAAAAATCCGAGACAAGTATATAGTAAAATCTCAGCATGGCATGGAAATTAGAACTAAAGAATCTAGAAGTTAATCGCTAGTGCCAAATAGTTTATTTTAACTAATTCTTTATTAAAAAATTTTTTCATATGTGAATATTGAATAAAGTTATTTTATTTGATCTTGGGGGCGTATTAATTAATTGGAACGATGATTGGTTATATGATGAAATCTCTTCTCAATTGAAAATTCCTTTTAGTCAAATAAAGTCCAAATTTAATGAGAATCTTTGCAGTTTATTTGAATCTAAAATAACCGAGAAAGAATTTTGGAATCTAGTTCTTGGAAATAATAATAATATTGATAATAAAATAATCAGTAAAACTTTTTTAAAAAAGTCCAGTATAAATTACGATTTACTAAGTTTTGCAAAATCACTTAAAGAAAATGGGCATACTATTGGAATTTTGTCTAATTTAACTGCTGGAACTTCTAACAGTTTTGAAAAAAATCATTTATCTGATTTTGATTATCATTTTTATTCAAATTCTATTAAAATGTCTAAACCCAATCCTGAAATTTATCAATATGTTTGTGATCAAATTCCTTCTAAAAACATATTGTTAATTGATGATAAACAAGAAAATTTAGATGCTGCAAAATTATTTGGTTTCAAAACTATTTTATTTTCTCTTTCAAATTTCTCTAAAGGTCTAATTCACGATAAGATCTATGATTTTATAAAATAATTCCGTTTTTAATTTTTAAAAATATGTTTTAAAAAAATATTTTATAATTATGGATTTTTGATACTTTAAAAGATCGTGTTAAATTAAAGAAAGAATTTTTGATTTAATAATTATTTTTTATTTTGTCTAATTTATGAAATTCAGATACAAAGATAAAATAATTTTATTGTGATCTGTGATATTTTTATTGTGATCTGTAATAATTACATAAAAAAAATTATACTTAATAATGATGAGTTTGTATAGTCTGTATTAGGAATAAGTCCACCTTAACCCCTTGAGCTAAAAACTCTAAAGGAAACTAAACGGGATTTTGCCCTGGGCTTATTCACCTTTTTATTTATTAATAATAAATTATTTTTTGATGGAAACCATTAATTTAAGATTTTTTTTAAATTGAGTTATGTTTTCTGAAATTAATTGGCATGATAATTTTTATGGAATATCATGGGCTTATGAAAAATATAGATTAGTAGTATCCATTATGTTTGAAGATAAAAAAGAAGCAACTATCATGGCCCAAGAAATAGAAGAATGGAGTGATAAATTCACTAGATTAACAATTGTTGAAAAAGATAATGGTGAATTTTCAATTTGTTGTTATGAGGATCCTCAAATCTCAAAGAGTTCTAAACACATTGGTCTTTTTAGAACTGGCATGATTCAAAGTGGAGGATACGAACAAGCAAAACCTATGATTGAAGAAAAACCGCCTTTACTACAAATTGCATATGCTGCAGATGTTAGAGTTATGAGCACATATGAACAAATATCTCGACTAGTTCCGATGAGAAAATGCCGAATTATTTCTGAAAAAGATTTGAAAAAACAGGAATATTATTTTGAAAGAACTGCCCATATAGAAAAAAAATCTGATAAAGATTCAAAAAAGTAAAATCATTTATCATTTATGGACTGGTATCATTAATCGCTTAAAATCGATATAAAGAATCACTATCAAATCATTCATAACATTGCTACTGATCAATCATTCATCTCTTTTAAATGCAAAATTGCTTTATTGATATCTATGAATGATAACGATAACTCAAACACTTGGGAAGATGCAATAGGCTCCTCTTGGTTAATCTCAGAAGAGTAACCCCTCAATGGAGCATCTTTTTGAGAATTACTCATACCTCGTTTCGTAACCTTATTTTGTAGATTCTTGTAATGTTTGATAATGGGGTTAAATGATTACTTTATGATTGAACACACAAAGGAGTGTAAATACAGAAATGATAATGACATGCCACATATGAATTGCTTTTGTAAATGTCATAAAATTGTCATGATTGACTCTGCAAAAATGGAATCAAGAACTTTCTGATTCTTTTTTAGGCTCAAAATTTTCTACAATTTCAGAAACTGTTTTGATTATGGCTTCTTTAATTTGTTCTTGAGTCATTCCAGATTTATGCATTAATTTCATTTGGTCCATTAGTGCAAAATGAACACGACCTTGCAGGTAATCTACTATACCAAAATCGCCTTTTGGAAATTCTGTAACAAATATCGATTCATCTGTCATGAAATAAATTAAAATAAATCCCATTAATATTTCCAAATATTCATTAGTATCACAAAATGGGAATATTTATGACAAAATTTGTTCATAAAACCTATGATACGATCTATGTTCGTGATATGATTAAACTTAGTCTTGATGATCTTATAGGAATGATGTCCTCATTAGAGGCTGCTCATGCATATTGGGCTGAGGGAGTTTTGTTTGCTAGTTTTGCAATGGCTGAATCTGAAGAATTGGCTAAAAAAGAAATGAATAATGAGATGTATTTAGATAAAGTAGTTTTTGCAATATGTGAAAAATATTCAAAAACAGTAAAATCTTCTACTAATCTTGAAATTGGTGTTTTAAATATGCAAAAAAGTAGTTTGTATACTGATTTAATAAAATGGCTAAAGACCCAATCCATTTGGAATCAATAATATTCTCAGAATCTATATTTGATTATTTTTTGCATGATATTTTTATTTGCCAAGTATTTTTTGAAATTTATCCAATTCTGATTTAGTTTTTACAAACTGATCTGTTAAAATTTTACATGAAAAAATCTGTTTCATTTTATTATCTATTACAAATATTGCTTCATTTAAAATAATTGCATCTACAAATTCATCATTTGGATATGATGTATATTTTAATATGTCATTGTTAATTTGAATTTTAAATTTAAATCCCATCAACAAACCTGCATCCTCATGTTTGTTTAGAAATCCTCTAATGCTTGCTTTTATGTCTGATTTTTTTTCTATTGCTAAATATTTGAGTGCATTTTCATTATCTTCTTCTATTATGCATCCAACTGGTTTATTTTTAATATGCAAAGTTATTGATTTATGAGTTTCAATGTACTCATCTACATTATCAATTTTATATAACGGCATATTGTAATAATAACAATTTCATTAATTAATTTTTTAATGTATCTCACCAATTTTTCTTTTTTCTAAAAAAAAGCCGGTCTCCATCGTTTTGGAGACTCTGTAAATGTATTAACTAGTTTATGTGAGCATTTTGGGCTCTTCCAGCTAACACCGTGAGATGTCTCTGACTCGACAATACCATTAAAGATATCTTTATGTTAAAAATTAAATTTAAAAAAAATTACTTTTTGGTTTATTTTTTTCACATTAAAAAGATCGTAAAAATTATTTTTTAAAAATTATTCATTTTATCCCCTGTCTGTAATTCGATATCTATCAAAAATTTTGGGTATTTCTAACAAAAAAGTTCTGATCGTAGAGCCAACAAATCAACCTCTCACTTGATAATTCTGATTATTCTACATGTTCAAACTAAGATCTAACTGCGAGAACAACCACATTTTACATACACAACTTTGAATTCTCCCCCCGTCTTGATGTTATGAGACATTGGTTTATTGCAATATTGACAATTCACTGCCCCATGATATTCTTCTACTTTTACTATTTGATATTCCCATGATTTTTTCTTACTGTCCCAATACACTGAATTAATCTCTGTTGGAGTATCCATATTCTAAAACTAATATTAAATTGACTAATTAATTTTTAGAACTTTTTGTATCTCTCATAAATTCTGAAAATTAGCTAATTAACTCGTAAATAGGGCTATTTTAAGAACAAATTATGAATGATATTTCAATTTTATCGATTTTAAATTCTATGAATGGCGAAACAGCATATCTCACAGATATGTGGGAAAGATGCCTAGATAAAAAAAGAAAACGATATCCTAGAAGTAAATTTAATGCTGTTTTAGATACAATTGTTGAATTCGGCTATTTAAAAAAACAAGGTTATAAAACTGAAACAACATACACTAAATTGAAATTTACTGATACTTCAGATCATATAGGATTTATCAATAATATTATTTTTACAAATGAAACTATGATAAAAAAAACATTGCAAAAATTAGATAATGTAAAAATATTTGTTGATATTTCAAAAGATCTTAACGCTCATAAATTAAATAAATATGCTGAAAAAGATTATGAATTGTTTTTGAAAAGTGTAACAAATATGCTTGGAATTTCTTCCTCTATTTTATTTACAATTACAAATACTAGTAATCAAGAATTAAAAAAAGAATTAAAATTATGTCTTAGTCAAATAAAAGAATTTTTAGATCAATCATATAAAATACTGATGAAATATCGAGGTTCAAATGAGAGAATTGTATTGCAGAGAATGCTAAATAATAAAATTCCAGAACCTGGATTTTTAAAAATTTAAGAAATTATTAGTTTTTTAGAATTAATTTACTGCATTGAATAGTGAACATCACAAAATAACACAATTCCATTTGATAGTGTTTTAGCCGAAATACTATTGCCCTCTGATAGTCCTTTACCACAAACGTAGCATTCAACTATTGAAACAGAAGACTCAATTTCATTATGCATTCTTGAATTTTGCATAATTGTTTTACTTTGCATTTTCATCATGCCCTTACTGCACACTTCTAACCTATAAAGGTACCGTACTATACCGTAACATCATATATAGATACATGGAGGCTAATTTGTCCTCATTACTGTTGTATTATCTTTAAATATTAAACAGTAAAAATTTTGATTATGGGTGGACACCTTTGGAAATACACAAGCAATAGTAATACCACTAGATTTATCTGAAAACCAATTTCAAATTTACAATAAAATATCTCGAAATTACACTCATTCATTTCTCTTTGAATCCCTTTCTGGACCTGAAGTTCTAGCTGAAACTTCTGTAATGGGATTTGATCCAAAAATTATTTTTAAAGGGTATTCTGACAAAGTTGAAATTACTGAAAATAATACTACTACTACAATTCAAACTACTGAACCATTTGTCGAATTAAAAAAATTATTGGGAAAATCTAATGATCAAAAATATCGATACCTTGGTGGAGCTGTTGGTGTTGTAAATTATGATTCAATAAGATTAGTTGAAAATATTTCTAAAGAAAATAATTTGAGTCAACCTATTATGGAATTTGGAATTTATGATGATGGTTTACTATATGATAATGTTGAAAAAAAATTGTTTTATTTTTATCATGATGTAAATAGATTTGATCAATTACTAGTAACTAAAGATTCTTTTGATAAATTTTACTCAAGTGAAGTAATTCCTAATATGAATAAAGAAAAATTTTCATGTATTGTAAATAAGGCAAAACAATACATTCACGATGGTGATGTTTTTCAAGTTGTTTTATCTCGGAAATTTGAATTTGAGACTAGTGGTGATAATTTAACGCTATACAAAACATTAAGAAAATTAAATCCATCACCATACATGTATCACTTGAAACAAGATTCAAAAACAATTATTGGTGCTTCTCCTGAAATGCTAATTCGAATTACTGATGATAAAGTAGAAACCTTCCCAATTGCTGGAACAAGAGAAATTACTGAAAATGAAGAAAAAAATCAAGCCTTATCTGAGGAACTAATTAATGATGAAAAAGAATTAGCTGAGCATACAATGCTTGTTGATTTAGGACGCAATGATATTGGTAGAGTCTGTAAATATGGTACTGTGCATCCTGAATCTCTTATGCAAATCAAGCGATTTAGTCATGTTCAACATATTGTCAGTCATATTGTTGGTACTTTGGACTCCAAAAATGACATGTTTAACGCATTTCAAGCCGTATTTCCAGCTGGAACTGTTTCTGGTGCCCCAAAAGTAAGAGCAATGCAGATAATTGATGAATTGGAAACTGAGAAAAGAGGTCCATATGCCGGTGCAGTTGGATATTTTTCATATAATGGATGCTGTGATTTTGCTATTGCAATTAGAAGTATTTTCATAGAAAATAACAAAGGATTTGTGCAATCAGGTGCAGGCATTGTTTCAGATTCTGTTGCAGAAAATGAATTTAATGAAACTGAACACAAGGCAAGCGCTATGCTTCAAGCATTAAAGGAGGCATCAAATTGAAATTTTTAATTATAGATAATTATGATTCATTTGTTTACAACATAGCTCAGTATCTTGGTGAGCTAGGAGTCGAATGTGATGTTTTTAGAAATGACAAAATTACTATTTCACAAATTAAAGAAAATAATTATGATGCAATAATAATTTCTCCAGGTCCTGGAAATCCTGAGGATAAAAAATATTTTGGAATATGCCGTGATGTGATAAAAGATATTGGTCCAACAACTCCAATTTTGGGTGTATGTCTTGGACATCAAGGAATTATTGATGCATTTGGAGGTAAAGTAACTAATGCTGGATGTGTAAGACATGGAAAAACTAGCCAAGTCAGGTATGTTGATTCTGAATTATTCAAAGGTGTGAAAAATCCTTTTCGAGCTACTCGTTATCATAGTTTGGTTGGCGATAAAACAATAATCCCAGATGTTTTAGAAGTTATTGCCACTGCAAATGATGATGGTGAAATTATGGCAATCAAACATAAGAAATTTTTGATTCAAGGTGTTCAATTCCATCCAGAATCAATTATGACTGAAGATGGGAAAAAAATTTTTGCTAATTTTATCAGACAGGTAAGAGAAAAATGATTTCTGAATATATTTCTAAATTAGAACAAAAAGTTGATCTGACTTATGATCAGATGAGTGAAATCATGGCTGAAGTATTGTCAGGTAAAACCAACGATGATCAAAATATGAACATTCTATCTAATTTATCAAAGAAAGGTGAAACTGATGATGAATTACTTGGGATGCTTGACAAAATGGAGGAATTATCTCTAAAAATTACGCCTAAAAATAAAGGAACTGTGATTGATATGTGTGGTACTGGAGGAGATAAACTACAAACCTTCAATATTTCTACTACTGCTTCATTTGTAGTTGCAGCAGCTGGAGGTATTGTTGCTAAACACGGAAACAGATCAAGTTCAGGAGTTTCTGGAAGTGCAGATATTTTTGAATATTTTGGATATGACTTGAATGCCGAACCTTCTACTGTTGCAAATATTTTAGAAACTCATAGAATTTGTTTCATGTTTGCACAAAAATTTCATCCTGCAATGAAAAATGTATCTTTAGCTAGAAAACAATTGGGAATTAGAACTGCATTTAATTTACTTGGACCTCTTTCAAATCCCGCTAATGTAAAAAATCAATTGATTGGTGTTTTTTCAAATGAATTTCTTACTAGATTACCTCAAATTCTTAAACGAAGAGGAGTGGAAAATATAATCGCAGTTAGATCCAATGACGGAATGGATGAATTTTCTACTAGTTCTACAAACAGTGTTTGTATTTTAAAAAATAATATTGTATCTATTAATTCAATTGATCCTGAATTTCTCGGTTTACATAAATCCACACTTGATGAGATTCAAATTCAAACAAAACAAAATGCAATTGACTCATTTGTTGGGGTTCTAAATAACACTTCTAATCAAGCTATGATTGAAACTACAGCATTAAATGCTGCTGGGGGATTATTGGTTGGAAATGTTGTAAATAGTTTTGAAGATGGTGTTGAACTTGCATTAAATACAATTCGTAGCGGTAAGGCAATGAAATTATTGGAAGAATTTGTGGCTAATACTGGTCATATTGAAAAACTAAAGGAGATTATAGATGGCTGAAAATATTTTAAAAAAATTAGTAAATAATTCTCAAATCGCAATTGATGAAGGAGTATATGATGTTAATGTAAATTTAAAAAAATCTACTCAGGATTTTAAACAAATTATTAAAACAAATCCACATGCAACATTGCTAACTGAAATAAAATTCTCATCGCCCTCCTTAGGTAAAATTAGAACGATTAGTGATCCTGTTAGTATTGCAAAACAAATGATTCAAGGTGGTTCAAAGGCATTATCTGTTTTAACTCAACCCCATTTGTTTAATGGATCTCCTCAATATTTTATTAAAGTAAGACAATCAGTCGATGTACCATTATTGATGAAGGACATTATGATTGATAAAATACAAATAGACACAGCAAAAAAAATTGGTGCTGACTATATGTTAGTAATTCAATCTTTGTTTGACCAAAAAATTCTTACTGATATTGATGACTTTATTGATTATGGTCACAAGCAGGGATTGAATGTTTTACTTGAGGTTCACACTAGAGAAGAATTTCAAAATGCATTAAAAACTGAAGCTGATATTATTGGAATTAATAATAGAAATTTAGACACACTTGAAATTGATCTTAAAACAACAGAATTAGTTTTATCTGGTTATGATAAATCAAGAATAATTTTGTCTGAAAGTGGTATTAACACAACTGCTGATATTCAATATTTAAAAAATTGTGGTGCTGATGCATTTTTGATAGGTTCAAGTATAATGAAAAGCGATAATATTATAGAACAAGTAAGTAAATTGGTGAGATCATATTGAAATATCCTAAAAATGGTAAATTTGGAGAATTTGGAGGTCAATACATTCCAGAAACTCTTGTGCCTGCAATTGAGGAATTAGAGGAGAATTATTTGAAATTTAAAAATGATAAAAAATTCAAGCAAGAATTGGATTATTATCTTAAAGTGTATGCTGGAAGACCAACTCCATTATACTATGCAAAAAATTTATCCGAAAAATGTGGTGGTGCTAAAATCTATCTTAAAAGAGAGGATCTATTGCATGGTGGTGCTCATAAAATTAACAATACATTAGGTCAAGCACTATTGGCAAAAAAAATGAACAAGAAAAGAATCATTGCAGAAACTGGTGCTGGACAACATGGTGTTGCAACTGCTATGGCATGTGCTGCATTGGGATTAAAAGCTGAAGTGTATATGGGATATAAGGATACAATTAGACAAAAGCAAAATGTCTATCGAATGAATATGTTGGGGTGTAAAGTTCATCCTGTAAAATCTGGTTCTAAAACACTAAAGGATGCAATTAATGAGGCAATAAGAGATTGGATTACAAATGTCGAGAATACATATTACTTGTTAGGTTCTGCAGTTGGTCCACATCCATATCCTGTAATGGTTAGAGATTTCCAAAGTGTAATTGGTAATGAAATTAAATCACAAATGAAAAAAATAAACAATAAAGATCCTGATGTTGTAATTGCATGTGTTGGTGGTGGTTCTAATGCAATTGGTACATTTTATCCTCTAGTAGATACAAGTGCGGAGATAATTGGTGTTGAAGCTGCAGGAAAAGGTTTGAAATCAAAATTACATTCAGCCACATTATCTGCAGGAAGTAAAGGAGTACTTCATGGGATGATGACATATTTACTTCAAGATTCAGAAGGTCAAATTGCTGAAACTCATAGTATTTCTGCAGGATTGGATTATCCTGGGGTTGGACCTGAGCATGCGTACTACAAAGACACAAAGCGTATAAAATATCACTCAGCTACTGATAAAGAAGTATTGGAAGCATTTCTAATTCTAACTCAAACTGAAGGTATTATTCCTGCTTTAGAATCTGCTCATGCTATTTGCGAAGCAATGAAAGTAGCCAAAAAAGGTAAATCATCTGAATCTATTGTTGTAACGCTTTCAGGCAGAGGTGACAAGGATGTTGAGGAAGTTAAGAAATATCTGGATGCAGACTATAAAATTAAATTATAAAATTATAGATAGATTATAGTCATTAAGCAGTTTATATGAAAAATAATTTAGGATAAAACTTAGAATCTAATTTTAAAAAGAAAGTTTATAAAATATTTGAGATCATAAAAATTTAGAAAATTATTGAAACCAGTATTCATTATTTTAATAGCTGTTGTATGTGCTGCCATAGTATTGTTTGGATTATCTGTATATAGTATTGAGAATGTTGGAGAAACAAAACTTACTCCATTTAATTGTGCAGAAGTATTTGACAATTCAGGTTTTGTTAATTCTAATCAAAATTATAAAACATGGGGAAAAGCATATGTAGAACTAATGGACAATCGCTGTTTTATTACGGTTGAATCATGGGCTCATGAATCAGATTTATTACAGAGTGGCGAATATCTCACAAGTGGGATTTCTAATTGGAAACAATATTATCGAATAAATGAAACATATCTTGGCGAATTTTATTGTCGCGACCTTAAATGTCAAGCAGAAATTGATGCAATTTTGGATATCAAAAAAACATTAGAATAATAATTTTTAAGTGTGTAAAATGTTAAGTTAAAAAAATCAATAAAAATCTAGATCTATTTCTTCGTGCTCTTCATCATACCAATCGATGAAATCAAAGTCTATTGTATTCATACCCTGTCTTACACAAAAATATACTTAATTTTATAGAC
>SXGQ01880418.1_pt1 | contig 12508 bp, 18 predicted proteins | sample 3178371 | NCBI WGS metagenome assembly SXGQ01 (sample SAMN11356859, study PRJNA531348) | freshwater metagenome | isolation source: freshwater sample F1-20 | place: China: Fuxian Lake, Yuxi | collected 2017-12-25
GAGAAATCAATTCACAACAAAACAACAAATCTTAGATAAATTAAATGAAGGTCAATCACAAAAAGTTCCTTATCACGTTTGTGGTATCTTAGACCTTACAGAAGAATTATTAATCTCTCTTTTCAAAGAATGGTCTGAAGAATATGAGATTGATGGTATTATATTGGAAGTTAACAACTTAGCAACACAAAATAGTTTAGGTCGTGAGACATCAACTGGTAATCCCTTATACGCAGTGGCCTTTAAACATGAAAGTTTCGAACAAAAAGCTGAGACAGAAGTTATTGGAATTAAATGGAATATATCTAAAAATGGAAATTTATGTCCGGTTATAAATGTAAGTCCAGTTAAATTGGATGGAGTTACTATATCTAATGTAACTGGTAACAACGCTCGTTTTGTTAAAGATATGGGTATTGGGATTGGATCTATTGTTAAAATTGTACGAAGTGGTTTAGTTATACCAAAAATTATTGATGTTATTAAAAACGTCAATTTTATCGAACCAACTATCGAAGGTGTTGAGATTGGGTGGAATGAAGCAGGTATTGAGTTAGTTACGTTATCAGAAACAGATGAACAAAAAATTAAAAAAAATATTGCATTTTTTGACATTTTAGAAGCTGAACAGTTAGGTCCTGGTATAATTGAACAGCTGTGGAATGCTGGTTTTAAAAGCATAAATGACATTTTAAATATTACAGAGGAAGATTTAGTGAAAATAGATGGATTTGGTAAAAGAAAGTCTACAATTATTTACAATTCTATTCAAAAATCTATAAAAAATGTAAGACTATCCAAAATACAACATGCGAGTAACATATTTAAAAATATGGGTAGTAAAAAACTAGCATTACTTGAACACTTTAAAGAAAAACCAACTATCGATGATGTTATGGAAATTGATGGTATTGGTGAAATATTAGCAAATGAATATGTTAACAATTATGATATATTTTTTGATTTTATAAAAGATTTACCTATTACTATTGAGGAAAAAGTAGAAGTATTTGCTGTTAGTGACGACTTAGATGGTATGGTTGTAGTATATACCGGTATTCGTGATAAAAACTCAGAAGAAGTAATTCTTAGCAGAGGAGGAAAAGTTGTTTCTAGTGTAAGTAAAAACACAACACATCTTATATGTAAAGATCCGAATTCTGGTAGCTCCAAACTAGAAAAAGCAAAATCATTAGGAGTTAAAATAATTAGTTTAGTTGATTTATATAAATTAATAAAAATGACTGATATTTAAATATCAGTCATTTTTATTAAAAAAATCATCCAACCAACCATTTATTCTGGAGTAATTCCAAGCGGTTTTTGATCCTATTTGAAAATCTTTTCTTGATTTATATTTCAGAGATTCATTTTTACAAGCTTCTTTATTTTTGAATTTACCAATCTCATTAAAAGTTCTTATATTATCTATTAATTCCTTTATTGATTTATTTGTTTTTTGTAAACTATGTCTTATGATGTAATAATAGTAATTTTTTGAATTTTTTATAAAATCTGATAGTTTATCATATTTCTTTATTTCATTTATACAATCATCTATATTAATTTTAGAAAATCCACCGGTTGATCCAGTTTTAGCAATATTTAGAATATTCCATCCATTATTTTTATAAAAGAGTAATATACTCTCCTCTTCTAATATAGCTTTATCAACATCTATTAATTCGGTTTTAACTATTAATTTTGGAAAAATTCCAGTTTTTTTAATATGGTTAAAAACTGGGCTTTTATTTGACTCTAAATGTTGTCTATTTCTATTTTTAATATTATATGTTAATCCTATATAACAACTATTATCACTAAATTCATAAACATATATAAGTCTTTTTAGAATATCATTTGTTGATACTTCCAAATTTTCTAATAAATCAAACCACTTCATCTTTGTTATTTTAACATATGCTGATTTATCTTTTGTATATAAATCCTTTTTGGTTTTGTATTTTTTAACAACATCTGAACATTTTTCATAAGTCCAATATCCTCTTGGTTTCATATTCTATAATATTATTTTTTCTAGATCTATTCCACTTTTTAATAAATCTTGTTCAATCAACCATTCAATATATGCTGATTTATTTTCAAACATTTCTTCCATATAATCATCTAATTTTCTATCTATTGATATAGATACTGAAACTTTTTCTTTTTTATTCATAACTTCCATTATTATTTTTTATATAGTATATATTAAGTTATAAAAGTCAAAAAGTAATATTTTTAGATTATTTTTAGATTATTTAATAAAAATTATTTATATTTGTTAAAATGAATAAAAAGGCGGAAGATAAGAAAAAGAGAAAACTTTCATTCTCGATGAATGAAAAGTTGTTATCAAAGTTAGATGAGTTTTTAGAAAATGAGGACTTAGGAAAAAGATCTAAGTATATCGAGAAACTAATCAGAGAAGATATGGAGAAAAGGGGTAAAGATGTTAGTAAGGATTTCTAAAATAATAGATATGAGTGATTTTAGATATATTGTGATTGACTATGATGCTGGTTGTATCAGTAAGACCAATGATTTAACTGAAGATATCGAGGGTATGATACACCAAGGTTATTATAGAGTTATTGATTTGGAAACTATGGAAACGATAGATTCTAATAAAAATGGCTTATTCAGAAAAAGTATAACAGAGTATTAAAATGAAAGAGTTAATTAGTTTATTAGAAAAGGTATCTGATGATATTAGAGATATTACCGATGTAACAAAACGATCTAAAGAGATCGGTGTAACAACTGATGTTGCTTTTACGTTGAAAAGTATAGAGGATGGTATATTAAATAATATTCATAATGCCACAAATGAACAAATAAATAAATTGAGAACTTATAAGTTTAAGTATTATCATGAGTTAAATGATGATGATGTTTTTTTAGCTGAAATAAGAAGTAGATTAAGAGATAAAAAATTAAAAGATTTAGGAATATGATGGGTTTAGGTTTATATGATCCACCACCAGGTAAAATTATTACAATATCAGATGATGATTTGAATAAAATCATCAATGCTCAATATAAAGTACAGAAGTCTGGTTATTATAATAATTGGGTCTCATGGATCTTCAAAGAAGATGATGATAATTATGGTATTATACAAAAGGCCAATTTTATCTCAATGACTGCTAATATTAAAGATGATGTTGTACATAAATATTCGAAATATATCAACATACATAAAATGTTACTACGTCGATTATATATTGAGCAAGGTGAATCTGAAAGAGTTTTTTCAATGGGATATAAAAGACCATTTGGTAATTCACATGTAGAAGGTGATGTTAGAGAGATTTTAGTCCATTTAGGAATTAAAGTATATGCTGATGAAGATGCTGAAGATAATGATGATAACTGGGATTTAGAAAATGAGATATTAAAATCATTTTCAGAGTTTATCATTGATTTTTTCAATGGTGGATTTGAGTTAATAACTCATTCATTCGAGTCATATCCAAGAAAAGATAGGAAATGGGGAGTTTCTGAAATAGTAGAGAAGAAATGGAGAGAAGTTGGATATCAAGATAGTTATTTTCACAATTATATGGAAGAATGGATACCTTGTAGAAGTGAAATTAGAAATAAAAAATTAGAAGAATTAGGAATTAATTAAAAATCATATATTATGACACATCACGAATACACAGTTGCCGTTTCGGTAGAAGAAAAAATAGTTGATAAAACCTTCAACTATTCAACAGTTGTTTTAGTAGAAGCAACAGATGTTGAACACGCTGAGGAAAAAGTTATTGAGTGGTTTGAGAAACATGACCGACCTGGTCAAATTGAACATAAAGTTCAAATTATTAAAACCATTCCTAAATTAGTTAATCTATGAAAATCTTAAAATTAGAAGATGGAATGGAGTTAAAGATTGTTCCTATCATCCGAAAAGATGGTAGTCATACTTTTACTATTTCAGTAAGTTGTCTTTATTATGAAGTACATAAAAATAGTAGTAACTTCAAAAAAGTAATTTATGACGAAGGTAATTATATAATTAGATTATATAACCATTCTAAAATAAATAATTATAAGATAAATTATTCTAGTAAGAATGTAATACTAACATGGCACGAAGGTGAGTTAAAAATGATGTTGATTGGTAAATCAATACTTACTATAATTATCAATGAGTTTCAAAACACATATAAATTTACTGAAAATAGACATCTTAAAATTGTTCAAGAGTTAGTTAATAGTCCAATTGGACCTTTACCGGATTATAAAAAATCTCATTTTATTGATAAGGATTGGATAAAACCAACCGAGGAAAAAGGTGAATGGGGTAAAATATTAAAGAATAATGACATAGATGATTTCTTAATGGAGAATGGTGTTTTGGCTAACTTAAACTCTCTTAATAAGGAATTTAATAACTTCTTTTCTGATTTAATATCAGAAGGAAGAAATAAAAAATTAGAAGAATTAGGAATTTCATAAAAAAAGTTTACATAAAATAAAACTTTTAATAGATAAAAGAGTATAATATTACTTGGTCCTTTGTATAGGGAGGAGTAAGTTTTAAATAAATAAATGGCAAATGACGGCAAGTCACTAAAAAACAATTAAACGGCAATGGGAGAAAAATTAACATCTTTTAAAGAACACGAGAAGTTCTTTATTGAAAAAACTGGTAAAGATTTCACAGAACTTTACAAAAAGTATTATCCAAAATTAATCTATTACACTTCTAAAATGTGTAATGATCCTCAAAAAACTGAGGATATCGCAACAGATTCGTTCTTAACTGCATTTGAGAAAATAAATAAGTACGAAATGGAGAAAGCTCAATTTTCTACCTGGCTTTTTACAATTGCTAAAAATTTAGCTCTTCAAGCAATTAAAAATGACAAAAAAAGTGTATCTCTAGACACAGAGTATGACGATGAAGGAACTACTATGAAAGACTTTATTTCAGAAAAATATGATGATTATAACAATCACCAAATTTACGATTCTAATGAGATAAAAGCAAATATTATAATTAATCATATAAGTAAACTTAAAGAACCTTATAGAAAAGTTATTGAAATGAGAGAGATTAAGAAAATGTCTTATCAAGAAATATCTGATGTATTAGGTGAGAATCTAAGTACGATTAAATCAAGAATTAGAAATGCTAGATTGATTTTAATCAATGAAACAAGATCAGAATTTTCTAAAATCGATGAATCTTATGAAGGTAAAAAATGGAGAAATTGTATAGATCATAATTAAAAAATGGTAACAGATTTAAATATTCAAATTTATGGAGATAATTTAGAAACAATAATAGATTATCTCTATAACAATAAGTTATTGAATTTGGATGATGATTGGCAAAATCTAAATACAATAGATTATAATGACAATTCTATACATATATTGGGTGAGTGTAAAGATATACCTATCGAATACTTTTGGGTAGAATTGTCTATAAATAATAATGTTTATATTGAATTTTCAAATTCAAAATCAAATTCAGGAATAATTCAAATTACAAATGGTGAGATAATTAAAAAAGAGTTATTATCCTATTATGAATATCTTTATTATTATGATAATGATTACTTTTGGAATGAAATTGAATTTAATATAGATATTTTATCACAAACTGATCTAATAGATAAAATCGGTGAATTTTATGATAAAATAAATGAGGAGGATAAGGAAACAATAAGTGATTTATATTTTAATAAATTAATGAATGATCTTTGATATAGGAGATATTGTTGTCTGTACTGGTTGGGATGAACTTCCAAAAAATAACGGTATAAATATACTAGAACTATGTGGATATTCAAAAAACGAGAGTTTTATTGTATTAGATATATTTGATGAAACTCTCATTTTTAATAATGGATATGGTAATTATGCTGATAAAATGGCAATTGATTGGTCATATTTTACCAAATTAGATGATATTAGAAATAACAAACTCAAAAATCTTTTAAAATGAATATTGAACAATTGAGTAGAGATGCTCTAAATAAACTAAAATCTAAATGGGATTTACCCAAAAAGGGATTTATAGCTGGTGGTTCTTTGGCAAATACTATCTGGGAATTAGTTTCTGGTAAAGAAGCTGTTATTAATGATATTGATGTTTTTATTCTAAGAGATATTATAAAAGATTTCAATCCTTTTGATAGAAAATCTCTTTATAGATTTAAAAAAGAAGAAAAGACCTATCATGAAGATTATTCAGGTATAACCTTTTCACAAAAATCAACAAAGAGTTTTTACCTAGTTGCCTCTTCTGAGAGAGAAGGTATATTTAATTATGTAGAATATGACTCAAACAAAACAGAACCACAATTCATATTAGAATCATTTGATCTAAATTGTGTTGGAGTTGGTTATTCTATTGAAGAAGATAAATTTTATTGGACTGATGCATTTAAAGATTTCTTAAAATATGGTAAAATTAAAGTTGCCAATGCTCAAACACCATCACACACAGCAATTAGAATTGGATCAAAAGAAATAGAGTTAGGTGCTAAGGCTGGTGAAGAAGAGTGGGCAATTCTATCACACCTAATGAATGGTGGATATAGTGATATTAATAAACTTCTGTTTAAAGAAAGATATAGAGATAAATTTTTATCTGTTCCACGTTTATCTGAAATGTTTAAATTAGAAGAAGATGATTACTATAAAGAATATATTAAACAGAAACATGGTGAAGATGTGAATCTTTGGAAATTATCGCCAATTAAATATAAAGTAACCAAATCTAATTCATTTAATGATTTATTTAGAGAAAATAACTATTGGGAAGATGACAATATTACATCAATTCATGATACTTGTGATTTACTTTTTTATCTTAGAAATGTTAAAGATAACCAAGTATTAAAAAATTATTGGAAAGATTTTCATTTCAACAGAGTTGATTATATGGATGGTGCTACAAAAGAGGATAGGGATTTTATATTCAATCTAGGTAAGTGGACAACTGCCATGAATAGTTTAGATGGATTGAAATTAGTTGAACAAGTAGAAATTGCTAAAAAACTATTTCATGAGTTTAGTGATGATCCAATTATTGCAATTTCTCTTTTAGAAAAAGGTAATTTCAAAATACCAGAGGAATTTGATGAAAGTACAAAACTATTACTTGAATTATCAGTTAGAAAGGAAATTGTAAATGATACAAAGGGTAAAGTAAGAAGGATATTAGGAGAAAAAGAGACCAATTAGGTCTCTTTTTTTATATTCTATCAATTATTTTTTTTATTTCTTCAGCGCCCGCTTTTAATTTCTCTAAGTATTCATCTTTAGTCTTTTTATTAGGATAAGTTCCGGAAAAATCTTTTGGTGACTTTTTACCTTTTATGAATTTACTAAAATACCATCTATCATTATTTAAAACATTATTTATAGATATTATTTTTTGTTGTAGTAATTCAACATCAATAAGAGTTTCTACCTTACCAAATGATTTTAATTTATTATAAATATGCTCACTAACATCTAAAACAACTCTTAATAATTCTGAAGTTGATTTTTTTATCTCATTACTTATCATTTGATTTTCTTTAATAGATTTATCAAATAAAATAATCAAAGTATTTTTAATATCAGTTGTTTTATCATTATCATCAACAGAATTATCAACTGATAAACCCTTAACATATTTCCTATATAAATATTCTAAAGTATCATACTCAGACATACCTCTTTCAGTTTGTAAATCTCGATATTGTTTATTTATATCATTTCTAAATTTATCACCTTTAGGTGAATTCATGAATTTAACTACTTCGTCTCTATACCATTCTTTTATTTTATCATCACTATCCCAAGCATCATTATATGACTCATTAACTTTTAACATTTTAAAGAAACCTTCAATAACTTTAACAACATCACCGGTTTCACCTTTTAACATTTTAAATATCAAATTTTTACCACCAAGTATTCTGAAAATATAATTATCTAAACTAGTTAAATCGCTAACATCACCTTTTATATTCTTAGTAGCCAAAGCTTTAATATACTTATCTAAGTTTTGTTTCTTAATATCATCATTTGTAATTCCTATTTTACCACCAATTACACCTCTCTTAGTATCCAATCTACCTTTAGAGATTTCTGTTTTCTTAATATACTCAGATTTTTTTAATTTACCAGTATCAAATACAATAGCGAATTGAGAACTCTCTAAACTTTGATTAGAAGACTCACCAGTATCTTTAAAATTAGAATTAGTAATCTTATTATAATGATAATAGTCTATTTCACCATCATTTGATGATATTCTGCACATTTGAATTTGTTTATAATCACCACCACTCAAATCCCAAGAATATCTACCATATTTATTCCACCCACTATTATATGGAGTACCACCATTTTTATTTCTATTATCATGTATAGCAAAACAAGAATAATCATCTTTATAAAAGGTAGCTAAATAAGGCGAACTATCATATCTATTATCCCATTCTATAAATATCTTTTGAAGATGTTCTATATTAGATCTCAATTGATTATGATGATCTCTACCTTTGAATATTTTTCCGAATGTTTCATATCCACCAATATTGGATGTTTTTGACTTTTTGCCATCTGTTAATGTTACAGCGACAATATCTTTTTTATCATCTATCCAAAACTTAATCAATTCATATCCATTAGGAGCATCAGCATCACCAACTTTAATTTTACCCGTACCTATACATTTTGGACAATCTACTTTTCTAGTACTCTTACCCCATTTTCTTTCTAATTTACCACCTGTACAAATATCATCAGTACCTTTATCATCAAAGATCTCTTTAGATGTTGCTTTACAATCTTCAACTTTATCCTCAGAACTTATAACCATTTTAAGTGCTTTATTATAAGGTAAATATTGAAAATATTCATCACTTAGTTTAGAAAGTGGAAAATCAATTTTATCACAAAAAGATTTAATGGATTTCATAAAATCCTTTTTACTCTGATCGGATAGATAAGCCAATGTCTTAGATAAGATATTGGATTCGAATGCTTCAAATAGTTTAATGTATTTCATGTACTATATATAAAAATTAAACTTTGTAATATTTAAATAATATAAATAGAAAATAAAATATAAAATATGATAGCTTATATTACTGAGTTAAATGAACAAAATTATAATGACTTCACTAATAGTGGATTAGTTCTAGTTGATGTTAAAGCTGAATGGTGCAATCCTTGCAAAGTTATTGGACCATTAGTTGATCAAATATCTTCCGAATACAAAGAAAAGGGATTAAGTGTTGGTAAATTAGATGCTGATGGGGCTAAAGATTTAGTTAGAGAATTAGGAATTAGAAATATTCCAACTTTACTTCTTTATAAAAATGGAGAAATCGTTGAAAGAAATACTGGAAACATTACAAAAGATAAAATTGAAGAGTTAATTAAAAATCACTTAAATTAATTTTTATGAAGTCAATTGAAGATTTGTATGATTTAGTAAACAAATCTAGTTTTACAACAATTGGTTATACATCACAACATGAAAGTTTAAAAGATGAATTTATTTCTAAATTACCACATATGGTAATAAATGGAGAAATAAATTCATCTTTTTCTTTTAAGAGTTTTATTAGAGATTCTAAATTAGAATTATTATTAGATAATAAAGATCTAATTATACCTGAATATTTTGTTATTGATTATGAAAATGTTAAATTTCCAAATATAGATAGTATGGCTAGATATTTAAGATTGAAAGAAACTCTTGAAAACTTGAGATATGTTGGAATGGAAAACAACATAAAAGTTATATTTACATCACCAATTTATAGATTATCTGAAGATTATACTATAAAGGGTGGTAGTTCACCTATATATGTGGCTGATTTAGTACTAATGTTAAATGGTGATAATTGTAAAATATCTAAAAATAGATTTAGTCACGGTCATTTTGACGAAACAATTTCTTTAAATGGATTATAATGATAATATGTAGTTGTTGATTATATTGGATATATTTTTATCATCTGTATATTTTATAACTAAAAGATTTATATTATTGTCTTTACAATATTTATATTTTATATTATCTTTATTTTTTCGATCTATTAAATAAGATTTTCCACCAAAACATTTTACTTGTTCATAATGCTGTATACCATTATATTCTATACAGGTATTATATTCTGGTATATAGAAATCAAATCTTAACTGATTAACATCGACACAACCAGGAAAGGTTTTTTGAGTTTCATATTTTATATTTTTTTTGTTTAGAAACCAAGATATAATCTTTTCACCTTTTGATTCTTTACATCGAGGACAACCTGAACCACTGGTATGTATATATGGTTTTTGATGAAAAACACCGTGCCTTTTACATATTATATCAACATCATTTTTGAAACCAATATAGTTACATAAACTATAATCATATTTATCACCATGTATTTTAATTGATTTATTTACAAAGTCATCATTATCATATACAAAACCTACACATTTCTGACAACCAGATACGAGATGGTTTGATATTCTTTGTGTAAACACACCATGAATTTCACAATTGATATCTATAATGTCCGATAATTTATACCTTTCTTTATAAAGAAGATAAGTATAAGAACTATTATGTTTATTGTTAAATCTTTTTATCAATTCATCATTTGATATATGTTTTATATTGCACTTTTTACAACCTCTACCATTTAAGTGATTAACAGCTATTTGACTAAATTCTCCATGATCTTTACATATTATAATGACACTTTTTCGATTGTTAACATAATTTACTAACGAGTAATCATATTTATCACCATGTTTATTAATTGATTTTTTGATAAAATCATCCTTTGATAAGGATGGTGCTCCTATTGTACATCTGCTACAACCACCACCTCGTTTATGATGATGTGGTGTTTGTTCAAAAATACCATGAATCTTACATATTATCTGTATTTTTGTTATATTGTTAATATAATTAACAAGTGAGTAGTCATAGGTATCACCATGTATTAACTTAAACTTTTCTATTTCCTTTATCATTTTTTTTATTTTTCTTTCTACTAAACATTCCCTTACAAGATCTTTTACAGAACATAGCATCTGACCGTTTATTAATTAAATCACAATTACACCATTTACATTTTCTCATTAATTATATATTAAATTATGTAGCCCCTTATGAAACTTTTTTTTATTTTTGTATAAAAAAAATATAATGATAATAAATAATAGAAAAGCTAGATATTCATTTGATGTAATAGAAGAGTATGATTGCGGAATAATCTTAACAGGTAGTGAAGTTAAATCAATTCGTAGTGGTGGTTTAACTATTGTAGATGCTTTTGCATATTTTAAATCTGGTGAAATTTGGATTAAAAACTTGAAAGTCGCTCCTTATAAACAAGCACACAAGTTAGATAAACATGATGAAAATAGGGAAAAGAAATTGCTTTTAAATAAAAAAGAAATTCAAAAAATTGATAGGTTATTAGGTGATAAGGGTACAACTTTAATTCCCTTAGGTTTGTTTGTACAAAACAATAGAATTAAAGTAAAAATTGGTGTATGTAAGGGTAAAAAGCTTTGGAATAAAAAAGCTGATATTAAGAGTAGAGATATTGATAGAGATGCTAAAAGAGAAATGAATTTTAGATAATGGACCGGAGTTACGAAAAATATGAAGAGTTTGTAGTGGAGTTAAAAAACTCTTATACAGAAGAGGATATTATAGAAGTTATAACTAAAATTGTTAAAAGATTTAGCACTGAACTTTGGAGAGAAATGATATTTTCAAATCCTTATTTCAAATCACTATTTGAAGATATACAATCTACTATTCTAGATGATTTAGATGGTATTAGAAATAGTATTCTGAAAGAAATTGATTCTATAGATAAAGAAATAAGAAGCGGTAATGTGGATGTACACAAATTTATTCAATTAAAAGTTGAATGTCAATTACTCTTAATGGAGGTTGACTTTAAAATAGAAGAATTAAAATCTATTTAAAGTTGATCTATTTGTCTTTCCATAAACATCATAGATCTATCTAATCTCACTTTCTCATCACCACCCAATCGATTTAAATAATATGTAGCGTTCTCTTCATTTGAGAAATAATCTAAACCTTCACGTATATCATATGGTAATCTAAAAGTATCATTTGTTGGATTTGATATCAAATATATTTTATCCATTAAGATTTGGGCATCATATAAACTAGATAAATTTTTACTTCTAATTTTATCTTTTAATTTAATACTTAATCTCATAAAATTCTTCAAAAATTGGACAAGTAGTTCATTACTAGATTTAGTTAGTTTATCATAAACTTCTTTGAATGATTTTGATTTAACTAATTTTGAATTTAATAAAGATCTATATTCGTTTCTAACCTCTTCTAATCTACTATCTAATCTCCGTTTAAACTGTTCATCTGTATAAATCTCTTGGTCTTGATCAACAGTTTCAAAGAAATTATATATTCTATATAATATAGTGTTATTATAACTATTAAATAATGTAAAAAGTGACCAATCATCTCTTA
>SXGQ01062877.1_pt1 | contig 12503 bp, 11 predicted proteins | sample 3178371 | NCBI WGS metagenome assembly SXGQ01 (sample SAMN11356859, study PRJNA531348) | freshwater metagenome | isolation source: freshwater sample F1-20 | place: China: Fuxian Lake, Yuxi | collected 2017-12-25
ACCGCATGCGCCCGCACGACAGCCTCCCGGGGCCCTCGCGGAGGTCCACGACCCTGGCTGTTCGGACCCTCCCGTGGTATCCGAACGGCTCGTGTGCCTCCCCCGGTGCGTCGCGCTGAGCGCCCAGCGAAGCTATGACAGCGGTGCCGTCGCGGTCAACGGACAACCGTCCGACCCGTCCGCTAATAGCGCCTTTTTTCTCTCGTGTCCGTCTTGTGAAAATCTGGACAAGAGAAAGTTGCTCAGGGTCACTGAACCGGTGAGGGCAACGGGCCGTGTTCGGCCTCGAATGCGGCCTTCACCGCGCCCACGCGGCGCAGCGCGTCGTCCAGAGTTCCGGTGTCATGAGTGGCCATCACGCTGGTCCGCAGCAGGGCGCCTCCAGGCGGCACGGCGGGGTGAATGGCGACGTTCACGAAGATGCCCGCGTCCCACAGCGCCTTCCACAGCAGGCCGGCCTTCCAGTCGTCCTCGACGAGGACGGGGACGATCGGCGTGGTGATGGCGTCCTCGCTCTCGACGACGCGCAGACCGAGCTCCAGCAGGCCGTCGCGCCAGTGCCGGGCGTTGTCCAGCACGCGGGCCATGAGCTGCGGCCCCTCGTCGGAGCGGATGATCCGCAGCGCCGCCAGGGCAGCACCCACCGCGGCGGGCACGGCGGACGCGGTGAAGAGGAAGGGACGGCTCTGGATACGGAGGAAGTCGATGACCTCGGCCGAGCCGGCGATGAACCCGCCGCAGGACGCCAGGGACTTGCTGAACGTGCCCATGCGCAGGTCGACACGGTCCTCGACGCCGAGCAGCTCGCTCGCGCCCGCACCGCGCGGGCCCAGGACGCCGGCGCCGTGGGCCTCGTCGACCATGAGCCGGGCGCCATAGCGGCCCGCGAGGTCCGCGATCGCCTCCAGGGGGGCGACGTCGCCCTCCATGCTGAAGACGCCGTCGACGACGATGAGCACGCCGCCCGGGTCCCCGGCGGCGCGGGACAGCGCCTTCTCGAGCTTGTCGAGCTTGTTGTGGCGGAACGGCCGCAGCTTGGCCTTGCTGAGCAGGCAGCCGTCGAGGATCGACGCGTGGTCGGCGCTGTCGACGATCACCGTGTCCTCGGGGCCGAGCAGCGTGCCCAGCGCGCCGAGGTTCGCCTGGTGGCCGGTGGTGTAGACGATGGCGTCCTCGGTGCCCATCCACGCGGCGATCTCGCGCTCGAGTTCGAGGTGCAGCGGCGTGGTGCCGTTGAGCAGCCGCGAGCCCGTCAGGCCGGTGCCGTAGGTCTCCAGCGCCTCGCGCGCGCCGGCGATGACCCGCGGGTCGCCGGTCAGACCCAGGTAGTTGTTCGAGCCGAGCATGATCCGCTCGGCGCCCTCCATCTCCATGACGGGGGCGGCCGGAGACTCGACGACCCGGAAGTAGGGGAGCATGTCCGCGTCGCGGGCCGCGCGCAGGATCTCCGCGCGTTCGTGGCCGCGCACCTTGGCGAAGACGTCGATGCCGGTGTGGCTCACGATAGGGTTGCCCTCGATGTCGGTGGTCGTGCAGCCCGTCGCCGGGCGACGGGATCTGCGGGAGTTCATCGAGCTCCCGTACCGGCTGCATGCTACCTCGCCGTACTGGGTCCCTCCGCTGCGCTTCGAGCGCCGGCAGTTCCTCAATCCCAAGCGCAACGCGTTCTTCAAGCACGGCGAGGCACAGCTCTTCGTCGCGCGCCGGGACGGCCGGGTCGTCGGCCGCATCAGCGCGCAGATCAACGCGGCGTTCGACGCCCAGCACACCGACGAGCCGCCGACCGGCATGTTCGGCTTCCTGGAGTTCGAGGAGGACGCAGAGATCGCGACCGCCCTGCTCGATGCCGCGGCGGACTGGGTGCGGGGGAAGGGCCGCGAGCGGATGCTCGGCCCGATGGACTTCACGATGAACGACGAGGCCGGCCTGCTCATCGAGGGGTTCGACCGCGAGGCCGTCATCAAGCAGCCCTGGCAGCCGCCGTACTACCAGCGGATCCTCGAGGACCTCGGGATGAGCAAGGCGATGGACCTCTTCATGTGGGAGCTGAAGATCAGCGACCGCGAGTCCATCCGCCCGATCATCTTCCGGCTCGCCGACGAGGTCGAGCCGAAGTACGGCATCAAGCTGCGCAAGATGTCGCGCCGCCACCTGCGGCGCGAGATGGACCTCTTCGCCGAGGTCTACAACGCCGCGTGGCGCTCGAACTGGGATTTCGTGCCGTATTCCGAGGCCGACCTGGACTACCTGGCCTCAGAGCTGCAGCTCGTCTTCGACCGCGACTGGTTCATGGTCGCGGAGGGCCCGGAGGGGGAGATCGTCGGCGTGGCGATCACGATCCCCGACGTGAACATGGTCCTGAAGAAGATGAACGGCAGGATCTTCCCGCTGGGCTGGTGGTACTACCTGCGCCGCCGGAAGATCACCACGCGGTGCCGCGTCAGCTTCCTGGGGGTCAAGCCCGAGTTCCAGCACACCGGGATCGCGGCCAAGATGTACGTCGAGCACTTCGACATGGCCGAGAAGACGCCCATCAAGTGGGGCGAGATGGGCTGGATCCTGGAGACGAACACCGCCATGAACCGCGGCATGGAGGCGATGGGCGGCCGGATCGTCAAGAAATACCGGGTGTATGAGCGACCGCTCGGGCGGGTAGCCTCCGAGGCATCGTGAACCCCGGTCCCTCAGCGAGCAATCTGCCCGCGCCCCGGGACGCCGAGCCGCAGGACGAGTACGAGTCCGTCGACGCCGTCCCGGTCCTCGACACCCCGCGCGAGGTCCAGCCCGTGTCCGTGGCGCCGCTCGCGCGCCAGGCCGCGGCCGTGGCCGCCACGAGCTTCCTGTGCGGGGCGACCGCCATCGTGCTGGTGCGCGGGCGCCGGTCGCGCCGGCAGCGCATCAAGCTGCGCGGGCGGCGGCGTGGGCAGAAGGTCGTCTCGTCGCACAGCTTCCTGGTCGACGTGCACGTCCTCGGTAGGTAGATGGCCTCGCCGGTCGCGGAGCTCGACGCGCGCTTCGCCACCTGCGTCCGCGAACGGGTCGAGCCGCGCTGGCCGCTGCGGCTGCCCGGCGGCGGGATGGACGGCGTGGCCCGGCGCCGCGGCGGGGTGCTCGAGCGGCTCCTGCACGTCGGCGACATGCCGGTCATCGTGCGGGCGGCCCAGCCCGCGGGCGGGGACGTGGTGCTCGGCGCCTGGGCCGACGACCACGACGTCGCCCAGGAGGCCGTCGCGCGGATGCGCCGCGCGCTCGGCCTCGACGACGACCTCGCGGTCTTCGTCGAGCGGTACCGCTGGGACCCGCTGATCGGCTCGTCGGTCCGCCGCCGGCCGCACCTGCGCGTGCGCGGGCGCCCCGTCGCCTTCGAGGCGCTGGCCTGGGCGATCTGCGAGCAGCTCATCGAGTTCACGCGGGCGACGGCGATCGAGCGCCGGATCGTCTGGCAGCTCGGCAGGCATGACGCGCCCACCGGTCTGCGCGACCTCCCGTCGGCCGCGACCCTCGCCGGGACCGCTCCCGCGCAGCTCTGCGCGTTCGGGCTGGCCGAGAAGCGCGCGCTCGCGCTCATCCGCTGCGCCCGGCAGGTGGCCAGCGGCCGCGTCGACCTCGACGACCCCGACCACGAGGCCGGCTGGGCGCGCCTCCGGGCGATCCCGGAGATCGGCCAGAGGACCAGCGACGGCCTCGCCTCGCAGGGCCAGGGCCGCCGGGACTGCTGCCCCGCGGGAGACCTGGGCTTCCTCAAGCTCGTCGGGCAGCTGCGCAGCGGCGGCGATCCCGACGCCTACGCGACCGAGGACGAGGTCCGTGAGCTCTTCGCGCCCTACGGGGCGTGGGCGGGCCTCGCCGCCACCCACGCCCTCGGCCTGAGCGCGTCCGTCGATCAGGGCGCGGCTTCGCCCTCGCCGAGGCCCTCGCCGGGCAGGAACTCGTTGGTGAACGCCCGCGCGCCCGGGGTCGTCGAGCCGATCAGCTCCTCGTCGACCATCCAGGTCGTGTAGGCGGCCCACTCCTTCGGGTCCATGTACCCGAACGGCCGGTCCTCGTCCTCGGGGAAGAAGACCGGCAGCGTCGCGTCGACGACGGCGGTCTGCAGGCCGCGCTGCAGATCGGGGTTGGCCTCGAGCAGCGGGTCGATGCCCTGTGCCGGGTCCTCCTTCAGCGCTTGGTGGCCCGCGGCCAGTGCCTGCATGAAGCGGCGCAGCATCGGGCCCTCGTTGCGCACGGTCTCGGCGCGGGCGACGACGATGAGCTCGTTGTAGGTCGGGACGCCCAGGTCCTCCATGCGGAGGATCGTCGGGTTGCGGTTGCGGCGCTCGAGTTCGACACCCTCGTAGTTCCAGAACGACCCGAGCGTGGCGTCGACGCGGCCCGACAGCATCGCGGGCGTCAGGTTGAAGCCGACGTTGATCTCGCGCACCGAGGACTCCGGGACGTTCGCCTCGCGCAGGATCGTCTTCAGGTACGCGCTCTGGTACGGGATCCCGGCGGTGCCCACGCGGGTGTTGCGCAGGTCCTCGGGCTTCTCGATCGCGTCCTTGCCGATCGAGATGAGCGACGTCAGCGGCTTCTGGACGAGCGCCCCGACGGCCTGCAGCTCCTGGCCCTTGTCCCGCGCGAGCAGCAGCTCGGGCTCGTACGAGATGACGAGGTCGGCGCGGCCGGCGGCCAGCAGCTTCAGCGGCGCCGACGGGTCCGACGGGGTACGCGGGGTGACGCTCAGTCCGGCCCGCTCGAAGTCGCCGTTGCCGATGGCGGCGTAGATGCCGGCGTGATCGGCGTTGGGGAAGTAGTCCAGGACAAGGTCGATCTCCTGCGTCGAGGCCGTGCGCCCCTCCTCTTCGGACTTCTCGCCGCAGCCGGTGGCGACGAGGGCGGCGCACACCAGGAGCGCGGCGGTGACGGGACGTGGGATCACGAGAGGCCTCTCGGGGTTGGGGAATGGGTGGCTCTCAGGCGCCGCTCGACGATCGCGAGCAGGGCGACGAGCGAGATGGCGAAGGTGGCGAGCACGACGACGGCGGCCCAGGCGCGGGCCGTCTCCAGCTGGGGGATGGACTGCAGGATCATGTGGCCGAGGCCGGCCTCCGAGCCGGCGTACTCGGCGAAGACCGCGCCCATCACGGCGACGGCGACGGCGATCTTCGCGCCGGAGACGGCAGCCGGAACGGCGGCGGGCAGCTCGGCGAAGCGCAGGCGCTGCCAGCGCGTGGCGTCCATCGAGCGCAGGACGCGCAGGAGCTCGCTGTCGGTGGACGACAGCGCGCCGAGCGTGACCACGACGATGGGGAAGAAGGCGACGAGCGCGACGATCACGACCTTCGGGCCCAGGTCGTACCCGAACCAGACCACCAGCAGTGGGGCGATCACCGGGATCGGCAGGGCGACGGAGGCCACGAGCAGCGGATAGATCGCCCGGTGGGCGGTCTTCGAGAGGTGCAGGCCCACGGCGAGCAGCAGGCCGACCGCGAGCGCGAGGAGGATCCCGAGGCCGACCTCGGTGGCGGTGACCGTGAAGTTGGACCACAGCAGCGCCCGTTCGTCGACCAGCGCGGTCAGGATCGCGCTCGGCGCGGGCAGGAGCAGCTCGTCGACCGAGCCGAGCTGCACGTAGAGCTCCCAGGCGCCGAGCAGGGCGAGGACGATGACGGCGCTCAGCATGCGCGCAGGGCCTCCAGGGCCTGCCGGCGCAGCGCGATGAGCGCCGGGTCGGCCGGATCCCGCGGGCGGGCGCCGGGGACGGCCAGCTCGGCGACGATGCGGGCGGGACGCGGCGAGAGGACGCAGACGCGGTCGGCGAGGACGAGCGCCTCCTCGATGTCGTGCGTCACGAGCAGGACCGTGCGCGGCTGGACGGCCAGCGCGCCGGCCAGCCAGCGGTGGATCTCCGCCCGGGTGATGGCGTCCAGGGCGCCGAACGGCTCGTCGAGGCACAGGACGTCGCGTCCGGTCAGCAGCGCGCGGGCGAAGGCGACGCGCTGACGCATCCCGCCCGAGAGCTGTGCGGGACGCGCCCGCTCGAACCCCGACAGCCCGAGCTCGGCGAGCAGCGGCTCGGCGCGGCGTCGCGCCTCGGCCCGGGTCACGTGCTGCAGGCGCAGCGGCAGCGCCGCGTTGTCCAGCGCGTCGGCCCAGGGCAGCAGGGCGTCGCGCTGGGGGACGAGCGCCGCGGGCGTGGCCGCGACCGTGCCGGAGGACGGGCGCTGCAGGCCGCAGGCGATCTCGAGCAGCGTGCTCTTCCCGCAGCCGCTGGGGCCCACGAGCGCGACGGTCTCGCCGGCGGCCACCTCAAGGGTCAGGCCGGCGAGGACGTGGAGGTCGCCGAAGTCGTGGCGGATGTCGCGCAGCAGGACGGCTGGCGCCTGCGCGCCATCCTCACCCTGCGGCGTTCGGACCGTCACCGCTTGCGGTGTGGTGGTCTCGGACTGCATCGCTCCCTCCGCGGGCATTACCCCACAGGTTCGAAGGGTCTGCGCCGCCTGCGGACGCGATCTCAGCCGGCCTGCCGCCAGCCCCCCTGGTTGTCGCTGCGGATCCTAGAGGAAGGGACTGGTCGGTTGATCCTGCAATCGGTAGTACGTTCTGCCACGTAGTCCCAGAGTCTCCGCCGATGTCGCGCGCCGACCCGACACCAGACCCGTCGCCCACGCCGGCCCTGCGCCGGCGCGCCGACCGCATGCGGTTCTGGGCGGTGGTCGGGGCGATGATCCTGACCACCGTGATCGCGACCGTGATCGCCCACCAGATCGACGTGGATCGCGAGCGCGCGCGCGAGGTGACCGCCTCGGAGCAGGCGGTGGCGGCGATCGAGACCTCCGCTGCGCGCCTCGAGGACACCGTGCGCGACCTCACGTCGCTGTTCGCGGCCAGTGAGAACGTCACGACCGAGGAGTTCTTCGCCTTCGCCGAGCCCGCACTGGAGGCGGGTGCCGCGTCGGGCCTCTCGCGGATCGACCTCGTCGACGGCGAGGACCGCACGGCGTTCGAGCGCCGGTTCGGGCGGCCTATCTGGGAGCCCGCCGGTGAGGGCCGGCGCCGGGCGCCTGAACGCGACGCGTACGCCGTCATCGTCACCGTCGCGGCGCGGACGCTCGCCCGGCCGGTCGTGGGCTACAACGTCCTCGCCGACGCAGACGGCCGGCGGGCCGCGGCGCTGCGCGCGTCGGCGCGCACCGGTGAGCCCGTCGCCTCCGGCGTGGTGCCCCTGGCGGCAAGCGGCCGCGCCGGGTTCGTGGTCTTCTCCCCGCGGTATGAGGAGGGGCAGCCGGTGCAGACCCCGGCCGAGCGGCAACGCGCGCTGGTGGGCTGGGTGTCGGGCGCCCTGGACTACCGTCAGCTCGGCCTCGCGGTCCGCACCGCGGCAGGCCGCGGTGGGCTGCGGCTCAGTCAGGGCGGCACGACGCTCGTGTCGATCGGCGAGATCGACGGAGACCCGGTCCGGGCGTCGCCGATGATCGCCGGGACCCGGTGGCAGGTCGAGCTGTCCCCCGATCCCGACGGGCTCATCCCGGTCGCCGCCTGGGTTGCGCTGCTCGGCATCCTTGGCACGATCTTCGTCGCGCTGCTGATGCGCCAGGCGGCGATCAGCGAGCACCGCTCCCGTCAGCTCGCGACGCTGCGCGGCCGCGAACGCGATGAGGCGGTCCGCACCGGGGCGGTCGAGCGGGCGGCGACGCAGGCGCTGCTCGGGCACCTCCCCGACATCGCGATGTACCGCTATGACCCCGACCTGCGGTTCACCACGGTCGCGGGTGGCCTGATCAACGCCACGGGGCGCACCTCGGCCCAGCTCGTGGGCTGCCGGCCCTCGGACATCGCGACCGACGAGGAGGCCGCGGTGCTCGAGCCGACGATGCGCGCCGCGATCGACGGCGCATCGCACAGCTTCGCGATGACCCTCGGGGGCCGGCGTCTCTGGGTCCAGACCGTGCCGCTGACCGAGGGCGAGGAGGCGCTGCTCGTCGCGACGGACGTCACGGGGCTCGAGCGCGCCCAGGCCGGGCGGGCCGAGGCCGAGGCGCGCTTCCAGCAGGCCTTCGACGACGCGCCGGTGGGCATGTCGCTCATGGACCTCCAGGGACGCTTCATCGAGGTCAACCGCGCGCTGTGCGAGATGACCGGCTATGACGCCGATGAGCTGCGTGGCCGCAACTTCTCCGTCCTTTCGCGCTCGGAGGACGTGCCCGTCCTGGCCGATGCGCTGCGTCAGCAGGCCGCCGGCGAAACCCATCGTGTGAGCACCGAGGCACGCGCGGTCCACGCGTCGGGGGACACGATCTGGCTGGAGATTCACGCGACGACGCTCGCCGGGCCCGACGGCCGGCCGGCGCTTGTGCTCAGCCAGGTCCTCGACGTGACCGACCGCCGGCGCTTCGAGGCGCGCATCCAGTACATGGCCGACCACGACCCGCTCACCGGCATGGCGAACCGCCGGGCGTTCGAGCGGGCGCTCGACACCCAGCTCGCGAACGTCCGGCGCTATGGCGCGCAGGGCGCGCTGCTCGTCTTCGACCTGGACCACTTCAAGGCCGTCAACGACACGCTGGGCCACACCGCGGGCGACGCGGTGATCGTCAACGCCGCACGGATCCTGAAGGACCTGCTGCGCGAGAGCGACGTCGTCGCACGACTCGGTGGCGACGAGTTCGCGATCCTGCTCCCGCGCGCCGACCACGACGAGGCCGTCGACGTGGCGCGCAAGCTCGTGGCGGAGATCCGCGCGAACGGCAGCGTGCTGGCGGGCCAGCGCCCCGGGAGCGTCACCGCGAGCGTGGGGGTGACCCTGCTCGACCCCGTCCAGGAGACCGGCGAGCAGGCGCTCGTCGACGCCGACCTCGCGATGTACGACGCCAAGGAGGCGGGCCGCGACCGCTTCGCCGTCTTCCGCCCCGGCAGCGAGGCCGTCCAGTCGCGCACGAAGTCCCGGCTCACCTGGCTCGAGCGCATCCGAACCGCGCTCGACGACGACGCGATGGTCCTCGTCGCCCAGCCCATCCAGTCGCTCGCCGACGAGCGGGTCGTCCATCACGAGCTGCTGCTGCGGATGGTCGACGCGCACGGCGACCTCATCCCGCCCAGCTCGTTCCTGCACATCGCCGAGCGCTTCGGGCTCATCGAGGACGTCGACATCTGGGTGGTCCGCCACGCGATCCGGGCGCTCGCCGAGCGCGCGGGGCAGGACCTCATCTTCGAGGTGAACCTCTCGGGCGCCTCGATCGGCTCCTCACGCGTGCTCGGGGTCATCGAGCAGGAACTCCGGGACACCGGGGTCGATCCCCAGCAGGTGATCTTCGAGATCACGGAGACCGCGGCGGTGTCGAACGTCGCCGAGGCCCGGGTGTTCGCCGAGCGGCTCGGCGAACTCGGCTGCCGGTTCGCGCTTGACGACTTCGGCGCGGGCTTCGGGTCCTTCTACTACCTCAAGCACCTGCCCTGCGACTTCCTGAAGATCGACGGCGAGTTCATCCGGAACCTCTCCTCGACGCCGACCGATCAGGTCATCGTGGCGGGCCTGGTGCGGATCGCGCAGGGGCTCGGCAAGCAGACGATCGCCGAGTTCGTCGGGGACCAGGAGACGGTCGACCTGCTGCGGCGCGAGGGCGTCGACATGGCACAGGGCTACTTCATCGGGCGGCCCGGGCGGCTGGAGGACGTGCTCGGACCGGGCCCGGGCGTGGGCGCGCGGCGGGTCTAGGGGCCGCTGGCGATCGTCACGGTCCACGTGGACGTGTATGTGCCCGCCCGGGCGTTCGCCGGCACGACGAGCGAGAACGCGGGCGCGAGGTCCACCGGACCGGTCCCGGTGTCGTCAGGTGTGCTGTAGAACTTCGCGGCCGTCGGGGCGATCGCGGCGGCCGGGAGCGTGATCGGATAGGTCATCGTGTTGGCCGGGGCGACGCACGCGCCGCCCTGGGGGGTGGCGGTGACGCCCGTGATCGTCGTGGCGGTGGTCGGCAGGGGGTGCCCGCCGTTGGTGAAGGTGGTCGATGTGGCGCTGAGCGACCAGCCCGCCTGTGATGCGGACTGGTCGTCGACGGTGAGTGCCCCGGTTGCGGTGGAGGTCAGCGACCCGCCGAGGCTGATCGCGGGGAAGGTGACGGCGCCAAGTGGCGCGGTCATGCTCAGCGAGCCCGACGAGCATCCGGGCGGGGCGGTGTACTTGTACGGGACGCCGACCGCGTTGCCGGAGAACGCCGTGGTCATGCTCGGAAAGTCCAGGACGTACATCGCTGCCGCAGAGCCGGTGTTCTCCTCGGTCCAGACCGTGCCGCCGTCGTCGGTGAACTGGCTCTTGTTCGCGACGCCGACGGACAGGCAGCGGTTCGTCGTGGCGCAGGAGATCGCGTACGTGTCGGGCGCGGTGCCGGTGGTCTGCGCAGGCCATGTCGCCCCGCCGTCGCTGGACTTCCTGATCTCGCCGGTGGTCGCGGCGACGTAGCAGACGGTCAGCGACGGGCAGGTGATGGGGTGCGCCGGCTGCGGGTAGACGTCGGGCATCGCCGCCGAGGTGGCCATGAGGTCCCAGGTGTCGCTCCCCGATTGCTTCTTGCGGATCTCGCCCGGACTCATCACGGCGTAGCAGACGGTCGTCGTCGGGCAGTCGATGCCGGCGATGTAGCTGGACGTGGTCTGGTCGCTGCTGTCGGTCCACGTCGTGCCGCCGTCGGTCGTGGTGCGGAACTTGCGGACCGAGCTGCCGGAGTAGCAGACGAGGGTCGACGGGCAGTCGATCTCCGTCAGGAAGAGGGAGTTGTCGTCGTGCACGGTGGTCCACGTCGATCCGTGGTTCGTCGACTTGTAGGTCCGCCCGTCACCCGCGACCGCGAAACAGACACTGGCGGTCGGACACGACAGGCCGTAGATCGAGCCGCCGAGCGTCTGCCCGGAGAGCGTCCAGTTCGCCCCACCGTCCGACGTGTACTGGACCGCGCCGCCCACGGTGACCTGGACGCAGTCGGTGGCCGTCGGGCACGAGTTCCCGTAGATGATCACGGCCGTGACCGCCTTGGTCTGTGCCGTCCAGGTGCCCGCACGCGCGTCCGTCGCCGCCAGGCTCAGGAGCAGAGCTCCCAGCAGCACGACCGCGGTCACCTTCCAGCCGCGCACCGATGCGGCGGGCGGGGTCATTCCGATCGTCGGACGCGGCGGACGATCGTGGGGGCAAGCCCGAGCAACAGCGCGCCGCCCGCGATCGCGGCGATCGCCCAGCCGGGCATCCCGCCCTGCTGCTTGACGACGGTGGGCGGGGCGGCCTTCGGCGCCTGGTCGGTGCCGACGAGGCCGTCCTTGAGCGTCGCGCTGCCCGTGTACTGCCGGGGAGCTCCGCAGCCCGTGACGTTGGCGCGCACGCCGTACGTCCCCGGCTCGATCGTCCGCGGCCAGGCCAGCGGGTAGGCGATCTTCGCGCCCGGCAGGAGGGTGTCGAGTGAGCGCTCGACGACATCCTCCTTGCCGTCCTCTGACGTCAGCACGACGCGCAGGTCCGGCCGGCACAGACGCTCGCCGGTGTTCTCCAACGGGAGTTCGACCGAGGCGACGGACGTTCCCGGCAGGGCTTGGATCTGCGCCTGCCCGATCGTGACAGGGCCAGGGCTGCCGCCCGGGACGACGATCCGGACGCCGACGACGATCCGGACGACCTGGGTGACGGAGAGGTTCGACTTGGCGGTGGTCTCCACGGAATCCTGGAACGCCAGCCCGCCGACGTGGTCGCCGGGGCGAGCCGTCTCGGGCACCCGGACCCGGAACGGGATCCGGCGGGACTCGCCGGGGGCCAGCGTGACCTGGCGGACGGAGGGGGTCAGCCACTCCGCCGTGGCGTCGTTGCGGTCGTCGCGGTTGGCGTAGACGGTCCCCGAGGTCGTGCCGGTCAGGCCGTCGACCGGGTCCAGGCGGTAGCGCTGGACCTTGTCGGACCCGTTGGAGACCAGGACGCGGCGATCGAGGACGGCGCCGGGCTCCGCGTTCAGCGTGAAGTACGACGGCGCGCGTTCTTCCCCGGCGCCGGCGTCGGGGCGGACGTTGAAGCCGTTACCGAGTGGCGTGGAGGCTGCACCCGCCGTCGCGGTTCCCGCAAGCAGGAGGGCGACCGTCGCCAGCGCGAGCGCTACGGCCCGCTGGTGAGGCTGAAGGTCCATGTCGACGTGTAGGTGCCGGCGATGGTCGACGCGGGGATCGCGACCTGCCAGGTGGGGGTGAAGGTCTGCGCGGCGAGCCCGGTCGACGCGCTCGCGTTGAAGAGCTTCGTCGCGGTCGGCGCGCTGCCGGCGGCGGGGAGGGTGTACGGGTACGTCGGCAAGATGCTGGACTTTCTGGACGAAATAAAGGGCGTGCTGCCGAAGGACACCGACCTCGTTAACCTCTTTGACGCGGTGGTGGACTCGGTGACGAGCCTGAAGTATCGGCTGGAGAATTTGTCGTAGGAATATGGGATTCGCGGTTTACGAAATCCGCAACGCAAACACCGGCAAACGGTACATTGGTTCCTCAATCAATGTAAAACG
>SXGQ01260210.1_pt1 | contig 12503 bp, 12 predicted proteins | sample 3178371 | NCBI WGS metagenome assembly SXGQ01 (sample SAMN11356859, study PRJNA531348) | freshwater metagenome | isolation source: freshwater sample F1-20 | place: China: Fuxian Lake, Yuxi | collected 2017-12-25
ACACTACCTGATAAACCTGTTCCTGCAATTCTAACTAATGGGTCAGATGCAAATGTAGTTTTAACATTATACTCACCTTGTGAATAAAAATTCGTTGTATCTATATAATATGATTTACCATATTCTCTATTTACTGCTTTTGCAAATTGTTGAGATATATAATCCTGGTCTAAAGTATCACCAAAGTTTAATTTATTTACTGCAAGGTTATTTGCAGGAATTACTTCAATTGTTTTATCCAAATTAATATATTGATTAAAATCTTTTACTTCACCTTTTTTATACCAATTATTAAATTCTTCAATTATAAATTGATTTGGTTTTGTTCTATCAGGATAAATTACTAAATTAAATTTCTTTTGTAAACCTAATATAAAATCAATTTGTTTAATACCTGTTGTTCCAAATGGCATATTAGAAGGTATATCCATAACTTTACCATCAGCTGCCTGTTTTACTTCTTTTATTTGTAAATAAGAACGAACTGTTCCTTCCGGGTCTAATGTCACTACCGGTAATGGTGGTGTTGCTGAATTAGGTGATTGTCGAATTTGAAAATAATAACTACCTGTTGGTATATCATCCATCAAAAACTCTGTTTGTAATTCATAGTTTTGATTTATACCACCCGTTCTACTTTGTTGTAGTTGGTCAAAGAAAAAGATATAAGATTGAATTGCACGAGTTGAATGAGGTGTTGAACTACCTGTCTCTATCATTCTCATTTGCCATGTTCCATTTGCTGAAAGTGTACCTGGCATATTATTTACAGAGCAACTTACATTTATATTTAAATTTAATACTCCTGATAATCTTGTAGGTTTTTCAACTTTGTAACTACCATTATTATAAAACCCTTGCGGGTCAGATAAAACATTATACCAAGGTAAAGTCACAAAACTACCAGATGCTAAATTAACATCCGTCATACCACTACCACTAATTGCAGCTATTTTTATTTTACCATATGTTTCCAAATCAACATTTGAATACTCAGGATATTTTAGTGAATTATTACAAATCATATAAACATCACTAATGAATGATTCATTCATAAACGATGATGAGTATGTATATCCTGCTTCTGTAAAGATTGCATCTAATACAGGTTTTACACGGATTGCAGGTTTAAAGTTTTGCACTGCTAATGCACCATTTTGGTCATCCATTCCAAATTGTTCATATTGTCCAGAAGTAAATTGATATCCTGAACCATAATCTGCTAAAGGATAAACTATATCTCCGTTAAATAAATTACCTGTCCAACTTGCTGTAATGTTGTTATAAGAGGATGTATGATTGTATACTGCTAAAGAACTTAAATCAGTTAAGAATAATCTATTAATATCTCTTGCAAAAGATGAAAGAGAACCATATAAAGTAATTTCATAACTCTCAATAAACTTATTTGCTCTAACATTTACTTTGTTCAATTGCAAATATCCATCTATTAAATAAATTGAGTCAAAATCAATATAACATGGAACTTTAATATTTGTTGCAAAAAGAAATGGAGATTCAATAGAAATATCATAAACATGCTCAAAGAAAGCATTATTTACTTTTGTTCCAGGTATTGTAATTTGACGAGTAAAGTCTGCAGGTAAAACACCTATATCAAATAGACCTGTTACATTATTAGATAATAATAAATCTTCGTCTTGAAATATATCTAGTTGTGTTCCATCTGCAATCAATCGAAATGTAAACGCCTGTGTACTGATGATTCCCATTATAATATAAGTTTATATGGTTGACCTAATTGGAATTCAAATCCATATTGAATTAACTTATCTACTACACCAGTTTTAAATTGTATATTATTTGTTATAATACTAATTGGTTTAATAGCACCTGTTGATTCATTTGTAATCCAATAAATCTCATCACTAACTAATAGTTGTTTTAAGATATCATTATAAGACTCAGGTAACCAAAATGTATTTACACTTAATGTTTGTATATTATCTACAATGTATGCAGTATTTGCAGTATCATAGTTTTGATAAGAAAGTGTAGAACTTTCCCATGTTCCTAATTGTGGTTGATAAGTTTTTCTTTCTGTTTGGAATGATTGTTTATTCACCATATAGAAGTTTAACCAATCAAATTGTCCAAAACGATTTTTCCATTTTATTCTTACATTAGGATATTTTTGCTCACAATCAATGTTATATCTAATTGGACTACCTAATGCAGATGCACCATTGTAAGGTTGGACTGTAAAATGAGTTAAACCTGTTGTAGTTAAAGGAAACCCACTTTGTGCAGGCCCTATTGGATATTGTTGTATTTGTCCTGAAGAACTTGCATTTGCTGTTAAAGTATAATCAGCAGTTCCTGTATTACCTGTATAAAGAATTTTTGTTGGAGTTGTTGCACCAATATCTCCACCATATACAGATGATAAACCTCTATTATCTATAAATGCAGATTGCGTTGTAGGCCCATCAGTCATTAACGGCCAATAAGCAGTTGTTGTCTGCATCTGTTGTCCAATTGTTTCTTGGAATACACCATATCCATCTACTGCTTTATATGTTGCAGATTTAAGATGTGAGCCAGTTACAAAAGCACTACCTGAAAGATATTGAAAATAAAAATCAACTGCAAAATACATTACATTTGAACCATTAGCTTGTGCTAAATCTGTAAGTGTTGAATTGATTATTCTATTCAAATCAAATAAACCTACATTTGCAGTGTTTGCATATTTTGCAATAGTATAATCTGATGCGGAGCCTGATGCGTTTATTCCACCTTGCCAATAATATAATTCACCAACATACTGAAATGATGATGATGTAAGTGTTGCAGTATTGCTTTCACTTAATGAAAATACAATCGGTGATTGTGCAAATGAACAACTTGCTGGTGTTTGTAAAAGGGATAAAGCCATTAATATCGTTTAATATAATAACCACCTTTTTTAGAAAAGTATGTGATACTAATACTCAGCTTCCATTTTATCTAACTCTGCTGCTATATTTCCTATTACCATTTTATCAACCATATCCTCATAGTATTGGTTTAACATTGATTGAACGGTAGGGTCATTAATTGCATTATCAGCAAAAGGTCTTGCAGCCATTTTAGATGTACCATCATTTACGAATACACCATACTCTGCTCCTTGTGGTGCATAATCTAATTCAATTTCAAAAGAGTAATTATCTTTTGTTTTAATCTCCTTTACCATTTTGGCAGGAGTATTTGCAGATTTAACTTTACGAAGTAAGTTACCTGTATCTATTGCACGAGTAGGTTGTCTTTGTAGATTTAGTTGTGCTAAAGAACTAATCTGTTTTGCTATGTCTTGTAATGATGGCATTAGAATCTAGTTGAAAAGGTAGTATATATTTCATTTAATTCAACAGTTGTTAATACTCTATTATATTGTAAATATCCCATTAAATATCCATTAGAATATCTACCAGCTAAAGCTCTATCCTTTCCTACAAATACGCTTCCGCTACCGGCTGAACCACTTCTATTGAAAACTTTTGTTTGAGTTGCAGAACTACCGCTTCCATCTAAATATGTAGTAGCAGTTGAATTTAGTCCCGATGTGGATACAATAGTTGCATATTGATGCCATATAGTAATATCTGCAGGTGTTAAAGTTGCACTTGAAAATGTATTACTAGTACCATCATAATCATATAAAATAGGTGTATACTGTTTAGTTCCTCCTATTGTAGCAGCTTTAATACCATATGGCATAGCAGCATCAGGTAAACCACTATCTACTGAAAATGTTGAATTAAAGTTTTTCCAAATTGTTACAACCGTAACATTAGGAGTAAAAGTTCCTGAATAATCAACATTCTGTAATTGTGAACTATCTAATCTAATTATACCCCCATTACTTGCCGAATAAACAGGTATGGTTAACCCTGTTAAATTACCATGGTTATTATTGCCACTTAAATCATATACAATACTTCCTGATGTAGGATATGAAATTATATTACCGAAATCATAAATTACAGATGCTGATACAGGAAAACTACCTGATGGGTAAGGAGGAATTGGAATCGGTGGTGTCGAGTATAAACATACAGGCCATGCAATAATTACAAGGCCACCATTACCAGTACCCCCATTGCCGTTTCCTCCACTTCCGAATGTATCCGCATTAGAACTGCCTCTTTGACCTGTTGCTACAGGACTTATAGAATTGTATCCACCTCCACCATTTGAAACAGTTATTGTTGTTCCAGTTAAATTGTATGTTAAACCATTACCTCCATTTGTAACTTTAGCAAAATTGCCTGTTTGAGAACCTAAATTAGCACCTGCAGCTCCTGCACCTCCACCACCTGGTCCACCACCATTGTTATATCCCTGGTTAGGGTCACCACCTTGCCACGCTCCTCCATTTTGTCCTTGATTTGCACCATTCAATCCTCCTAATCCACTTGCACCTGCAACAGTATTAGAACTATTACCTGGACTACTACCTGGACCTTCACATCCAGATGCACCACCTGCAGATGCAAATACTGCTCCTGCAATATAAAAGTTTCTATAAAAAGGTCTAAATGGGCCCACGAAATAATTCCATCCTTGTGGACTTCCACCACCACCACCATATGCAGTTAAGTATGAATTACTAAATGGTGTATAAATGGAATTGTTTGGTAATTTAATATAAGACGATTTTCCTACTTTACCACAAAGTGCTCCACTAGTTGTACTAGAACATAATTGATTTCCTGATGTAGCACTGGCTACACCTATTTCATAACTTCCTGATGATAATGGAAAATTGTTATAATAAACTACTCCACCCGCACCACCACCACCTGCTTGATTCACTATCCAAGTGAAGACACTACCATCACCTATACCTCCTACTGTTGCCGAAGTTCCCCCACCACCTACAATCAATATTTTAGCTTGACCCGTAGAACCACTCAATATATTAAATGATGCAGTAAAAGGAGTAAGTGCAGAATCTTGGGTACTACTCATTTCAAATTGAACATAAGACCAACTTATACTAGCTGATACAAAACTACCAGAAGTAATCTTACCATTACCTGCAATAGTAGATACTGATGATGAAATACATGCTCCTTGTGAACTAAAATATGTTGTAGGTATATACATAATTATCTCATAGTATTAACAGCAACTCCATATAAAACAGATGTATCATAAGATTGGAAAGATAGTATATCTACCGCACTTCCTGATGGAGTTGCATTATACGGAAATGCTTGTGGAAATCTTATTGTTCCACCATTTGTAGTTACAGTTCCATATCCACCCACAGGTTGTGTTACTCTCAATCCAATTGTTTCTCCTGGTTGTATATTTGTTGCTTGTAAATTTGTAGCACTTCCAGATACTAATGTTAAAGTAAAGAAATTACCTAAACTACAATCTATTGATGCAGTTTGAGATGTAATTGTTAATGGAAATACTTGTCCTCTAACACTACCCGAAAATATTTCGTTACCAATAAATGTATTACTACCAGTAGTTGCATAACTTCCAGTAAATGATGCAAGTGTATCTATTCTTGTATTAGTAGATTGTGTGTATGCATTAAACGAAGAAGTATTTAACTTTTGATTTATTTGATTTTGTAAGAAAGATGCAGTTTGTGTTAATTCTGCAGTTGTTGCAAAATTAGTTTGTAATGAAGAACTCCAAATTTCCAAATTATCTAATCTCAAATCAACAGATGTAGAGAAAGGGCCTTCTAAAAAGTCCAATCTACTATCTACACTTTGAGAGAAGGTAGTTACATTACCAATTCCACTAATTGTAGATGAAGAAATATTACCTATTACATTTAAGTTGCCTGTAATACCCATAGAACCGGTCAAAGAACTGCTTCCTGACATTATCACAGAACCGATGAGGGTTTGTGTATCATTTGTTGCATCTCCTAAAATATTGCTTCCTGATGAGAATATGATAGAACTACTTTCTATGGTAGTTATTATCTCATATGCATTAATTGTTCCACTTACTGATAAATTGTTTGTTAGGAACATATTAGATGCAGTAATATTGTTTGATACATTTAAACTTCCAGTCAATCTTGTACTACCACTTACTTCCAAATCACCATTAACTCTTACATTATCATTTACAGTTACCTTACCTTCTATGTCAAATGTTCCACTAATTATTAAGTTTCCATCAATATCTAAATTTTGATTGATACTTAAATCTTCATTTACTATTACAGATTGAGAGAAAAATATATCTCCTGATGATGATATAGCAAATCCTGCATTATATCCTAAACCATCTTGAACTGTCAAATATCCTTGTGGTGCAGATGCACCTACTGGAAAAAATGAAGTATCAGTCCCTAAATGTAATAGAGATTGAAAAGATTGAGAAACATATAAATTACTTAAACTACCCATTTTATTTTTATTTTTATTTTATTCAAATTGCCACTTTCTAAACGCAACATCTGTTCCTTGTCCCCATTTTTCCGGTGTAGTTGACCACACTTTTGGATTTATCCATAAAATACAATTATCACATGTCCCATAATTTTCATATGGTAATGCTAAAACTTGTAAGTTTACAAAATTATAATCATCCTCACCTTCGAATGTATCCTCTACCGTGAAACATCTTAATCCTGTATAATTTTCTGTCGATGGTGTCCAAACTGGAAAAGTTTTTGTTGAGAAAACTTGTCCTAATGTTACAGGCTGTTGAATAACTGCTTTGTATTCTCCACCTATTACACACTCATCTATAATATATCCACTACCACTCGGATTAATTAAAAAAAAAAGACAACGATTTTTATCATTGTGAGTAGTTAATTCGAATGTGGCCACCCACCCTGCCAGTCCGTTATTAAACTGGTCACTAAATGCATTACAGGATATATCTCCATTTATTTCAAACCCTGCAACTCCTCTTTGCGTATATGAAGTTAAATCGTTTAAGATACCCAATGTATTTGCATGGATATCTACTACATCATCTACTCCATAAAAAGGAACAGTTTGTGCATTAGTTCTATCATCACTATCGTTATTCTTATTTTTAATCTTATCAGCAACTGTCAACTGAATTGTATAGTTGGTTATATTAGAACCAAAATTACTTTCAGTTATTAGGATATTTCCTAATGGATATGCAGGAAACTGATTCACATCTATTTTTGTAATATCACCTTGTGTTACTACATTGATAGATGGATGGTTTTGCATTATTGTTTTGAAATAATTCAAAGCATTGTAATAAAGAGTATAGTTTACACCTGTATTATGAACGATTTGTTGACTCATAGTTTATTATAATTGTATTCCACCAAAATATTGATTACTTTGGTCAGGATATATTTGAGTTTGATTACCGACAGTTTCCAAATATTGAGGTATGTTATTAGAATATGCAATCAAATAGTTTTGCAATCTTAATGCGTAATAATCAGCATTTGCTTGAGCCATTTGTTTAAGATAATCTATTTCTGTTTTAGAAGGTGCAATACCTTGCTCACTCTGCTGTTTAACTGCTCCATTGGATTTAAATTGAACTGACGAGAATGGAATATATTCAACACATGCATACCACAATAGTGTATATTTGATGTGGTCATCCATTAAATCTTGATAATAAGAACTCAATGAACTAAATGTGTTTGCAGTGATTTGTGCTTGTAAGTAATTGAATAGGACAGTTCCTAATAAATTCTTTAAGTATTTATCTTGTGCAGTTCTTACAAACGGCAATAAAGCATCTGCATCTATTGCACCTTGCAATGGAGAGTTCTTTATAATATCGTTTCTATTTATGAATAATGCGTATGACATATTTTTTATTTATATATTTCGTATTCTTTACTTAATATTGTTGGCATTGTAAACTTCTCTAATACCTCATCTTTACCTGGTATTGGTTCCATTGGTGTTTGGTCTGCAGCATCTTCTGTTGTTGCAGGATTTTCCATTGACTTATTAGTTTCATCCTCTACTTGTCCAACCGATTTACCAGTTTCTTCTGCAGTTTGAGAAAGAATTACTAATGGAGTTAATTGTTCAAAGTATAATTCTGTTTCTGGATATCCTGAACAAGTTAATGCATAATCCAAAGAATTAAGGATAATGTTTTGGAAAGGTGCAATTGTCATTGTTTGTAAGATACTAAATGCAGTTTTCATTTCTTCACTTTGAGAACTAAAACCATTGTTCTTTGTTCGGATACCAAACAATAAAGGTGATGTTACTCTATGTGCTACAAGTATTCTATCTTGTGTATATTCTGCAACATAATCGTATTTCTCATGCAGATTTGTAATATCAATTATATCCAATGTAGGTTTGGTTGCAGGGTCATCGTTAAATGATAACATAAAACGACCTGCGTTATCTGTACCTGTAAACTTAGCTTGAACTAAATCTTCAATAGTTTGTCTTTCTTCAGGTGCAGGAACTCCATTGTTGAAGTTTAACATCACTGCTGGTAGAAAACCATTCACAATATTATTAAAGTGTAAATTTGATATCTCACCTTCAGCCATTGCTAATTGTAAAGCAGATACCCAATCTGGTAAAGAATAATAATACAAACCTGGACAATAATGTTTGATGTAAAGTATTTCCATCTTTTCATTAGAGGTTTCAAATGCAGGTATTTTCTTTTTATCTTTTACCTTTCTCATATCATTCCAATCAGTGCAATAGTAATAATTTTCTATCATTGGTGAATTGCCTAACTTCTCTGCTCTTAATAATTGAACAGGTATATGATACATCTTTTTGATTTTAGTATGTGTTTCATCCCAATAAACTTGGAATGCTGCATTACCATATAATTTTAAATCAAATGCAACTCTCTTAACTTCTTCCTGTGGAATTATCTTTTGTAAAGTTTCATTGAATGCTTCATTCTTTGAATATAAACCTTTACCAAATATTAAATCTGCAATACCTTCAATAGATGCTGCATTAGTTGTACTAACATTGAATGCAGTAGTAACTGCACTAAAGAAATCATCATTACCATACACACCAAATGGAACGAATGGATAACGAGTTTTAGTATCTTCCTGTATAATTGGAAGAGAATTATTGTTTACATTTACTATTGAAAATTTTTGTTGTCCTTTCATATTAATCCATTATAATATATTTGTTTTCACTATCGTGAGAAACATATTGTGTATTTTGATTTTCGTATACTGATTTATCTATTGATTGAGATGCATATACTTGTATAGAACCATTCCATATATCAATTGATGCACTTCCTGATTGGTTGTATAAAACTGCACGATATTCACTACCCACACTTGCACTTGCTATACTTGCAGTAAATGATAATAAACTTTCGTATGCAGTATAAGATGCAGATGTAAGAGAAGCAGTAAATGTATTCAACCCCATCATATCAGTTAATGACATAGTAAATTGATTACTACCCGTTATCTGTGTTCTAATAGTATATGAGTTGGATTGAGATATGTGATATCCTAGCATTATCTTGTCTTTATATTATAATAACAATGAATTTGGTAATAATAGTTAAATAAAAAAACCCCACTCCGAAGAGTAGGGTCAATATTTTTTAGTGTTTATACCGAATGATATTATGCAGATGCTCCGTATACTACTGTGTAGTTTGCAGTTAATCCACCTAATGCATTTGAAGTACTTGAGCCAGATAAGAATTGAGCAGGGAATTGTTCAGTACCTGTGAAAGTTAAAGAGTATCCGTAAAGGTCTCCTAAAGCTCCACCGGTTTGAATTGTTCCTCCAGTCATATCAGCACCTTCTTTTTTACCTACCAAGAATGCATCACCATTATTAGTCCAAACGATGATTTGAGGTCTACCATAAGCCATAAGCTTTAATTGAGTAGTCATTTCGTTTGTTAACTTCTTTAAGTTTAGAGTTAGTTCTTGTGAAAAGAATGTAGTTCCGTTCTCTCTTGAAGTGTTGACAGTTTCAGTATATGCACTAGTTCCTTTCAATTCGTAGTAATACAAAATTGAGCCAGAAGGAACACCTGTCAACAATCCTGACGGAGTTGCTGTTTGAGCTGCTGTTTCTGTGAAAGAACCGGTAACGTAATTGATAAAGTAAACACCCTGTAAACCACCGATGCTTTCTTTACATACTTCGTTTCTTCCTAGAGTTAATGAACAAGGCATATATTTAATTTTTTAGTTTTGTTATTAAAAAAGGTGGGTGTTGAGACCCACCCTTTAATTAGTTTTTATTAGTAAGCTCCGTAGTATACGATATCTTGACCAATACCGAATTGAGTACCACCTGTGTATCTCATTACAATTCTGTAATTTTGAGAACCATCAATGTTAGCCATATCGATAACTTTTACTTCGTTGTAGTCAGATAACAATCCTGTACCGAAGAAAAGATTTGATTTTTGTGCTGCCACAATTTTTGAACTCGACATTCCTGGGCACCATACAATCTCAATACCATTGAAGTTGAAAGGTTTTTCACCCACGTTCATTTGGTTGTTCCATCCGTTTGCACCGATAGCACCACCTGCTAAAGCTTGTTGGTATGCTTTAGCTACATCAGTAGATACATACAACAATACATCAGGCTTACCATAAACTGTATCAGGGATAGAGTTTACAACTGAATTTAATTTGTCTAATACGTTTGCTGAAGTTACAGAGCCAGAGATTACGATTGAACCACTCTTAGCTGCTAATACTGCTGTTGCACCACCTGCTGCAATAGATGCAGAGAATGCTGTTTGGAATCCACCGAACTCACCATTTGTTGAGTTAGTACCTTGCCAGATTGAATCTTCAGTTGCTTCTGCTACTTTACCACCTACATAAGAGATTAAAAAGTCGTTGAAGTTCTTTGGAATTTCATCAAATGCAGAGAAACCTAATTGTAAAGCTTCCCATGAATCTACGAATTCTTGCTTACATAATAGTAAGTTAACTTGTAATTCTTTTGGAGTTAATACTTGTTCAGTAATAGCAACGCTACCTGAAGTTACGAAATCACATGATGCATCTTGAACGATACCACTCACGTCTAATTTTTGGATTACAGATTTGAACTTCACGTTTGGCATGATAGTTACAAGCTTCTTATCCAAAGTGTTTGCACTTAACAACGCTGCTGCGATGTATCCAGAAGCTGCTTCACCTGCATAGGTAGAAGTAATTGTTGGCAATGCGAAATTTTGTCTTGCTTTCATTTTAAATGATTTTAATATTTTTTATTTATAAAGTTTGGATAAGAATGAAGATTGTGTATCTTTTGATTTCTTACCATAATTTTTTCTGTTTAATTCTGCTGAGAATTTAGTGGCTTCATCGATTGGAGCACCATCTAATTTTGGTAACTCTTCTTCTTCCATTTTTACTTCATCCTCTTCTTTTGGCTTATCTTCCATTTTATACTTAGCCATTTCTTCCATTTTCTTTTCCATCTCTTCAATACGATAAGTCATCTCTTCGATTTTCTTTTTCATATCACCCATTTCCATTGCATCTTTTTTCATATCTTCTTTTTCAGCATCTTCAGGAATGGTTTCTGCTTCATCAGTTTCTTCTTCCATTTTCAATGTTCCTGATTTGATTTCACCTTCTACTTCTGGCACTTCATCATCTTTAGTATAAGTTCCTGCTTGAGGAATTTCTTCTACTTTAACATCTGCCAATTCTACATTCTCTCTTTCAACTATTTTACCATCTTCGGTTTTTACTTTGATTAGATTTTCTTTACCCTCTGTATCTTTCAACATCAAGTCATGCATTCCGTTTGGAGCTGGAGATTTAGTTCCATCTTCTGAAACTACAAATAGGTCTTCACCTACATCGAAAGTTTTGCTTTCTACGATTGTTCCGTCTGCTAATTTAGCATAAGTTAATTCAACTTCTTCAGCTGATAAAAACTCAACAATCTTATTTAATACTTTTTTTGCGTTCATATCTTTTTGTTTATATTGTAATAACAATGTTTTTTAAAATTATAGTTATTTTTTATTTAATTTATTGATTTGATGGTCTTACACCAGAGAACTCATCAGTAGATACTATTTCATAAACTTCCTGAGCAGTTTTCCATTCCATATCAGAAAGATAATCACTATCTTCTGGTATTGATATTACAAATTGTGTTCCATCAACAGAAAATCTTGCAGTATCAGGTGTTTGATAGGTTTCTGACCAATCAATTCCATTTACCATTTCTGCAGATAATATTATATATTTTTGTTCTTTAATTATCATAATGATTTATTTACACTGCTCTATTTGCCATTTTGCCTGCAAATCTATTTAAAAAATATTGATGATTTTGCACAACTTCATCTTGTGATAACTCTCTATTATAATGCATATACGCTACTAATCTACCTATTGGAAAACGAGTTAACACCGGGTCTCTGCCAACATTTATTGTTCCAACTGCACTTGCACCCCTTGGATAGTTATTTGTGCTTGTTGCTTTCAAAAAGCCGTTTTGATATCTTTTATGACTATTTGAACCATTTGTTGTAAATCCTGAACAATTTGCAAA
>SXGQ01662231.1_pt1 | contig 12503 bp, 10 predicted proteins | sample 3178371 | NCBI WGS metagenome assembly SXGQ01 (sample SAMN11356859, study PRJNA531348) | freshwater metagenome | isolation source: freshwater sample F1-20 | place: China: Fuxian Lake, Yuxi | collected 2017-12-25
ATCTTCATGGTGAGCGCGCCGCTGATCACCACCGGTGTGGTGGACCTGCCGCGCGTGGGGCAATCCCAGCAACGCCCGCCCAAGGTGGTAGAGGTGGTGGTGGACAAACAAGGCCGTTACAAGGTACGCAGCGACGCTGAAGAGGGCCGCGCCACTACGCTGGCGGACTTGGCCGCTCAAGTTCAGCGCCTGCAGGCCGGCGATGGTCAGGTGCCCGTGGTGATTTCTGCCGACCGTGAGGTCCAGTACCAAGACGTGGTCAAGGCCATGGATGCGCTGCAAAAGGCCGGTGTGTCGCGCTTGGGCTTGTCAGTGCAGCAGGGGTCTTGAGGGATGACGGCCCAACACCTGGCCGACCCCTTTCGCCCCCGCACACTGCCGGGTCTGCGCAGTGGCGCGTTCTTGGCCCTGTTGGCACATGCTGGCTTGGTGGTGGCCTTGGCCCTGGCGGTGAGCTGGCGGGTGAGCAATCCTGCGCCGGTGATGGCGGAGTTGTGGTCGGCCACTGTTCAAGAGGCTGCCCCTGAGCAACAGCCCCCCCCACTGGAGTCCGCGGCCGAACCCGAGCGCCCCAGCCCACCGCCGCCGCCGGCACCCAGCGCCAAGGTGGCCGAACCACAGGTGGACATCGCCTTAAAGAGAGCGCGCGAAGCGGAGCAGCGCGAGCGTGAAAGGGAGCGTGAAAAGGAGCGCGAACGGCAGGCTGCACAAGAGCGGCGACGTGAGCTGGCAGAAAAGGAAAAGGCACGCCAGAAAGAGCGCGAGCGCGAAAAGGACAAGGAGCGCCAAAGAGAAAGCGACAAGCAAAAGGAACGCGAGCGCCTGAAGGCAGAGAAGGCCGCTGAGGAGCGAGCTGAGGCCCAACGCCAAGAGAACTTGACGCGTATCAGGGGCATGGCAGGCGCCAGTGGCGGCGCTGAGGCCGCTGGCTCAGCAGCACAAAGCAGCGGGCCTTCAGCCGGTTATGCCGGCCGTATCATGTCGCGAATCAAGCCGGAGATCGTGTACCCCGACAGCCTGCCCGGCAACCCGGTGGCCGAAGTGGAGGTGCGCCTGGCACCCAGCGGGACGATCCTGGGCCAGCGCTTGCTGCGCAAGAGCGAATCACCCGAGTGGGATGCCGCTGTAATGAGAGCGGTGGAGAAGGCAGAGATGCTGCCCCGCGATGTCGATGGCCGAGTGCCGCCTGTGATCGTGATCCGATTCTCGCGGCGTGAGTGAGGCTTTATAGGGCTGGCCTTCGGACCGGAGATTGCGCAAGATTTCACGGTTTGGACAGGCGTGTATACGCCACAGGTGCCACGCGCGCGACTGCCCATGCGAGCATCTGCACATGCCTGTGGATCCGCTCGTGCAAGCCGTCTGCGCGGCTGACCAAGTAGCCTTGGCCCGTGCTGCGACCGCTGCGATGCCGGCGCACAAGGGGGCTGACTCCGCCGAAGAGCCTGAAGCCTTTTCTGCACATCGGGCTTGGTCGGTGGTCGATCATCCGCAGGCGTTGATGGCCGCTTTGCAGGCACAGACCCAAAGGCCGTCAGCACACCTGGCCGACACCTTAATGGCAATGGGCTTGCTCAGCCCTGAGGGCTTGGCCCAGGTCTTGTCTGAACCGATCGCCGACCCCACCACGCGGCTGGGCGAGCGGTTGTTGGAACGGGGGCTGCTTAGCGCTGAACAGTTGGAGCTGGCTCTGAGCCTTCAACTGGGATTTGTCCGCGTGGACGCTCAACGCTTTCCCATCGACCCACAGGCTTGGCAATGCGCGCCAGGGGCTATCCTGCAGCGCCTGAACCTACTGCCCCTGATGCACCTGGATGGTGAGCTGGTGGTGGCGGTGGCCGATCTGCGCCAGCAGGGCGCGCTTGATGAACTGGCCTGGGTGAGCGAACGCCGGGTGCGCCCCGTTTTGGCGCAGGCGCAGCAGATTCGACAGCGCCTGCAAGCCCTCGTGCAGGGGCAGGATGGGCTGCAAGGGCTGGCACTGGCGGCAGCCCCTTTTGGTGCAGCCGACCGCTGGCTGGCCGATGCAGAGCATGAGACGTTCGATGACACCGGCCAGGCAGATGAGGCGCCTGACCAAGAGGCGGAACACGGCCTGGTGCAGTTAATCAACCGCATGATCATTGATGCACGGGCTCAAGGCGCCTCAGACATTCATGTGGAAACCCAGCCAGGGCGGCAGAAGCTGCGCATCCGGTTTCGGCTGGATGGGCGTTTGCGCCCCTACCGAGAACTGCCGTATACGGTGCGCGCGGCCCTGGTGGCCCGCTTGAAGATCATGTGCGGCCTGGATATTTCAGAACGGCGCAAGCCCCAGGACGGCAAGATTCAATTCGCACGCTTCTCGCCATCGCATCCACTGGAGCTGCGTGTGGTGACGATCCCCACGGTGCAAGGCCTGGAAGATGTGGTTCTGCGGCTATTGACCGCAGTCGAGCCCCTGCCGCTAGACGGCCTGGACCTGCACCCCTTGAGCCTGCTTCGGTTCAAAGCGGTGATCGAACGGCCTCACGGTCTGATCCTGTGCGCCGGCCCTACCGGCAGCGGCAAGTCCACCACCTTGCACGCAGCCTTGGCCCACCTGAACACGCCGCAGCGCAAGATCTGGACAGCCGAGGACCCGGTGGAGATCACCCAGCCCGGATTGAGACAGGTGCAGGTCAACCCGCGCATCGACTGGACCTTTGAGAAAGCGCTGCGTTCCTTTTTGCGAGCCGACCCCGATGTGATCATGGTGGGTGAAGTGCGCGACCGGGATACGGCCCGCGTAGCCGTGGAAGCCGCCCTCACTGGCCACCTGGTACTGTCGACCATCCACACGAACAGCGCTGCCGAAACCGTAACTCGCTTGCTGGACATGGGCCTGGACCCGTTTAACTTTGGGGACTCGCTGCTGGCGGTGCTGGGTCAGCGCCTGGTGCGCCGCCTGTGCGCCCACTGCCGGCAGGCGCAAGCGGCCACGGCTTTTGAGATTGAGGCATGGTTGCACGAGGACCTTCGTGTAGGACCAATAATTGGAGAATCAAAAAGCCCAGCAATAAGCCCAGCAGCGGGCCGAGACCCAGACGGCGAGCTGCTGAGAGCTGGGCCGCAAGGCCTCGGCGGTGTTGGGTCGTCGGTGCGCTGGTGGGCGCCCGGATGTGCGCACTGCCAGGGCAGTGGCTTGCTTGGCCGCGTCAGCCTGCACGAGCTGCTCATCGTGAGCCCGGAAATCCGCCAGCTCATCCAGGGGCGGCATCCCCCGAGCCTGATACAGGCCTGTGCGGTCGACCAAGGCATGGTCAGCCTGCGGCAAGACGGCATCGAGAAGGTGCTGCAGGGGCTGACCACGCTTGAAGAGGTGCGGGCCTTCACCAACGCCTGAGGCCTGTGCGGCTATCCGCCGCCACGCTGCGTATACAGGTCGAAGTAGCGCATGAAACGGTGGCGGGCGGCGGCATCGAGCTCGCCGAAGTTAAAGTTCACCTGCAGGCGCGGCAAGGTGATCAGGGCGATGCGCCTTGGTGGCAGTGGCGCCCAGCCTAAGCACAACTGATGGGGTGCTTGCAACCACACCCTTGCGCCCGTCTCGGCTTGCCACTCGATGCGCGCGCCGCGGCTGGCACCCGGCAACCAGGCGCGCAGCTCGGCGGGCGTACAGCCCATCTCGCGCGAGAAATGAGCCGGGTAATCGGCTTGCATCGGTATCTCTTGCTGCGGTGGCGGGCTCAAGCGCCCTCAAGCGGCGCCCCCAGGCACCTCACGCACACGGATGCGCCTGCAGCCCTTGCGCCGCGCTCATCCGCCGGCACTGGGCGGCCAGATCGCCAGCACATCCCCTTCTTTCAAGGTGCGATCAGCGCGGTCTTGCGGCGCAACATACACGCCGTTGATGAGGACCAGGTGTACAAGCTTCATCGGCAGGTTAAAGGGCGCGATGATGTCGGCGATGGTGGCCTGCGGGGCGATATCGATTTGCACCGCATTGCTGCCTGCCGCCTGCGGCGGCAGGTGCTGGGCCAAGGAGGCGTAAAGCTTTAAAGTAATGTTCATGCGCTACTGCAAGGGCTCGGCGCGCGTTCAGGACTTGACCAGGGCGTGGCTAGCCGCACCCTGGGCACGGTCCAAATAGGCCTCCATCAACTTGGTGGGGTCCTTCATAAGGGTTTGTTTCCAGGGCCCCAGGCTCACCTCGCCTTCGACCAGGCCGCGCATCACGCCCACATGGTCGGTCCAGCCGATGCTGTTGCACCCCACCAAGCGGTCTGCGCTGAACTGCAGGCTTAAGTGGCGATCGGTCGCACGGTCGGTCAACTCCACCTGTTCCCCCCCGGGTACGCCTTGCCATTGGCCAAAGCTCGCCGAGATCAAACCCAGGGTGTCCAGCACGTTGATCTGCGGCACCCGTTGCAAGGTAGCCGACTGGCCTACCATGTTCAGCGCGGCGATGCGGGCCTCGTCGGCTGCGTTGGGCTGAATGGCACTGACCACATGGGTGCCCGAGGCTTGGTCAAAGGCTTCGGCGCAGTCGCCAGCGGCGTAGACATGGGGCACGTTGCTGGCCATGCGGGCATCGGTGAGGATACCGGCCTTGATATTCACCCCGCTGCCTTGCAAAAAGTCTACATTGGGCTTGACGCCCGTGGCACTGATCACCAACTCGGCTTGCAGCGTTTGCCCTGTGGACAGGCGTACGCTCAGGCCCCCACCTGCAGCCGAGCTGGCCGAGCCCTGAGCCGCAGGCTCGCCACCAAAGCCCAGCAGGGCCGCAGCCTTGGCCAGCCAACCCGGATCCTCAGACGGGGGCTTGGAAGCGCTTGCCGAGGCCCCTGCCACGGGCTCGATGGCCTCGACTCGCGCGCCAGTGTAGACCTTGACGCCCTTGCGCTCGCACCAGTCCTTGATCATGCCGCCGGCCGTGGGGCCCATCATGCGCGGCACCATGCGATCGCCCATCTCCACCACGCTGAGCTGCACCCCACGCGTGGCCAAGGCTTCCATGATGATGCAGCCGATGAAGCCGGCGCCCATTTGCACCACCCGCGCGCCGGGCTTGGCCAAAGCCATGATGGCGCGCGCATCAACCAAGGTCCAACAGGGGTGAACCCCCGCGCTGTTGATGCCGGGGATGGGAGGCGAAGCCGGGCGGGAACCCGTGGCAACCAGCAGACGGTTGTAGGGCAGCACCCGGCCGTCGCTGAGCTTGACGGTCTGGGCTTGGGTGTTCACCGCGACCGCCCGCAGGCCGCGCATCACCTCAATGTTCTGACTGGCGAAGTGATCGGCCTGGTGGCGCAGGTGGGTACCGCCTTCAGAAATATTGCCGATCAACAGATAGGGTATGGCCATGCGGGAATACGGCGCCTCGGGCTCATCGCCGACCAAGGTAATGGTGTCGCGGGGCGCGTACTTGCGGATGGTTTCAGCGGCAATGACACCGGCGGGGCCGGCACCCAGGATCACATGCTTCATGTTCGCTTTCCTGTTATGTGCAGATTTACGGCGACACCGCAGCGGACCCCGATAAGGACAAAGGCGGTACAGGACCGCCTTTGTCAGTTCGGCAACCGCCAAGCGGCGATCAAAGTCCTAGCTTGGCGCGGGTCTCGGGCTTGAGCGTGCCGTCGGTATTCCAGCCGCGGACAGCGTAGTATTGCGGCAGCATCTCGGGCAGCTTGGAGGCCAAGCCCTTGGCCGGGCCGGTCTTGGCGCCTTCGGTCAGCAGCCGCTTGGGCAGCGTGTCGTCGGCAGCGGTAAAACCGGCACGGTTGTTGAAATCGCGCTCCAGGTTCCAGATGCGCTCGCCGATCAGGGCCATGTTCTCGAGTGTGAACTCCGGACCGCAGGCCGCAGCCACCTGAGGCGCGACATCGGCCAGGCCCCATGCGAAGCTGGTGAAGATGCAGATGCCCGCGGAGTCGAAGGCTGCGGTGGCGTCTTGGAAGGCCATCACCAGCTCTGCCTTGCCTTCAGCCACCAAGGGGTCGGTCTTCACCGGAATGCCGAGCACCTCCGAGGCCACGGTGTAGCTGCGAAGGTGGCAGGCGCCACGGTTGGAGGTGGCGTAGGTCAGGCCCATGCCCTGGATCCCGCGGGCGTCATAGGCGGGGAATTCCTGGCCCTTGACGCTCATGGACAGTTCCGGATGGCCGTACTTGGCGCACAGGCGCTTGGAGCCCATGCCGATTTCCTTGCCGAAGCCTTGGCCGGTGGCCGTCATGTCGACCAGTTCGCACAGGGCGCGGGCCGACCCGAAGGGCGCTTCGATGCCGATCTGCTCTTTGGTGAGCACCCCCATCTCAAAGAGCTCCATCACCGCACCGATCGTGGTACCAAACGAAATGGGGTCCATGCCCTGCTCGTTGCAGATCATATGGGCGTATTGCAGCGCCTCGAGGTCGCTGACACCGTTGGCTGCACCCAGCGCCCAAGCGGCTTCGTACTCCAGGCCACCGGTGGCGCCCCAGTACTGCGGCTTGTTTTCCACCGAAAAGTGGGTTGGGTCAATCTTTGAGATACGCCCGCAGGCAATCGTGCAACCAAAGCAAGCTTGGTTGGTCACCAACTGCGCTTTGCCGTCGCTCTTGCGCGGCGTGGCCATTGCTTCGGCGGAAATATCCTTGGCACCTTCAAACTGACTGTCGCGGTGGTTGCGGGTGGGCAAGGCACCGATCTCGTTGATCACGTTCATGAGCACCTGGGTGCCATAGGTAGGCAGGCCCTGCCCCGTGACGGCGTTGTCAGCCAAAATCTTCTTCTTCTCGAACGTGACCTGCATGAAGCTCTTGGGGTCGGCAATATTGCCCACGCCCTTGGTGCCCCGCACCGCAATCGCCTTGAGGTTCTTGCTGCCCATCACAGCCCCCACACCCGAGCGGCCGGCGGCGCGGTGCAGGTCGTTCACCACGGAGGCATACAGCACCTGGCTCTCACCGGCCAGTCCGATGGAGGACACGCGGATCAGTGGGTCTTGGTGCTGCTTCTTGATCACCTCTTCGGTGTTCCATACGCTGGTGCCCCACAAGTGGGCGGCGTCCTTGAGTTCGGCGTGGTCGTCTTCGATGAAAAGGTACGCCGGCTTGGCGCTCTTGCCTTCGAAGATCACCATATCCCAGCCGGCCATCTTCAGCTCAGCCCCCCAATAGCCGCCCGAGTTTGAGCACGCGATGGCGCCAGTCAGCGGGCCCTTGGTGACCACCGTATAGCGGCCACCCGTGGAGGCCATGGTGCCGGTCAGCGGCCCCGTGGCCCAGATGATCTTGTTGTCGGCCGACAGCGGATCAACCTTGGGATCGACTTCGTTGCAGATGTACTTGGTGGCCAGACCACGTGAGCCCAGGTACTGCTTGGCCCAAGTCATGTTCAGCGGCTCGGACGTGCAGGTCCCAGCACTGAGGTTGACCCGAAGAATTTTTCCTGCCCAACTCATAGATGACTCCTAAAGGGAATGTGGCGAAGGTTCGTTGCGGTGGGCGGTGGGGGGCTTCAATCGAAGCGAGGTGCCCACCGCATTGGAAGATCGTCGAATCAGGCGGCCGGTTGGTTGCCCAACTTATCGGCCCAAGCATGCATCTTGTTCAGGCCGGTCCAGTTGGCATCCACGTAGGTGATGGCACCGGTGGGACAGGCCGTGGCGCAAGCGGGGTCGCCGCCGCAAAGGTCGCACTTCTGGACCTTGCCGGTTTCCTGCACATAGTTGATGGTGCCGAAGGGGCAGGAAATGGTGCAGACCTTGCAGCCCACACAGGTGGACTCGTTGACCACCTTGGCGCCGGTGGCCTTGTCAACGGTGATGGCCTCCACCGGGCAGGCATGCAGGCACCAGGCTTCATCGCATTGCGTGCAGGTGTAGGGCACTTTGCGCCCGGTGTGGTGGAAGTCGAAGACCTTGATGCGCGACTTGGCCGGGGCGTAGGTGGCGTAGTTCTCAAATGAACAGGCCATCTCGCACTGGAGACAGCCGGTGCACTTCTCCGGGTTGATGTGCAACGTCTTTTGCATGGACTTCCTCTTGGGTCTGTAGGGGACGGGAACCAGTCGCGTATGGTGCTGACAAGCACTGAACTCCACTACCTAGGTGTAACCCTAGACGGACATTCCTTGGGGTTCGAATGGCGTTGGTGGGGGCGTCCAGCGGCGGCGGGCCCACGTCTGAGCGAGGTCCGTTCAAAGCGGGGTCGCCAAACGCAGGCTCAGCAGAGCGTGGCGAGGGGCACCAGGCTCGAAGAAGCGCCCATTGGCGTCGTTGACGATCACGCTGGCGGCATGGCGCCGACCCAGCAAGTTGTCCATCCGCCAAAGAGATTCGAGGCGCCAGGCGCCGCCCAGCGTCCACGCTTTGGACCAGCGCAGGCCCAAAAGGCCGTAGCCTGGAGCCGCATCGGTGTTGCGGTCGTTGACGGGTACCGAGCCCACCGCCCGCCATTCCAAGGCGGCGTCGCCCAGGACCGGGTCGGCCCGGCGCCACTCCGCATAGGCCCAAGCCCGGGGCGTGCCGGCAATGCGCTTGCCCGGGGTGACCACGGCCGTGGGCGTGGTGCAGGGTATGCCCTCGCAGGTGAGGAAGCGGTCTTCATAGTTGGCCTGCAGCAGCGTAGCGGCCAAGCGAGCCTGCCATTGACGGTCCAGGCGCCAAGTGCCGCCGACTTCCAACCCGCGCCGCGTGGTGCGGCCCACGTTCTGAAAAGCGGAGCGGCCGCCTGCGTTGGTGGCCACACCGATTTCATTGTGGGTGCGGGCTTCAAACAGTGCCACATCCCCGTCCAGGCTAGCCGTTCGCGCCTTGAAGCCGAACTCCAGTTGCGCACTGGACTGGGCCTTCAAGCCGGAGTTGAAACCGCCGGTGCCATCGGCGCGGTAGGCCAATTCCCCCAGGGTGGGAGACTCAAAACCACGCCCTGCGCTCAAGTGCAGCTTGAGCCCAGGAGACGCCTGCCAGCGCAGGCCCCACACCGGGTTGGCGTAGCGAAACTGCAGACGCCCCGAATCATCCCCGTTGCTAAGGAAGCGGTCCTGCGCGCTCAGGTCGACCCAACCACTGCGGCCACCGGCCAATATCATCCAACGGGGGGAAAAAGTCCATTCAGCCTGTGCGAAGAGATCACGCGCCTGAGCCTCATTGCCTTCATCGCGGCGCAACCGTCCCACCACGCCCAAGAGCTGGGCGGCGCCGGTGCCGGTGTAGTTCTCATAGCCTCGGCGGTCGTCGCGTTGCCGATCGGTCGAGGCCCCAGCGACCAGGCCTACCCGATCCCATTCCCACCGGGCGCGGGCCTCCACGCCTTCAAAGCGACGGTCAAAGTCGAGCACACCACCACCATGGCGCACATTGGCCTGTGTGGCCGGTGCGATGGCCAGCCATTGCGCCACCGAGCGCTGGCCGCTGTAGGCACTCAGCCGGGTTTCGCGCAAAGCGCCCTGGTTAAACCGGTGCCGCCAGCTCATGCCCAGTTGGGTCTGGTCCAAGGTTTTGCGGGTGTCGAACTGCAGGGCCTGGGACGTGGTTTCGCGGGGCCCCAACTCAAATTGGGTACGAGACAGGCCTAAGGGATCATCGGCCGGCTGGTTGAGGTAGCCCAGTTGCAGGATGAAGTCGTCGTTGGCGCCGCGCCAGCCCACGCGGGCCTGGGCCTGCTGCTTGAGCGCCTGGCTTTGCGGGCGAAAGCCGTTGAGCTCAGCCTGTGAAGCCGAGGCACCTGCCTCCCAACCGTCCTCTCCCCTGGCTTGCAGGCCCAGGCGATTCTGGCGCAGGCCAAAGCTGCCCACATCGCTGTCTAGGCGCAGGCTGCTGCCAGTGATGGGGGCGCTGACCAGGGCAATCACCCCACCCGAGCTGTTGCCATACAGGGCCGAAAAGGGGCCGCGCAACACCTCGATGCGTTGCGCCGAGGCCAAGTCGAACTGCGAAACCTGGCCCTGCCCATCCGGGCCGGTGGCCGGGATGCCGTCGGCCACGATGCGCAAGCCCCGCACCCCAAAACCTGAGCGTGCGCCGAAGCCGCGCGAGCTGATCTGCAGGTCTTGCGCGAAGTTTGACCGATTGTTGGCCACCAAACCCGGCAGGCGCTGAAGGGCTTCGCTGGCATTGATCATGGCCCCAGCAGCCCGAATGTCTTGTTGATCGATCACGCTGATGGCGTAAGGGGCGTCCAAAACCGTGCGCTCGATCAGCGAGCCGCTGATGACGACCGGCTCGGCGCGGGGGGCTTCAAAAGGGGGCTGCCCTGGGGTCTGTGAAGGCGCCTGGGCCAAGACCCCTGCGCCCGTGGCCAATCCCCATCCGGCCGCAGCCACACCCAGTGCCCGAGCCCAGCAAGCCAGCCGGCTGCGCATGAAGCTCAGGCGCCGGGCCAGCGGGGTGTTGGCCCGGCCCCGAGGGCAAGGGGCAAAGGCCGCATCAGTGGGCGCATTGGGTTCACCACATTTAATCGACATGCAAACACTCTACCGCGGGTCACCGCGCGATGCCGTGCAGCGCGGGGCATCCGGGCCAGGCTAGGCCCGTTCGCCGCTGAGAAACTGAGCGGCCGCCTGCGGCAGCGGCTCATTGAAGAAAGCCGCCACCGGACGGTCTACCACGAGCTGTCCAGCTTCGAGATACACAACCCGGGTGGCCAAGCGCTTGGCCTGTCCCAGGTTGTGGGTGCTCATGACCACCGTCATCCCCTCGGCGGCGAACTCTTCAATCAACGCCTCTACATCCCGTTTGGCTGCCGGGTCTAAGCTGGCGGTGGGTTCATCGAGGAACAAGAGCTGCGGGCGCACCGCCCATGCGCGCGCCAAAGCCAGGCGCTGTTGTTGACCGCCGGACAAGACCCGCGCTGGGCGATGGGCGTGCTCGGCCAAGTTGACCCGCTGCAGCGCCTGCAGCGCGCGCGCAGCACACTGAGCCCGCGGCACCCCGGCCAGCCACAGGGCCAGTTGAAGGTTCCACAACACCGACAACCGCAGCAAAAAGGGGCGCTGAAACACCATGGCCTGACTCGGTTCGCGGCCCTTTGCGTCGATGTGCACCTGTCGCCGGCCCAGGTGCGGCACCTGGCCGTGCAACAGGCGCAACAGCGTGGTCTTGCCCGAACCGTTTGAGCCGATCAGCGCCACGCGTTCACCGGCGCGTACTTCCAAATCCAATGCTTGCAGAGCGGTGTGTGCGCCAAAGCGTACGCCCGCCCCTTGCAAGCGAACCAGGGCCGGCGCTGCCGCGGCCAAGGGTGCAGATTCGAGGCCACGGCTCATGGTGCAACCCTCTTTCCCGCGGAAAGGGCCGAGGCCTTGCGGTCCACGGGCGCGGGCTGGTCGCGCTGCAGCCATTGAAGCGTGGCAATGCCCAGGTTGATGAACGCCACCACCATCAACAACACGATGCCCAGACCCAAGGCCAGGGGCAAGTCTCCCTTGCTGGTCTCCAAGGCAATGGTGGTGGTCATTACCCGGGTGACCCCGGCAATGTTGCCGCCCACGATCATCACCGCCCCCACCTCGCTGACTGCCCGGCCGAAGGCAGTGAGCAAAACCGTCAACAGCGCCCAGCGCTCATGCACCAGCAAGAGCCCTGCCACACAAACGGGGCGGGCGCCCATGGACCGCAGCTGCTCGCCGTTGCCATGCGCGGCATCGGCCACCAACTGGCGCGTGAGCGCCGTGACCACTGGCACCACCAACACCGCCTGCGCCACCACCATCGCCATGGGTGTGAACAGAATGCCCCAGGACCCCAGTGGCCCAGAGCGAGAGAGCATCAGGTACACCACCAGGCCCACGACCACAGAAGGCAGGGCCAGGAGGGTGTTGAGCATGACCACCACCGCGCGGTGACCGGGAAAACGGACCACGGCCAGCCACGCACCAACGAACAGACCCACGGCCGCCCCGATCACCGTGGCGGTGCCGCTGACTTTCAAGGACAGGCCCACCACCTGCCACAAGGCCGGGTCCCAGCGGGTGGCCATATCCCAGGCCAGGCGAAGGCTTTCGGTGAACGAACCCATGTGCAGCTGCAAAGACGGATGGGCCGCGATTGTGACGCCCACCGGCCGTTCCGCGCACGGCACAAGGGCATTCACAGTAGTCGGTTGGCCAGCGCCGCCGTGCTAAAACCCTGGATTGGCGTCATTTAAAACCGAGTTTGTCGACATGGACCTGAATTTCACCGCCGAAGAATTGGCCTTTCGGGCCGAAATCCGCGACTGGGTGGCCCAGAGCCTGCCACGGGACATCAGCCACAAGGTGCACAACGCCCTGCGGCTGAGCCGGCAAGACCACCAGCGCTGGGCGCAGATCCTGGGCACCAAAGGCTGGCTGGGCTGGAATTGGCCCAAAGCCTTTGGTGGACCAGGGTGGAATGCAGTGGAGCGTCACCTTTTCGAAGAGGAACTCGCGCTGGCCGGTGCCCCGCGCGTGATTCCCTTCGGCCCCGTGATGGTGGCCCCGGTCATCATGGCCTTTGGATCGCCCGAGCAGCAGCAGCGCTTTCTGCCCGGCATCGCCAGCGGCCAGGTGTGGTGGAGCCAGGGCTACAGCGAGCC
>SXGQ01086398.1_pt1 | contig 12502 bp, 6 predicted proteins | sample 3178371 | NCBI WGS metagenome assembly SXGQ01 (sample SAMN11356859, study PRJNA531348) | freshwater metagenome | isolation source: freshwater sample F1-20 | place: China: Fuxian Lake, Yuxi | collected 2017-12-25
ATCGATGATGTGCGCGCCACGCGCGCGGAGGCGCGCGGCGACCGTGGACTTGCCGCAGGCGATACCGCCTGTCAGGCCGATGACGGCGGTGGGTACGCGACGGCGGGGCGCTCGGGTGTCGGTCATCGGGATATTCCTCGTCGGAGTGTCAGGTCAGCGTCCGCCGCGCCCACAGACGGAGCGCCATGAGCCCGAGCACGCGCGTCGTCAGGTGCCGCTCGGGGCGGGCCTGAAAGGCCGCCCACAGCGCCTCGATGGCCTCCGCGCGCAGCGGAAGTTCAGGGGCCTCGCCAAAGAGCGCGTCCTCGGCGAAGGGCCGGAGCTGCCCACGCAGCCACAGCTCCCAAGGCAGGGTGAAGCCGCGTTTCGGGGCGCGCAGCAAGGGGGCCGGGAGCCCCGCCGCCGCGACGAGCAGCGCCTTGTTGAGCCACCTCGGGCCGTGCCCGGTCGGCCCCTTCAGGCGCGCGGGCAACGCGAGCATCGCGGCCACGAGGCGATGATCGAGGAGCGGCACCCGCACCTCGAGCCCGTGGGCCATCGACATCGCGTCAATGTCGCGCAGCTGGGTGTTGCGCAGGTAGCCCGCCAGCTCGGCCAAGGTGAGGCGCCCGGCGTCGTCGATCGTGGCGTCCGGAGCGGGCGTGTCGACGGCCTTGGGTGTCGCCTGGAGGCCGGTCAGCGCCGCGATCTCCGCGCCACCGAAGACCTCGCGGACGAGCTGGGCGTACGCCTCCGGGGACCCCGCGACCTCGAGCAACCCCGCGAGCCGACAGAGTCGTCGCAGCGCCCCCCCGCGCTGTTCGCAGGCGCGCGTCAGGGTCGCCGCCGTCTGCGTCCGCAAGGCCAGCGGAAGCCACTGCCCTGCGCGCGAGGCTGCGAGCAACGGCCGCAGTCGATGGGCGTGCGGGTAGCCGAGGAAGAGTTCATCGCCGCCTGTCCCGGCGAGACACACCTTGAGCCCGAGCCCGCGGGCGGCCCGCGAGACGAGCCAGGTGTTGATGCCGTCGTGTGATGGCAGGTCGGCAGCCGCGAAGGCCTCCGGAACCGCCGCGAGCGCCTCGGCTTCGGTGATCGGGACCACATGGTGCCGCAGCCCGAGGTGGCGCGCCACAGCGGCCGCACGGGCGTCCTCGTCGTAGCCCGTCGCACCGAAGGCGAGCGTCACGGCCTCGAGCGTCCCGCGGGCATGCCGCGCCGCCACAGCCGCAATCGCCGCAGAGTCGACCCCGCCCGAGAGGAACACCGCGACTGGCACGTCAGCCACGAGCTGGTCACGCACCGCCGTGTCGAGGATCGGCGCGATATACGCGGCGGCGGCCTCCGGGGAGCCTGGTGTGGGGACGCGGGCCTTTTGGGGCGCCCACCAGCGTGCGATCACAGGGGCGCGCCCACCGCCTGGTCGCCACGTCAGCGTGTGGCCGGGCAGCAGCTGTCGCACCTCGGGCAACAGGGTCGCGGGGTCCTCGCATGCCGTGGTCCGCGCCCAGTTCGTGACGGCTTCGGCGGTCGTGACGCGCGGTCCGGCCAGGTCGGCCGCGACCAGCCCCCGCACCTCGGACCCGAACGCCACGGCCTGATCGGTGGTTTGCACGTAGAGCGGCTTCACCCCGAGATGGTCTCGCGCCAGCGTCAGCGCTCCCCGAGGGCCGTCCCAGTAGGCGAAGGCGAAGATGCCGACGAGCTTCGGAAGCGTGGCGGCGACCCCGAAGCGTGCGAGCATCGTCAGGAGGACGGCGGTGTCGCCGTCGGGGAGTGTCTCGGCGGCCACGCCATCGGCCACGAGGGCGGCCCGCAGGGTTCGAAAGTTATAGATTTCACCATTGAAAACAATATGATGTGCTTGGTCGTCGCCCACCTCGGGCGCTCCGGTCGGCGCGCGATTCGCCCGGACGGCATCCGACGCCGACGCGAGCGACATCGGCTGCGCCCCAGCCGGGCTCAGGTCGACGATGGCGAGTCGGACGTGGCCAAGCAGGCCGCGCATGCCATCCCCCTGCCACGAGACAGCGCCCTCGCCATCCGGGCCGCGGTGCTTCAGCGCGGTCAACGCGCGCCTCAGGCGTTCGGCGTCCTGTTCGCTGTCGGCCGCCGCAGCGGTCGTGATCCATCCGACGAGGCCACACATCGCCTAACCTTGCCACAGTCGCAGGAAGAAGCCCACGGGCGATGCGCGCGAGCCGTCGGCCGCGCGTGCCGCCGCGTCGTCCTAATGGATTGACGAAACGTCAGGATATGGCGCGGAGGGCCTCCGACGGCCCATCCGACAGGCTACAGACGTCAGATTGACGAAATGTCGGGAAACGTCCGCAGAGGCGGCCTCTGATACCCGACGAGACGTCCGATCAAGGGCTGGTCGCGTTTCGAGGCGGGGCGCGGCCGACCCACGCGCCAGGCAAATACGACGAAACGTCAGGAAAAAGCCTCGCCCAGAACCGGACATCCCCTCCTCGGTGCTCGGCCGCGCGCTCGCGTCCGCGCTGGGCCGCGACCGCCCAGGCTCCCGAATCGGGGGTTCATCGCCGAAACGTCAAAGTACACCGCGTGATGGCAATCAAAAATTCGGAAATCATTCGTGAATACCGATCTTCAAAAAGCTTGACGGTTCGTCAAAGCAAACGGGGCGCCGGGAATTCGGACGCGGTTCCGGAAAAAATCGCCGTGCGCCACGCGCGAAATGCCCCCAGCCCGGCATGGGGAGGTTGGGGTTCGAGCGTCACCACGGAGGGGACATGTTCAGAGGCTGGGCTGTCGCGGCGTCGATTCAAGGTCTGTTCGTCCTTATGGCGACCTGGCGCGGGGAGCCCGCGGAGGGCTGGCCGTGGTTGAGGGTGTTGACGGCGGTCATCGGGCTCGTGGTCGGCGTGGCAGGCCTCTGGCGGCCACCTCCGCGCGGAGACCTCCTGCGCGACGTGGGCCTCGGTCTCGCCTTGGGCGCCCTCTGGGCCTCGCTTCGCCTCGCAACGCCCGATGCACCCGCGCCGTGGCATCACCGCGGGGGCGCGACCCTGACGGGCTTCCTGCGGGTCGACGAGGGCGATCGCGTGGTCCTCGACGCGCCCTGCCTGACCCGGGTCGGCGACCGCCCGCTCGATCCGCCCGCCTGCGATGGCCCCCCGCATCTCACGGTCATCCGCGACCGCTTCGACGCCCCCTCGCAGGTCACTGCGGGAGACATGGTGCGTGCGACCGTCGAGCTGCGCTCGCGCCGGATAACTGACAATCCGTCAGGATTACCCCCCGAGCCCGCCGCCGCCACGGCGGTCCATGCCCGGGCCCTCGACGCGCTGACGCCCGCCCCGGACCTCACGGCGCCGCTGTCCCGCGTGGTCGCGACCTTCCTCGCGAGCCGTCTCGCCTCCGACGACCCGATGGAGGCCCGCGCTGGGGCGCTGCAGGTGGCGCTCATCCTCGGTGACCGTCGGGCCCTCACGCCCGAGGCCCGTCACGCGTGGGCGGACACCGGCACCGCCCACCTGCTCGCGATCTCCGGCATGAACCTCGCGATCTTCGGTCTCGGCGCCTTCGCCTGCGCCCGCTTCCTGCTCGTCCGCCTGCGCCGTCACCATCCCGCACCATCCCGCCTCGCTGGCTGGCTCGCGGTGGCGGCGACCCTCGCCTACGCCGCTGTGATCCTGCCATCCGACGCCTCGGACCGGGCGCTCGTGGCGCTCACCCTGAGTCTCGGCGGCCTCTGCCTCTGTTACGAGGTGCGTGCGCCCCGGACCCTCGGCCTCTGTGTCCTCGTGGCGCTTAGTCTCGATCCAGCGGCCCTCGCCCGCGCGGGCTTCCAGCTCTCCCTCGCAGCGACGGGCGGGCTCATCGTCTCGGCGCCCGCCGCCCGCGCCGTCGCCACCTGGCTGCGGACCTCACCCCACCTGCCCAGCCCTCGCATCGCGGACCTCGCGGTCGCGCTTGCGGGGCTCATCGTCTGCGACCTCTTCACCTTCCTCGCGACCGCTCCGATCTCGCTCGCGTGGTTCGGGCAGGCCTCGTTGCATGGCCTGTGGGTCAACATCGTCGCGATCCCCTGGATGGGCCTCCTCGTCTACCCAGCGGGGCTGCTGCAACTCGCGGTGGCCGTCATCGTGCCGCCGCTCGGCGAGCTGCTCGCGCCTGTCACGGCCCTGCTGACGGTCAGCTTCGAGACCTTCATCCTCCATTGCGGCTGCCTCATCGGCTCCCAGCACGCGCCCGCGTGGCCGGCGTGGTTAGGCTGGTCCGTGGCGGTGCTCGCGCTCTTCCATGTGGATACCACACGCATCACGACGCGCGTCGCGGCTTCGCGCAGGTACCTCGGGACGGCCGCGCTGTTGCTCGTGGTCGCCTGGTGGACCGTCGACCTCGGCGCACCGTCGGCCCGCGCGTTTCGGGTCGACGTGCTCGACGTCGGGCATGGCGACGCAATCGCCATCCGCCTGCCCGACGGGGGCGCCATGCTCGTCGACGCGGGCGGATCGTTCTCGGACGCGGCCTCCCGGGACCTGGCAGAGCGGACGGTCGTCCCCGCCCTCGCGGCCCTCGGGATCGCCCGCCTCGACCTCCTCGTCATCACCCACGCCGACCTTGACCACATCGGCGGGGCCGCGGCGCTCGCCGAGCGGGTGCCCGTCTCCGAGCTCTGGTTGCCACCGTGCGCGTGGGACAGCCGCCCTGGCCGGGCCTTGCGTGCGGTCGTCGCTTCGCGTGGCGGCGCTTCCCGCGCTGTGGCGGCCCAGCCATCGCTGGCCTGGGGCGACGTCCGACTCGACATCCTGTGGCCACCCGACGAGAGCCGCTACCCCGATGGGCGGTGCGCGTTCGCCTCGAATGACGCCTCGCTCGTGATGCGCCTCGCGTGGGCGGGCCGGAGCATCCTGCTGACCGGCGACATCGAGGCCGACGCCGAGTCCACGCTCGTCGAACGCCTCGGGGACCGCCTGCGGAGCGACGTCCTGAAGGTCGCCCACCACGGCAGCAAGACCTCCTCGACCGGCCCGTTCCTCGACGCGGTCGCACCACAGCTCGCGGTCGTCAGCGGTCTCCCCGGAGAGCCGTCCCGTCCTCCGAGCCCCGCCGTCCTCGCCCAGCTGCGGATGCGTGGTCTGCCGACCCTGGTGACGGGCGAGAGTGGGGCCGCCTCGATCGCGTGGGATGCGGAAGGCGTGCTGTCAACCCGGACGACGCGCGGCGGCGAGGTCGACACTGAATGAGCGCTCGTTCAGTCGGTCCGTGGCGCGCGGAAGCGACGCAGATGGCGCCGCTGGAAGCGCAGCTGCGCCATCTCACGCGCCGCCGCCTCGTCGAGGTCGGGCCTTGGCCGATGCGGCGCCTGTTCGCCGTGGTGCTCGGCGGTGAGGTCCGGGCTCGCGCCGAGGGCAAAGATCGTCAGCTCGCGCTGCGCCCGCTCACCGAGCCGCATCGGCATCACGGCCGCTCCGATGCCCGCGCCGACGTAAACCGCGCCATGGGCTGCGTCCACCGCGGGTGTCGCGTGCCCGCGGGTGCCGTAGAGGCCGTGGATGTAGCGGTGACCGAAGAATCGCCCGAGCAGCAGCTCGTTCAGGCGCGCGATCGTCAGCTGACCCGCGTGGGTGTGACCCGACAGTACGAGCGGCACACCACTCGCCCAGAGCCCGTCCGCCTCCTCGGCGATGTGGGACAGGCCAAGCACTGGCAGCCGTGGGTTCAGACCGCGCAACGCCTGCGTCCGGTCGGCGTGTCCGGTGTAGGCGTCGTCGAGGCCCACGACCTGCAATGCTTGCCCGCGAAGCCGCAGGGTCGTGTTGCGGTTGTCGAGCACCTCGGCGCCGCCTCGCAACAGCGCCTGTCGGACACCGGTCGCGCCAGCCCAGTGGTCGTGGTTGCCGAGCACCGCGAGCACGGGGGCCTCGAAGGCGCGGATAACGGCCGTCAGGTCCTCGAGCCAGGCGTGACTGTGACATACGAAATCGCCTGTGATGACAACCAGATCTGGCTGTTCGGCGTTGGTCAGCGCGACCGCCTCGAGCTGCGCCTTCATCGGCGTCACGAGCCCGACGTGGAGATCGGTGAGGTGGGCCACGCGCAACGGCTGCTCGAGCTGGGCCTGGAAGGCGGCCCCGCCCGCGAAACGACGTACGCGAATCCGTCCACTGGATGCGCGCTTGTCGGGATGTTCGGGGACCTCCGCCATCGGGAAGGAGGCTAGCACCGTGGAAGCGTCGGCGCGAGCTCGGGGCGGGTGTCGTGACGCCGTCCGCCACCGCACCGTTCAGGCCTCGAGCTCGACCGGCTTCTTCAGGACGAGCGCCTTGAACTCGTGCGGCACGAGCCCCATCAGGCGATCCTCGAGGCGATCGAACTGGATGTCCCCGATGTCGGCGAGCGACAGCTTCCCGTCGAGCACCGCGTCGAACATCTCTCGCGTGTAGCCGATCTTCTCGAGCGTGACGCCGTGCTCGGCGCACAGGTTCGACAGCGCCCGGAAGTAGCTGCGTGTCGTCGCGAGCCCCGCGAGATCGCGCCGGAAATTCATGAAGTCGATGACGAAGGCAAAGTCCGTCTCGAAGCCGACCTGCCGCGCCACGAGCGTCGCGTGCCCGAAGTGGATCGACAGCTCGGGGTGGTCGAGGTGGGTCGACAGCAACGGAAAGCGTCCCATCTCGCCGAACTCGGTGATGAAGGCGGTGGCGCCGGGCTTCATGACGTCAAAGACCTTCTCGATCATGCGCCATGCGCCGATGTTCAGGTAGAAGGTCTCGGGTGCGTCGCCGATCGGGACCTGGTACTTGCGGAGGAGGGCGCCCGCCTCGCCCGCCTCGTCGAGGGCGCGCTCGAAGACGGCGTCGTCGGGCTCCTCCGCGTCGAGGCCGAAGCGGGCCTTCTCGAGCTGCACAGCCATGAGATCGCCGATCATCTCGTTTGACAGCACGAGGTCGAAGCCCGCCTCCGGGATGGCGTCCGCGACGACGTCGCCAGCGTGGTGCGTGAACGCGAGCCCTCGCAGCCGCTCGGCCTGTGCCTTCGCGAGCGTCGGGGCGAGCTCGAGGATGTGGTAGTCGACGGTCCGGCCCGCCCCCTGCAGCGCCTCGATGACGGCGCGGGCCATGAAGCCGAGGCCACCGCCGATCTCGAGCACCTTGACCTGCCCCTCGGGCACCGCCCCGCGGGCGATGAGGGCTGCCACCAGCGCCCCGCCGTAGGTCTGGCCGTGCAGCGCCGGGTGCGGGTAGCGCAGCAGGTGCGACAGCGTCGTCTCCTGATGATCGAACTGCTCGTCCGCGTCGCTGACCTCGCTCCGGTAGTAGCCTTCAGGCGAGAAGTACCCGTCCATCCCCTTGGGCAGCGGCGTCTCGCCAGGCTCGAAGCGCGCGTAGGGCATCGTCGAGGTCAGATACGGCGGCTTCAGCGCCGGGCGGTTCTTGTAGGCCGACAGCGGGAGCGCGGACAGCTTGATCGCCTGAACCGTGTGGTGCGCGAGGCGCGCCACGAGGTCCGCCGCCTCCGCAAGCGGGACGCCCGCGTCGCGCGCGATCACGCGCAGTGGGCGCTCGCCGTCCATGCGGTTCCACAGCCCGACCTCGCGTGGCGACAGCCAGACCTTCGCCGGAGCCGCGTCCCCCCAGGCCGTGTGGAGCGTCAGCCCCCCGTCGGACTCCCGCTTCCAGACGTTCCAGCGGCCATGGACCGGCATCATGTCGCCGAGGTCCTGGCGCTGGTCGTGGTTTGGCTTCACGAGGCATCCGAACTGCAGGAACACCCCGACGAAGGCCTCTGGCGTCTGGTCGCCAAAGGCGTTGGCGTGCGTTCGGCACACGTCGTCCGGCTTCGTTGCCGTTCGAAAAAGGTTCAGGAAATCAAGAATGTCCGGGCTCATCTTGATGATGTAGCCGTAGAGATCGTGGTAGAGATAGACCTCGCCCATGTGCGCGAAGCTCGTCGTCCAGGGCGAGCGCACGAGGTACTTGGAGTCACCGTGCCCGTGGTCGAGGATCGGGGCTTCGTCAGGCGTCGGGGTGGCTTCGTTCGACACGGGGCGTCTCCAGCGGGCAGGGTGGGGGCTGCGGGCCCCCGGGGTTTCGGTGCGACGCCAGCTTAGCCGCCCCGCGGGAAATGGAAAGGGGCGGAGGCCGCGTTGAGCGCGGTCCGTCGGCCACTGCGGGCAGCTGGCCCGCCACGACGGTTCGGGCGGCGCATGCGCCAGCCGTGTCAGAAGATTTCGACGGTGATGGCGTAGGACGCGCGTACGTCGCCAGCGACCCGTACGTAATAGGTGCCTGTCGAGGTGGCTGAAATCACCACGACCCGCTCTCCCGTCGCCGCGGGTTCGGCGTCGAGGGCCGTCACCCCATCAGGGCGCAGGGCCGTCATGCCGACCCGTCCACCCGACGGTACGACCGCCACGAGCGCCTCATCGCCCGCCGCGAGCTCGACCTTGAACCAGTCCTCGCCACAGCAGACGACACCACGCAGCCCGCTTCCGCCGAGCGTCCGCGCGCGGCCCCGGCTGTCGTTGCCGAGCGCATCATCCTCGCAGCGACCGCTCGACGTCACGATGAGCTCATAGCCAGCCGACAGCGTGTTGTTCGGGTAACTTCCGACTTCGACGAGGTGCGTCCCGCTCCGCGTGGCCGCCGGGATGACGACCTCCTCGAGCGCGGTGTCTCCGAGGCTCGCCTCAACGGGCTCCGTCCCCGAGGGACCGCTACCATCGACGCTGTCGTAGATGTAGAGGTCGAGGTCGGCGCCGCCGTCGATCGCGAGCAGCGCCTCGATCCTCGCGCCGCAGGTCGCATCGATGGTCCAGAAGTCGGCCCGTCCGGCACACAGCTGCAGCTTGCTGTCGCTCGCCTCCGAGGACAGCGGGGCGGCGGTCTCGGGCGCGTGATTGCCCGACCAGGCGTCCTCGACGCAGGCCGCAGCCAGCGCCTCGCCAGCCAGCTGGTAGGCCGCCGCGAGCGGGGTCTCGCTGTAGCCAATGACGACCACGGCGTAGGTCCCGCGCATCGGCGCCGTGACGCGCAGCTCCTCGCGTCCGCCGCTCGTCAGGCTCTTCGCGAGCTCGTCGCCGTCGGGGGCCAGCAAGTACAGGTCGAGGTCGGCGCGGTCCCCGTCGAAGGTCAACGCGAGGGCAATCTCCTGGCCCTCGTCCGCATCGAGTTGCCAGTAGTCGATATCGAACTGGGCGCCCGCATCGCAGATGAAGCCCGAGCCACCGCCGGGCGGGATCGGCGTCGCTGTCGCCACCGCGTCGTTCGGCTCGTTCGGGTCCGCCTCGCAGGCGCCCGACGCTGGGCGCTCGACCGCCACGGTCACCACGTGGACGGCCGAGAAGGTCCCGTCGGACGCCGCGAGCACAAGCGGCACCGCGCGCCCGGCGTCCGCCTCTGTCGGCGTCCATCGCACGACGCCCCCGCCGAGCGTCGCGCCGCTTGGGGCCGGGCGCGCGAAGGCGTAGCTCAGCGGGTCGCCGTTCGGGTCACCCGCGGCGATCGGCAGCTCGAGCAGGACCCCGGGTGCCGCCCGCGCCGACTTCGACATCGTGAAGGCTGGCGGCCGCGCGAGCCCCGGGTTGCCGTCGTCTACCACCAGCCGGATCGCCTGGCTCACCGTCTCGAGCCCGTCTGTCGCCGTGAACGTGAGGTCCGTCCGCGTGCCAGCCTGGGCTGTGGTCGGTTGCCACGCGAAGCGTCCCGTCTCGGCCTCGAGCGTTGCGCCCTCGGGAAGTCCCTCCTCGTGGCCGAAGCGCACCGCGTCGCCGTCGGGGTCCGTGGCCTCGAGGCGCAGCTCGAACGGGGCGTCCACCGCGATCGTGCGGTCGCCGACCGGGCCGAAGGCGGGCGGGTTGACCGACGCCCCGTCGACCACGGTCACGCGGATGGTCTCCCGGTCGTAGGCCTGCCCATCGGTCACGACGAAGGTCAGGTGCACCGTCGCGCCAGCCTCTGTGGGTGTCCATTCGAAGCGCTGCGTCGACTTGTCGAAGCGCGCGCCCTCCGGAAGCGTTCCGTACAGCGCGAAGCTCAGGCTGTCACCGTCCGGATCGACCGCGGTCGCCGTGATGACGAGCGCGCGGCCGATTGGCACGACCCGGTCTCCGATCCGTGTCAGCTCGGGCGAGCCGTTGCTGCTGTCGCCGAGGTCGGCTGGGGTCGCGGCGTCGAGCCCTGCAGGAGGGTCGGCTGGCCCGCCGCTGACGCTGTCGCTACAGCCAGCCGCGAGGATGAGCACCGCAATCGCGGCGGAACAGATGGAGCGCTGCCACATGACCCGAGTCTATCCGACCCCCGTGCCAGGAGCCAGCCCGACCGCATCGGAGAGGCATCCTCAGCCATCCGGCGGTCTGTCGCCTCAGGCGGCTCCGGGCGTGAAGAACGCCTTGTGGAAGGCCCCGACAAGCGCGCCGACCCGGTCGGACGGCAACGCCACCCGCAGGTGGAGTCCGCCGAGGTCGATGTCCACGTCCTGGCCCCCGACCGCGGTCGCGATGGCGAGCGCCCGCGTCAGGATCTCCGGCGCCTCGCCGAGGCCAGGCCCCACAAGGGTCACCGTCCCGCGGTCGTCGCGCAGCGTGTAGCCGAGCGGGAGTGCGCTCGCGAGGGCCGCGTCGAGCACGCTGCGCTGATGGACGTTCTCGGGCGGGATGAGGGCGTGGACCGGCATCCCGGGACGGGCATCCATCGCGTGGGGCATTGCATTGGCGCTGACGAGCGCGGCGTACAGCCCGGCGATCGCGCTCCCTGGCGCCCCGCGCACCTCGAGCACGCGGTCGCGGTGTGCGATGGCCGTCAGAATGGCGGGGGACGGCGCAGGGTTCGTCCGGACGACGGTCCCCGCGTCGTCGCGCGGCTTGAAGGTCGCCTTGGCGTAGATCGCGACGCCCGCCCGCGACGCGTGCTCGACGCAGTCCTGGTTCAACACCTTCGACCCTTCGCGGGCGAGGGCGATCATGGCCTCGTGCGACAGACTCTCGAGGCGCGTCGCGTCTGGTGCGAGCCGCGGATCGGCGGTGTAGACGCCGTCCACGTCGCTGCAGATTTCGCAATATTGCGCGTCGATGGCCGCCGCGATGGCGACCGCGGTCGTGTCGGTTCCGCCGCGCCCGAGGGTCGTGATCTCGCGCGTGTACGAGACGCCCTGGTAGCCCGCGATGATGACGATCTTGCCCTCATCGAGGAGGTCGAGCACGCGGAACGGCCGCACCTCCACGATGCGCGCCCGGTTGTGCCGCGTGTTGGTGATGATGCCGGCCTGGGACCCGGTCAGCGACACCGCGTCGTGCCCGATCGCGTCGAGCGCGATGCCGAGCAGGGCGGTCGAGACCCGCTCCCCCGTCGACAGCAGCATGTCGAGCTCGCGCGGCACCGGGTTTGGCGAGAGCGCGCGGGCTTGCGCGATGAGCCCGTCGGTCGTCTTGCCCATGGCCGAGACGACCGCCACCACGCGGAACCCGTCCGCCACGGTCGCCGCGATGCGCTGCGCGACGGCCTGGACCTTCTCGGGGTTCGCGAGCGAACTGCCGCCGTACTTCTGGACGATGATCGGGCGGTCAGCGACTGGAGGCAGGGGAGGGCGGGCTTCGGTCATGCCCGCTGGATGCCTGCAAAGCCGGTCTCCCGTCAAGGGGCACCCGCCAACGCGCAGCCGTGCTCGGCCGTGCTCGGCACGTCGCCCTTGCGCGCGGGGGTGGACCTGTGGAAAGAATCAACGGTCCGACGCGGCCGCCCTCCGCGACCGCCTCGTGCCCCCCGTCGGAGAGGAGTCGGCCCGTGAACGTCACCGTCGGCGCGCAAGCGCTCAGCGCCATCCAGTCCCCCCTCGTCGCGGTCCCGGCCATCTCGGACGCGCCAGACTTCGGCGCAGTCTTCGCGGCCCTTGACGCGCGCCTCGGCGGCCGCCTTGGCAAGCTCGCGCGGGAAGAGGGTTTCAAGGGGAAGAGCGGCCAGGCCATCCTCGTCCACGACGAGGCCGTCGGGCGCGTCCTCGCCCTCGGGGCTGGCAAGCTCGCCGAGCTCGAGCCGCAGGGCCTCCGCGCCCTCGCCGCGCAGGCGGTCGAGGAAGCCGAGCGGCGTCGCCTGCCCAGCCTCGCCTTCGTGCTGCCCGCGGAGTGTCAGGACGTCGCTGCGTGGCGGTTCGCCGCGCTCGGCGCTCATCTGGGGGCCTACCGCTATGACGCGTGGCGCACCGTCGACGTCGAGCCGCGCGCCGTCGTCGCCGCAGAGCTCCTCGGCCTCACCGCATCGCCCGACGGAGCCTCGGCGGCCGTGACCGCTGCCGCCTACGAGGCCGCCGCCGTGAGCTTCGCGCGCGACCTCGTCAACGGGCCGCCCGCTTCCGTCAACCCGGCCACCCTCGCCGAGTCGGCCAAGGCCCTCGCGGCTGAGGGCGGCCTCGAGGTCGAGGTCCTCGATGCCGAGACCCTCCGCGCCCGCGGCATGAACCTCATCCTCGCAGTCGGCGCCGCGTCCGCCGTCCCGCCCTGCCTCATCCGCCTCACCTGGCGCCCGCCCGGCGCTGCGGCCGATCCGAAGGCCCCAGCGCTCGC
>SXGQ01144352.1_pt1 | contig 12500 bp, 13 predicted proteins | sample 3178371 | NCBI WGS metagenome assembly SXGQ01 (sample SAMN11356859, study PRJNA531348) | freshwater metagenome | isolation source: freshwater sample F1-20 | place: China: Fuxian Lake, Yuxi | collected 2017-12-25
GATGGACATGACTACCTCCTGGCAAATGTATATGGCAATTGTATATGGCAACTAGAAAGCAGTCCATTTGACGCGGTGTGTCCGTGGCAGCTCGGCTGTTAGAGCGGGTATGTCTGCCTCATGGAATAGGCGCCAGTCAGGAATATGACCGGAACCACTGGTACCGACGATTCGATCAGCGTTACATAGCTCTCGCCGTTCTTGGTGATGATTTTTTCGGCACCTGCCTTGGCCTGATCGGCCCACTCGGACAGATTGGCGCGTGCCTGCGTAAATGGCACGACATCGCTGGCAGCAAAACCCATGGACAACTCCTTAAGCATAGATGACAGAATTCTGTGCATTCTATGTCCCCACTGAGCATGGTTACTGGAGCCTGCTAGGTGAATAAGCCCGCTTGGCAAACAGGCCCATTTGTTCTTGCAAATCATGGAATGAAACGCCACGATTGCAAGATTGTTTGACCGATGTTTAACCCGCCATGAACACGGTCAACACGCCGCTGTAGCCGTACACCTGCTGGTGTGCGATTTCGCCGGCAGCCATGAAGCCGACCAGCGGCACGTCGCCCAATGCGCGGCGAATCACTTGCAGCTCTGCGTGCGGCGCTCCGAAATGCGGGCCGCCCCTGCCGGTGCAGCTGATGTAAATCGCGCCTGCAATTCGGCGTCCTTGGCGTGGCACTTGCGGAACTTGGTCTGCTGTCACCCAAGCCTCGGGTTCCATGTCTTGTGGTTCCAGGGATTCGCGGATTTCGGTGGCCATGCGCAACAAGTCGGCTTTGGCCGACGCAGCATCGCGTTTACAAAACACCAATTGCATGCCTGCGCTGACCGCATGCGCGACCGCCACACCGTGGCGCACCGGGTCCAAGCCGATGATGTGGCGCACCATGGCCGCATCATCCAAACCACCCGTGGGGCGCAACACCTCTTGGTCAGGCAGCGACAAGCCCACCAGCGTTTCGCGCACCTTGTCGACCGCCGAACGCGGGTTGTCGATCGGCACATGCAAAGCCTGCATCAATGCATACAAAGCCGGGGCATCGTCCAAGGTCAGCACCACATGGTCTTTGACAGCCGTGATCTGGTGAACTTCGCCAAACGGCAGACACCCTTGCGTGACCCGGGTCATCATGTCAATGCGGGGGCTGAACGCCACGCCACTCAAACCGCCGCTGTAAACACCTTGGTTTCGCTTGGAAGCACTGCCGGAGAAGCTGCGGGCGAACTGCACCACATCTCCCCTGCTGGACGCCAAGCCACCAAACACCGCGCCACTGTCGGTGCTGTGCGCCAAATCCACGATCAATTCGCTGAGCTCTGGTGTGTGCGAATCGGCGTGGACCAACGCAGTGTGCGCTTCAAAGCCTTGCACGATGGCTTGGCCCAACGGGGCGGTACCGCTGAACACACGAAACTCTGCCGCTGGCAAATCGCACAACATCACGCTCAATGCAGGCGTATCGATGTACTCGGTGCTGTTGCCAAAAATACCCACACCAACGGTACCGCTCCATTGTGTGACCGCTGGTAACTCTTCGGCCAAATGGTCAAACAAGGCTTGTGCATATGCAGCGAAATGGTCGGTGATGTAGACCAAGCCCAGCGAAGGCGTGGACGCAAACACATCTTGCTTCATGCAAGCGCGCAATTGCGCCAGCACCATGTCAGCAGCCATCTGCCAGTGCGGATGCGTGGCATGGCCATTCGGGAACAGTTTCATCCAGCGGTGTTTTTGCGGGGCTTGCTGCGGGTTTTGCCAGTGCTGGTGGCAGCGGTTTTGCGGGCGCCCGAGGCGCTGGCTTTTTGGGCGGCGGGCTGGTGGGTGGCTTTGTCAGAGGCGGCTGCAAACGTGCTGGGATGTTTTTGCATGTCTGCCACGGCCTGCGACGCGATGGTTTGAAACTGCTGGCCAATCGCGCCCCACCATTGCATCGGGTCTACTGTGCTGGAAGCTGCGGATGGTTTGGCCTCGGCCTGCGCCGAGCTCTGCTGCGCGGTTTTGCCGGTCATGGCCGCAGCCACATCGGCCATGCCCACATTCATGCTTTGCAAAGTGGACAAGGTCATGCGCTGCACTTCCAGCGCCTGAATGGTGGCGCTCAAGGCTTTGGCATTCTGGTCTAACCAAAACTGCACCGATTTCAAATCTTGGATGCGTTTGTCCAATTCGACGGGGTCCAAGGTGGGGGTGACCCATTGCGCCGCTGTGGGCATGGCGGCAGCGGGATTGGCCTGGGCAAATTGCTTTAAAAAATCAAAGCCAGGCAAAAAATTATCGAAATGAAAACCTGCGGGGTTTGCCATGGCATGCCTTGAATGGGTCAGTGGTTGTGGTGTGCATCGACCGGTTTGCCTGTTGCGCCGGGTGCGTTTTGTGTGGTCATCAAATGCAGTTCTTGTTGTGATTTGACGCCTTTGGCGTCTTCAAACATCAACGTGAGTTGCACATGGCTGTCCAGCGGCAATGGTTCTTTCAAACCCATCAACATCACATGGTAGCTGCCCGGCTTGAGCGACACGGTTTTGCCCGCAGGCAGTGGCAGCACTGACACACGCTTCATGCGCATGACGTCTTTTTCCATTTTCATTTCATGGATTTCCGCCACCGCCGCCGCATCCGTTTTCACGCCGACCAATCGGCTGTCGGTTTTGGCGGTCAGGTTCATGAATGCGCCCGTGGCTTTTTGGCCTTGCACGGTAGCGCGCACCCAAGCGTCGGTGATGTCGACTTGCGCACTGGCCATGCTGGCCCAAGTGGTCAACAAAGCGGCTGTCAAAAGTGGTTTGATCATGGTCGTTTCCTTCAAGGTGATTGGCGGTCTGTGATGAAGCCGATTTGCGTCATGCCCGCACGCTGGGCGGCGGCCATGGCTTGCGCCACGCGCTCATAACGCACGGCGCGGTCGCCGCGAATGTGCAGCGGGGCTTGCGGTTGTTTGGCCGCGGCTTCGGCCAGCAGGGTTGGCAATTGGGCATCGTCCACAGGTGAATCGTTCCAAAAATAACTGCCTTGCGCATCGATCGTCAAACGGATGGTCTGCGGCTTGGCGTCTTGCGGTTGGCTGCTGGCGCGTGGCAGCTCGATATTGACGGAATGCTTCATCACCGGAATGGTGATGATGAAGATGATCAACAACACCAACATGACATCGACCAGCGGCGTCATGTTGATTTCATTCATCACCTCATCGGTGTCGTCTTGGGTTCCAAAAGCCATGGTTCAAGTCCCTGTTTTCACGCGCGAGCCGGTGACCAGCAGGGCATGCAAATCGTGGGCGAAGCGGTTCATACGCCCCACGATGGTTTTGTTGGCACGTACCAAGGCGTTGTAGCCCAGCACCGCTGGTATCGCCACGGCCAAACCCAAGGCCGTCATGATCAGCGCCTCGCCTATCGGCCCGGCCACTTTGTCGATGGTGGCTTGACCCGCCATGCCAATTTGCATCAACGCATGGTAGATGCCCCACACCGTGCCAAACAATCCGACAAACGGCGAGGTAGAACCGACCGACGCCAATATGGCCAAGCCTGACTGCAGCTTGCCGACTTCATCGTCAATTGCATTTTGCAAACCACGTGTCACCCAATCGCTGGTGTCGAGTTGTTGCGACAACTCGGTCTGGGCTGCGCCTGTTTTCAAATGCGACAAGGCTTGCTGGCCCTTGGTGGCGACTTCGCGAAAGGGATTGTTCTCTTCGCTGCCCAAAGTTTTGATGGCTTCGTTGATGTTGGCACTGTGCCAAAACGCTTCAATGCGCAGCGCCTGCTTTCGAACGGACAGCAAGTTGAGGGTTTTGGCCACAATCACCAACCACGAAGCCAAGGACATGGCCAGCAGCATCAATGCCACCGCCCGAATAATGGCGTCACCCTCGATCCATACGTTGATCAGTCCATGGTCAATGTTCATCTCTGCATCCAAGTTAATTTCTTTGTTGCTCAAAAACAAATGGCACCTTCAGGGCTTTTTCCTCAGCGACACCATTTCTTTTAGCGGGTTTAAATTTCCATGTTGCCACAACATCTTGGGCAAATTTGTCTAAGCGAGGATAAGGGCTGGGCACCACGACGGTTGAACCCTTGACTTGGCCGTTTTTATCGATCTGTACTTCAAGCAAAACTTTTCCATATTCGCCCATTCGCCCACTCATGGATCGGGTGAATCTTCTGTTGAGCTGCTCAAGGTAATCTTTGCTCAAAAACTCTGGCAAGGGTGCCGCCTCTTCCACAGTGTCTGGCGCAGGCTTGGTTGGCGCAGGCGCTGGGGCAGCAGGCGCAGCCATTGGCGCAGGCGGGGCCACCGGTGCTGGTGCTGGTGCAGGAGGTGCGACAGTGGTTGGGGGCGGCGGAGAGGGTGGGGTTGGGGGCCTCGTCATTACCGCTGGGGCTGCAGGGGCGGCTTTGGGCGCAGCCAATACCTCTGGTGCAGGTGGCGCACTCGGCGGCGAGGCTGCTGGCGGCGGCGATGGCGGCGGTGTCAACGCCGGTTTGGGCGGTGCGGCTTGAAGCACGGGCGTGGGAGGCTTGGCCTCTGCGACAGGCGCTGGTGGTTCCGGTTTGGGCGGCGGTTTGACCTCGGGCGCTGGTGATTCCGGTTTAGGCGTCGGTTTGACCTCGGGCGCTGGTGGTTCCGGTTTGGGCGGTGGTTTGACCTCGGGCGGTGGTGGTGACGTGCTGACCAACATCACCGGCACCACCACCTCAGCCATGCGCTTGAGCAAGCCCTGGTGCAACGCCCACAATGCAAACACATGCAGCGCAACCACGCTGCCGACGATGGCCCAGGTTCTGGCGTTCATGTCAACCGAAATGCGGCGGCCTTTTTTCCTTGAGCGATGCCACGCCTTCGCGCACATCAGGCCCGGCAAAGCCCATGAATTCCAACGCCAGCGAGGTATCGAAAGAAGGCCCGGCCTGACGCAGCCAGTTGTTAAGCGAATATTTGGTCCAACGGATGGCGGATTGGCTGCCATGGGCCAGTTTGTCGGCAACTTCATACGCCTTGTTCAACAATTGGTCATCTTCAACGCACAAAGACACCAAGCCGATACGCTCGGCCTCTTCGCCGTTGATCGGTTCACACAACATCAAATAGTATTTGGCTTTGGCCATGCCACACAACAATGGCCAAACAATCGCCGCATGGTCACCGGCGGCCACGCCTAAACGGGTGTGGCCATCCACAATCTTGGCGCTTTTGGCGGCGATGGAAATATCGGCCAGCAAGCCAGCCACCAAGCCTGCGCCAACGGCAGGCCCATGCATGGCGCTGACAATCGGCTTGTCGCAATTGATGATGTTGTAGACCAAATCGCGCGCTTCTTTCCACACACGCGTGCGCGTGTCGAAATCATTGGCCATGTCTTGCACCAAGGCCATGTCACCGCCGCCGGAAAAGCCCATGCCTTCGCCGCGCAGCACGGCACAACGCACACTGTCGTCGTCGCCAATGTCGCGCCATATGCGGCACAAATCTTCATGGCCGCGGTGGCCTGCGGTGGGCAATTTGCCGTTGGCCGCTTTCATTTGAATATCGAGCACGCTGTCGTTGGGCCCGCGACGTGTGATGCGCAATGTGTCGTAAATGCTGTAGTCCATCTGTTTCATACAACCTCTTGGGTGAGACAAGCCTTGTCAATGAACATGCCAAGCAACATTCAAACACGCAGCGGCGAGACTTTTTGATGGATAGCGCCAAACACGCTCAGGCCGTCTTTGTCTTTCATTTCGATGCGAACCGTGTCGCCAAATTGCATGAACTCGGTCTGTGCCTTGCCATCCAAAATGGTTTCGATGGCGCGTTTCTCGGCGATACAACTGTAGCCTTTGGGCCAGTCTTTGCGGCCTTGGGTGTCCACCGCTTGGTTGCTCACCGTGCCGCTGCCAATGATGCTGCCGGCGCGCACATTGCGTGTTTTGGCCAAATGCGCCATCAATTGACCGAAATGGAACGTCATCTCGGGGCCGGCGTCACACATGCCCACGCGCTTGTCGTTCCAGTCGACCCGCATGGTCAAATGCAAACGGCCGTGTTGCCAAGCGCTGCCGAGTTCATCGGTCGTGACAGCCACCGGGCTGAATGCGGTGGCAGGTTTGCCCTGCAAGAACCCGAAGTTTTTTGCCAACTCGCCCGGGATCAAACGGCGCAATGACACATCATTGGCCAACATCACAAGCCGAATGCTTTCTAGGGCTTCGTCGGCGTTGGACTGCATAGGCACATCGCCGGTGACCACAGCCACCTCGGCTTCGAAGTCGATGCCGTGGTCGGTGCTGACGGCAATGATGTCATCGCACGGGCCCAAAAAATCATCGCTGCCCCCTTGGTACATCAGCGGGTCTTCGTAAAAATTGGCCGGTACTTCGCTGTTGCGCGAAGCGCGTACCAACTCCACGTGGTTCATGTAAGCAGAGCCGTCCGCCCATTGGTAGGCGCGTGGCAGAGGCGCCATGCACATCTTGGGGTCAAACGGGAAGGCATGCCGGGCTTTGCCTTGGTTCAGGGTTTGGTAAATGTCTTGCAGTTGGGGCGACAAAAAATTCCAGTCATCCAGAACCTGCTGCAAACGCTGGGCGATACCGCTCGCATAATGGGCACTGCTTAAATCTCTGGAAACCACCACCAGCTGTCCATCGCGGGACCCGTCTTTGTACGTCGCTAATTTCATGCAGGCATTCTATCCACCGACCCTGAAACACCGGCTTGTATTGGCGGCGTTGCTGTGTCTGGTGCTGCTCGCGCACCTGCTGGGTTTGTATGCCCTGTCCAACCAGTGGCCAAGCCAACCTGGTGCCAGCTCTCAGCTCAGCCTGCAATGGCAAGCCACGGCCCCGCCCGCAACAACCGCTGCAGCAGCCCCAGCGCAGGCAGCAACCCGCAAAACCACCCCGCCTCGGTTATCACGCAGCATGCCTGAAGCAGGTTTTTATGCACCCGGTCCCGCCCCTGAGGCCACGCCCAGCGAAACAGATCCGGTTGCGGTTTCGGAGACCCCGACTGACGACGCGCCCGTGGCACAAACCCAAGAACCTGCACCTGCACCTGCACCTGAAGCCGTAACTGCAAGCAATGCTGAACCGGTTGAGCCTGTGGCGACTCTGCCCGAACCCACCCAAGCCACGGCCCCGCCACCTACACCCACGCCGACAGAGCCCACGGTTGCATCACCCCCCCCGGCCCCTGTGGCCGCTGCCAACAGCACGGCTCCTGCATGGCTGACCCAGGCCCGTTTTGTGTGGCCGCGATCCGGTGTTTTTCAATATGACGTGGTCGGTGAAAGCAAAGGCCTGCGCTTCAATGCCAACGGCGAATTGGCATGGCAGCACGACGGTGTGAATTACCAAATGAAGCTCGACATCAGCCACATGCTGCTGGGCTCACGCACACAAACCAGTGTCGGTCAACTCGGCCCTCAAGGGCTGCAACCCAAGCGCTTTGGTGATAAAAACAAACAAGAGGTGGCTGCGCATTTCGAACGCGACAAAGGCTTGGTGGTCTTCAGCGCCAACAGCACGCCGCAGGCTTTGCAAGTGGCGGCACAAGACCGTTTGAGCCTGTTTGCACAACTCGCTGCGTTGCTGGCAGGTTCACCGGAATTGCGACAAGCCGGGCAACAACTGAATTTTCAAGTCGTGTCCGCCAAAAGCGCAGAGGTGTGGTCTTTTCAAGTGGCAAACAGCGAAACTTTGAAGCTGCCCGTGGGAACATTGACCGCATTGAAAGTCAGCCGGCTGCAGCAGCAAAACCACGACCAGACCGCTGACATGTGGCTGTCACCCGCACACGGTTATCTGCCAGTGAAAGTGCGTATCGCCCAATCTAACGGCGATGTGTTGGAGCAAAGCTTGCGCAAAGTGGTGGGGCAATGAACTCCTCGACAAGCATCTACACCCCCCTGCTGAACTGTCGATTCAGGCGACACGCTTGATGGCTTGCGCCAGCACATCCACCATGTGTTCTATTTGGGAGGTCTCCACCACGTAAGCTGGGGCCAGCACCATGTTGTCGCCAGCACTGCGCACCAACACGCCGTGTTTCAAGCACTCTAAAAACACCGCATAGCCTCGCTGACCAGCGCCTTTGTCCGAAGGGCTCAATTCCACCGCGGCGGCCAAACCCAAGGAGCGGATGCCCACCACATTCGGCAAACCACGGATGGCGGCATGCACCGTGTTGCCCAACACGGGGCCCATCTGGCCAGCGCGCTCAAACAATTTGTCGCGGGCCAACAAGCGCATGGTGGCCACTGCTGCCGCACACGCCACCGGGTGGCCTGAGTAGGTGTAGCCGTGCGAAAACTCGATCGCATGCGCGGGCGACTCGGTATGCACCACAGCCTCGTACACCGCGTCGCGGCAAATCACACCGCCCAGCGGAATAACGCCGTTGGTCACACATTTGGCAAAGTTCAACATGTCCGGCACCACACCAAAATAATCGGCGGCAAACGGCGTGCCCATGCGACCAAATCCGGTGATGACTTCATCGAATATCAACAAGATGCCGTGCTTGTCGCATATTTGTCGCAGTCGTTGCAGATAGCCCTTGGGCGGTATGTACCAGCCCGCGCTGCCCGCCACCGGTTCGACGATGATGGCCGCCACATTGGACGGGTCGTGTAAAGGCAAAAGACGGTTTTCCAGTTCGAGCAACCAGTCTTCGTCGAACACCGGCAATTCACCTTGCACATACGCATGGTTCTGCGGGTCATGGATGAATCGCAGGTGATCGACTTTGGGCAACATCGCAGCGCCAAATGCTTTGCGGTTGCCGGGAATGCCGCCCACGCTCATGCCGCCAAAACCCACGCCGTGGTAGCCGCGTTCGCGACCGATGAACACGGTGCGTTGCCCTTGTCCACGGGCGCGGTGGTAGGCCAGCGCGATCTTCAGCGAGGTGTCAGCCGCTTCTGATCCCGAGGTGCAGAAAAACACCTTGTTCAAATCGCCCGGTGCCAATTGCGCGAGCATGTGCGCCGCTTCAAAGGCGCGGTCGTTACCGAATTGGAATGCGGTGGCGTAATCCAAGGTTTGCAACTGCTGGTAGACCGCTTCATTGATTTCACGGCGGTTGTGGCCAGCCCCTACACACCACAAACTGGAAATGCCGTCGAGCACTTGTTGCCCTTCGTTGGTGGTGAAGTACATGCCACTCGCGGCTTTGAACACCCGGGGAGATTGGTGAAAGTCTCGGTTCGGTGTGAACGGCAACCAAAGGTTGTCCAGTTGCAGGGGAATGTCGCTGGCGCCCATGTGTGTCTCCTTGGCAAGGTCATGCACCTGCGGTTGGCAAGCGCTCAGGGCATTCTAGGCCGCATGCTGTCTGGCAACTGCACATGCACGGTTTCGGTGGTGGTGACCAAACCCAAAGTGAACGCATCCAACCTCGGGTATTCGGTGCATTGCCAACGCGGTGTGCCAGCGGTCGGGCAATGCAATGTGATGCGGTCTTTGGGTGGGTTGCGCGTGATTTCACGCACCAACACAAAGCCGGTGGCATCTTTCATTTCATACAGCGCGGTATGCAGCAATTGCGCGTCGTATTTGTGGCCCATGCGCTCTTTGTAAAACGCCAGCATTTCTGCGGCGCGCTCTGGCAGCATTTGACCGGTCAATGGCAAGCTGGGCCCGTGTATGCCAATCACTGTCAGGCGCGGCTCGAAACCCGTGGCATACATGCGCGCTTTGCCCGCCATGAATATCAAAGAGCAGGCAGACAAACACGGCCCCGACACCAAGGTAGTCACCGGTTGCGTGGTCAACCAACGCGCGATATTCAAACTCGCATTCAGATGCCCGCCACGCGAATTCACCAGTATCAAACGCTTGACCGGCGCGGCTTCGAATTCGGCACGCAACTTCAGGTCGTCGTTGGCAACGATGTCGCCACTGACAAACACATCGCCCTCGATACGATGTATTTGTATTGCAAGCGCTGGTAACGAAACAGACCCCAACAACACACACAAGCCTAACGCTTTGAAGCTGATGCGGGTGAAAACACAATGCAACCATTTGCATGCATTTGATGACGTGAACATGAAGACCTCCAGGCAATGACTGATGGGTCTTCATGGGCAAAACAAGTGCCATGCTGAGGGCTTAACTTTTGGATGCGCTGCATTGGCGAATGCCCCAAAAAATCACACCTAGGCATTCAGATCAGGCCATGGTTTTTTCGACAACAACGCCACTACCGGTATTGACTCGCTGTGAATTTCTTGACACTGCGTGCTGCTTGCCGCGACTGCATGCTTCAGTCGCTGAATACCTCTTGACTACGCGCTTCAAGCGTCGCGAAAAGGGCCATGCCCGGGGTTCATTCGCCTTGAAAGGCATTCGGTTTAAAGTAGCGGTATGAATGCCTTGACCTCCCCCGAAATCAGCAGCCTGCGTTCGCAAGAAATAGCATTGGCTGAACGCAGCGCACAAGTGGTGGCTGCATTGCGTCAAGTACTGCCTTCGCATGCCGTGTTGTCTTCGTCTGAAAACACCACGCCGTATGAATGCGATGGCTTGACCGCTTATCGCCAACGCCCTTTGTGCGTGGCATTGCCCGAAACCTACGAGCAAGTGCAAGCGGTGCTGCGCACCTGCCACGCCTTGCAAGTGCCAGTGGTGGCCCGCGGCGCGGGCACGGGTTTATCGGGTGGCGCCATGCCGCACACACAAGGGGTGACCTTGTCTTTGGCCAAGTTCAACCGCATTTTGAGCATGGATGCACACAGCCGAACCGCCGTGGTGCAATGCGGCGTGCGCAATCTGGCCATCAGCGAAGCCGCCGCGCCCTTGGGTTTGTATTACGCACCCGACCCTTCCAGCCAAATCGCTTGCACCATCGGTGGCAACGTGGCGGAAAACTCAGGCGGTGTGCATTGTTTGAAATACGGTTTGACCTTGCACAACGTGATGAAGGTCAAAGGCCTGACCGTAGAAGGCGAGTGGATAGAGTTTGGAGCCGATACGCTGGACGCTCCCGGTTTGGATTTGCTGCCCTTGGTGGTGGGCTCCGAAGGCATGCTGGCCATCACTTTGGAAGTGACGGTGAAGCTCACGCCCAAACCTCAGTTGGCACGTTGCATCATGGCCAGCTTTGACGATTTGCGCAAAGCCGGTGACGCAGTGGCCGCAGTGATTGCGGCTGGCATCATTCCGGCGGGTTTGGAAATGATGGACAAGCCCATGACCGCTGCTGTGGAAGATTTTGTGCATGCGGGCTACGACTTGAATGCTGAAGCGATTTTGCTGTGCGAGAGCGACGGCACCCCCGAAGAAGTGGAAGAAGAAATCGGCCGCATGAGCGCCGTGTTGCAACGTTGCGGCGCGACCGCAATTGCGGTCAGCAAAGACGAAGCCGAGCGCTTGAAATTTTGGAGCGGGCGCAAAAACGCGTTTCCCGCCAGCGGTCGCATCAGCCCCGACTACATGTGCATGGACTCGACCATTCCGCGCAAGCGCTTGGCCGACATACTGCTCGCGATTGCCGAGATGGAAAAGAAATACGGCCTGCGTTGCGCCAATGTGTTTCATGCAGGGGACGGCAATTTGCACCCGCTGATTTTGTTTGACGCCAACGACCCGGACCAGTTGCACCGCTGCGAACTCTTTGGCGCGGATATTTTGGAAACCAGTGTGGCCATGGGCGGCACCGTCACCGGTGAGCATGGTGTGGGCGTGGAAAAACTCAACTCCATGTGCGTGCAGTTTTCAGCGGCTGAAAACGAGCAAATGTTTGGCGTGAAACGCGCGTTCGACCCCAGCGGTTTGCTCAACCCCGGCAAAGTCATTCCAACGCTGCAACGCTGCGCCGAGTACGGCAAGATGCTGGTGAGGGGTGGGCAATTGAGTCACCCGGAGTTGCCGAGGTTTTAGTGGTTTGGTGCCAGGCATTGGCCGACCCATCCGGTGCGCTTTTTTTCTCCGCTTTCGCTCGAAAAAAACGCCCCCGCCGAGTCGTCCAGTCGTGATGTGCTTTTAGTCCAGACGATTTCGGTTTCTTTGCTTTAGTTTTGTGAAATCACTGAGACGCAGTTGGAGAAATACTGCGAGCAGATAAACGATGCGACGACCGGTCCGCCTTGGCATGAATACCTTGCTTTGCTATGGCACTGAATTCGACGAGCTATCCATCCATAAACACCTGAAGATCAAGCAACCGATATATCTCCGGGCTGATTTGCAGACCGCACGCCATAAGCCTTCATCGCAGATGCGATTTGTCCCGCTTCTGTTGTACTGTCAGGATAGAAGCGGTAGCTGGGTGCCACGATTCTTTGGGCTTGTTCAACCCGAACCAGCACCACACCTTGTATCTTGAATTTTTCTCCTGCCAATGCATTCAGTGGCTGCGCATATTTTTGAAACGCCGCATCACTTGCACCCACATACTGGGCATGGCCCACTAATTTCCAACCTTTTTGGACAAAGACATCAATCATGCTGACGCATACCTTGGGGTTGTGTTGAATATTTCGAATACTTTGAGGCGAGGCAATA
>SXGQ01159258.1_pt1 | contig 12499 bp, 10 predicted proteins | sample 3178371 | NCBI WGS metagenome assembly SXGQ01 (sample SAMN11356859, study PRJNA531348) | freshwater metagenome | isolation source: freshwater sample F1-20 | place: China: Fuxian Lake, Yuxi | collected 2017-12-25
GATCTCGGCGCCGACGATTACCTCGCCAAGCCCGTCGTGCAGCAGGAACTCCTGGCCCGTCTCCGCGCCCTCGTGCGCCGCAACCATAGCGTGGGCGGCGCGACTTTCACCATCGGTAACATCATCATCGACACCGTGGCCCGCCGCGTCACCAAGGCGGGGCAGCCGGAGGCCTTGACGGGCCGTGAGTACGCTTTGCTCGAGTACCTCGCGTATCGGCGTGGCGCGGTCGTGACGCGGTCCGAACTTTACGAGCACCTGTTCGACGAGAACGAGGATACGCTTTCGAACCTGCTCGAGGTGCATGTTTGCAATCTGCGCCGTAAACTCGGGACGGACCTCATCCGCACCCGCCGCGGGATGGGCTACGAAATCCCCGTCGCGTCTTAAGCCATGGTCTTTCATTCCATCCGCTGGCGGATCCTCGCCTGGAACTTTGGCTTGCTCGCCGCGACGGCCACCGTCCTCTTGGTGGCCTTCTACCATATCGAGCGGCAGAACCGACTGCAGACCGTCGACCTCCAGTTGCGCGAGATGATGTCCAAGCACATGGGGGCCGTGAACGACTTGGTGCCCGGGAGCAACGGGCCGCGCACCGCCTTGCTCACCGCGGGCGGTCGGCCCCGCACCCCGGACGTGGCGGGACAACGTCAGGCCAAGGCCGAAGCCGCCCTGAATGCGTTGGCGAAGGAGCGGATTTGGGTCTTCGTGGCGGACATGGCCGGGCCGGTGCAGTTCCGGACGCTCGCCGCGCCTATCGAACCGGACTTGGTCGAGCGTTGCCGGGAGGAGGTCATGGACGAGGCCGAAGCCCCGACCAAGGGCCGCCAACCCGTGAACCAATTGGCCTCGCACCTGGGCCAGCGCCTACTGGTGCACCGTCCACCGGGTCAGATGATCGTTGTCTTCGGTACGGATACGCAGGCGCTCGAAGCCGAACTCCACCTGCTGGGCTGGAAACTCGCCCTGGGAGGCATCATCCTGGTCGTCTTGGGGGGTGGCATTGGTTGGATCCTTGCCGGCCGCTCTTTGCGGCCGATTGACCGCATTGCGGCCGACGCCGAAGGCATCGCCGCGGGGGATTACGGGCGGAAGATCGATGTCGAGGACACCGAAAGCGAGCTGGGCCGCTTGGCGGTCGTCTTGAATGATACCTTCGGCAAGATGAATGAAGCCCGCGACCGCGTGACGCAGTTCACGGCTGATGCCTCGCACGAACTGCGGACGCCGCTCACGGTCATCCTGTCGGACAGCCAGAGCGCCCTGCGCCAAGAACGGACGCCGGGGGAATACCGGCAGGCCCTGGTGACCATCAAGCACGCCGCCGTCCGCATGAAGACGATTTCCGATGGGCTCCTCGAGCTCGCCCACGGCGATTTGGCGCAGCCGGTCGAGAAGGCGCCGTGCGATTTGGCTGACCTCGCGGATGAGTCCGTGGCGCTGCTGGCCCGCTTGTCCCGCGAGAAGGGGGCTACCTTGGAGGCGAAGCTCGAAAGCGCCACCGTCCTCGCCGACCCAGCGCGTTTGGGCCGCGTTATCTTGAACCTCGTGATGAATGCCATCCTGCACAACCCAGCCGGGGTGCGCGTCGTGGTGACGACCGCGCGGGTCGATGGGCAGGCGGAATTGACCGTGGCGGATAATGGTCGCGGCATCCCTGCGGAGGCCTTGGAGCATATCTTCGAACGATTCCGGCGCATCGATCCCGAAGGTTCCCGTCACGCCGAAGGCGCCGGGCTCGGCCTGGCCATCGTCAAGCAGGCCGTGGAGGCGCACGGCGGGACGGTCGCCGTCACCAGCGAAGTCGGCCGCGGCACGACCTTCCGCGTACGTCTGCCTGAAGCAAAGCCTTAGACCGTAGCCAGGATCCGGGCCTTGATCTCGGCGACGGGCATCGTGTTGAGCAGGACCGGCGAGAGCCGGTTCTCGTTGATCTTCGGCAGGGCCGTGAGGTGTTCGCTGAGCACCAAGGTGCGGTTCGCGGCGACTTCGTCGACGCGGTCGACCGGCGTGAAGCGCGGGGCCGACTTGAGCACCTCGGGGTTCGCGCGGATGAGTTCGCCGATGGCCACCACGGCGTCGGCAAAGCGGTCGAGTTCGTCCTTCGTGTAGGATTCCGTCGGCTCAATCATGAGGCCGAAGACTTCGGGGAAGGCGACCGTCGGGGCGTGGAAACCAAAGTCGAGGAAGAGCTTGCCGACGCGGGAGATGATGTTCGCGCGCGGGATGCCGGCGGCTTCGATGCGTTTGAAGTCTTCTTCCGTGAGCGTGAGGATGAACTCGTGCATGCGCGGGACGCCATCGGCGGCCGTCGGCAGGGAGGGGAACTGCTTGCCCAGTCGGGTGAAGAGGTAGCGGCTGGCGAGGACCGACATCGCGGACATGCGCTGGACCCCGGCGTGGCCGAGGCGGAGTAGGTAGGAGTAGACGCGGACCTTGTGCGCGAAATTGCCCCAGTGGCGATGGAACGAACCGATGCTGTGCTTGGGGCGCACCGGCACGAAGCGGTCGCCCTGCTTCTCGATCTGGTAGCCGGGGAGGAAGTCAACCAGGCGCGCGGACACGCCGACGATGCCGTCGCCTGGTCCGCCGCCGCCGTGCGGGACGGTCCAAGTCTTGTGCAGGTTGTTGTGCACGGCATCCACGCCGAGCCGGTCTAGGTTCACCCAGCCGGCGATGGCGTTCATGTTCGCGCCGTCCATGTAGACGAGGCCACCGGCGCGGTGCACGGCGTCGGCCATGCGCTTGAAGTCGGTCTCGAAGACGCCCGAGGTGTTCGGGTTGGTCACCATCATGCCGGCGACGCGGTCACCGTACTGCGCGATCTTGGCGTCGAAGTCGGCTTGGTCGACGCGGCCATCGGGCGCGGACTTGAGGATGACGATGCCGGAAGGCGCACCGTCGGCGCGCTGGCGGTTGACGTAGCCGGCGGTCGTGGCGGTGGCGAAGTTCGTACCGTGGGCGCTCGACGGAATCAGCATGATGTCACGGTGGGCCTGGCCATGGTGGCGGTGGTAGGCTTGGAAGAGCTTCAGGCCGACGAGCTCACCTTGGGCCCCGGCGACCGGCTGGGTTGTCAGGCCGGGAAGCCCAGTGATGGCCTGCATCCACTGCTGGATCTGCCAGAGGAGCTCCAGCGAGCCCTGGGCATCTTCGACGGGTACTTGTGGGTGCAGGGCCGTGAAGCCCGACAGGCCGGCGGCCCAGTCATTGATGTGCGGGTTGTACTTCATCGTGCACGAACCGAGCGGGAAGCAACCTGTGTCGGGCGAGACGTTGAGTTCGCCAAGCTTGCTGTAGTAGGCCTTGAGCTCGGCGAGCGGGAAGGAAGGGAGGCCAACCGCGCCGGAGCGCAGCAGGTGGGCGGGGACGGCCGGTAGCGTGGCGGTGCCAGTGGCTTTGCCGTAGAGACCTTCGAAGAAGGCCACAAGGCGGTCGGTCTCGGCGTCGGTTTGGATGTCGCTGAACGAAATCTTGAGCAGCGCGCACTTGCACGGCGTGCGGCCGGTGATGTCGACCCCGACGTGCAGCCCGGCGGCACGGCCTTTGGCGATCACGGCGGCGGCAGGTTCCGGCAGCATCAGGCTGAATTCGTTCCAGAACGCCTGCTGGGCGTAGCAGACCTTGAGGCCGGGGATGGTGTGGAGCTGGGCGGCGGCGCGGTGGGCGCGGTCGCGACCGGCGGTGCAGCTGGCGGCCATGCCGGCTTCGCCGCGGGCGAGGATGGCCGCGCCGGCGATGGTGGCGATGAAGGCCTGATTGGAGCAGATGTTGGACGTGGCCTTATCCTTGCGGATGTGCTGTTCGCGGGTGGAGAGCACCATCACGATGCAATCCCGGCCGGCGTTGTCCTTGGCCTTGCCGACGAAACGACCCGGTGTTTCGCGGACCTCGTTCTTCCGTTCGGCGTTGTGGCGGACGGCGAAGATGCCGAGGCCGGGGCCGCCGAAGTTGGCGCCGATGGCGAGGTGCTGGCCTTCGCCGACGAGGATGTCGGCGCCTTGACGGCCGTAGTTCGCCGGGGCCTTGAGGCCGCCGGTGGCGAGGAGCATCGGGTCGATGACCGCGATCGACTTCACGCCCGCGTCGGCGCAGGCATCGGCTAGCTCGTCGGTGTCTTCGACGAGGCCGAGGTTGTTGATTTGCGGGAAGATGACGGCCGCGAACTTGCCGCCGTGCGCGGCGACGCGGGCCATGATGGCGGCACCGCGGATTCGGCCGGTTGCTTCTTCGGGCGCGAGGAACTCGAGTTTCACCGAAGTCTCCGCGCAGTGGGTGCGGAGGACTTCCAGGTCGCCCGGGAAGAGGTTGGAGGCGACGAGGACGGTGTCGCCTTCGGACATGCGGACCGCGCAGACGGCGGCTTCGAAGAGCGCGCTGGCACGGTCGTAGAGCGAGGAGTTGACCGCTTCAAACCCGGTCAGCTGGGCGAGGGTGGACTGGTAGATCCAGTGCGTGATGAGCGTTCCCTGCGAGCGCTCGGGTTGGTAGGGCGTGTAGGACGTCGTCAGGTTGCGGATCGAACAGACGTGCCAGACGATTTCGTGCGTCTTGTAGACTTGGAGGCCATCGCCGAGGAAGCCCGTCTTGGCGTCGTTACGCTGCGAGAGCGCCAACATGCGGTCCGCCAGCGCCGCGTATTCGAGTTCGTCCGGCAGATTCAGTCGGCCCGGAAACTTCACGTCGTCCGAGATGTGCGAGTACATGTCGGTGAACTTCGTCGAGCCGACGGCTTGGAACATCGCTTGAATATCCCCCTCGCTCGCCGGGATGTAGTGCCGGGCGAGCTCGCGCGAGATTTTGGAAGGATCGTAGGGCAGTTGGGCCATGAGAAAGTGGGGTTGTTTTTGAAGGGGGGAGACGCCCCCGCAACCGTCCACCTTGGAGGGGTGGGGGTATTAGCGGAAGATGGATTTCCCATTAGCCGAAGCCACTCGCATCGCGCCCTGTGAATAAGTCTTCATGGGCGATTGCCATCATTACCCGCAGGGTAATCGTTCCATCGATGACACGCCAGCAACGAGCCGATTATGTCGCCCGCGAACTGGCGAAGTTATACCCAAAGACGCCGATTCCGTTGGACCACACGGACGCCTTCACGCTGCTCGTCGCCGTGGTGCTCTCGGCCCAGTGCACGGACAATAAGGTCAATGAGGTAACCCCTGCCTTGTTCGCGGTCGCCGGGACGCCCGCCGAGCTGGCCGCACTGCCCGTGGACAAGGTCCTCGGCCTGATCCGTCAGCTGGGGTTGGCGCCCCAGAAGTCCAAGGCGCTCGTTGGCTTGGCTAAACTGATCATGACCAAGCATGCGGGGCAGGTCCCGCGGACCTTCGAGGAACTTGAGGAACTACCGGGCGTCGGACATAAGACCGCCTCCGTCGTCATGGCGCAGGCCTTCGGCGTGCCGGCTTTTCCCGTCGATACGCATATCCATCGTTTGGCCAAGCGTTGGAAGCTCAGCCTGGGTAAATCGGTCGAACAGGTCGAACGCGACCTCAAGAAGGTCTTTCCCGAGGATGCGTGGAACAAGCTCCACCTTCGCATCATCTTCTACGGACGGGAACACTGCACTGCGCGAGGCTGTGACGGGAAATCCTGTGGGATTTGTTCGGCGTTAAGGGCCAGTTGATGGGCGCTCGAGCGCTTATTGTTCGGTAATCCGAACTCGGAACTCCGCGCTCCTACTTCATCAACGCCTCGTGCTTGGCCCGGAACTCGTCGCTCCAGGCGGCCGGCTGATGCGTGATTCCATCCATGCGACAAATGGTGCGTGAGGCCTTGGCGTAGAGGATGGCGTGATCTGGGCTCCGGAACTCGACATCCACCGTCAGGCCGGCGGCGCGGACTTTACGGACGCTGAGAATCAGTTTCACGTCGCACTCGGGGCGGATGGCGACGAGGTAGTGTAGGTCGATGTCACGGACCACCACGTAGACATCTGGCGCCACTGCGGGATCGATGGTGTCCTTGCCCATCAAGGCGATGAACATGACCTTCTGCGCACGCTCCATCATGAGCACGTAATGCGAGTGATGGAGGATCCCGAGCCCGTCGGTCTGGTCGAACCAGGTCCGGATGGTCACGTGGAAAGTCTTGTCAGGCTGGAGTCCGTCGGCGGGCATGGGCGCAACCTTGAGGGAAAGCTCTTATCGTGCAAGCAACCTCCCCTTTTAGGGGAGGTTTATCTTAGGACCTGAATGTCGCGGCGAGTCGGTCGAGCTCGGCCCAAGTGTCGACGGCGGGCTTGAGTCCGAGGTCCCGTTGGGCGGCGGAGACGTCGAACCAATGGTCCTTGGCCAGTTCGACGGCGACGAAGCGGGTCATCGGGGGCTCGCCCTTCAGCGGTAGGATCGTCCAGAGGGCTTCCATGATCGCGCCGATGGCGTACGCGCGTCGCAGCGGCATCTGCTTCGTGACGGGTGGAAGGCCGGCGCCGACCACGAGTCGATTGATGAAGTCCCAAAGGTTCACAGGTTCTCCCTGCGAGAGGAAATAGGCCTTGCCGTTGGCGCGACCGGCGAGGAGGGCGTCCAGCGCGCCGAGATGCGCGTCGGCCGCGGTGTCCACGTGCGTGACGTCGACCAGGTTCGCGCCGTCGCCGACGATGCGCAGATTGCCGGCGCGGGCACGGGCCAGCACGCGGGGAAAGAGGTGGTGGTCGCCCGGGCCCCAGATCAGGTGCGGACGGAGCGCGCAGACCTTGAGCGTCTCCGAGGCGGCCTCGAGGGCGCGTCGTTCGGCGGTGGCCTTGGTCTCGGCGTAGGCGCAGAGGAAATCCGTCCCGTACGGCAGAGTCTCATCGGCCCCGCGGAAGGACTCGCCGTTGAAGACCACGCTCGGGGTGCTCGTGTAGACGAGGGCTTTCACGCCATGTTCACGGCAGGCCTGGACGACCGTCTCCGTGCCGGTGATGTTGCTGCGGACGTAGTCATCCCAGCGGCCCCACACGCCGGCCTTGGCGGCGACGTGGAAGACGTAGTCGCAACCTTTGACCGCCGCGGTCAGCGCGGCGGCGTCCGCGAGGTCGCCGCGATGGAAGGTCACCCTCGGAGCCAGGTCGGCCGCTAGGTCCGAGCGTCCATACACGCGGACCGCATAACCACGGGCGAGGCAGCGCTCGACCACGGCGCGGCCGAGGAAGCCGTTGCCACCGGTGATGAGGACGGAGGGCGGGTTCATGCGCGGGTGCGGGCGGTCCATTCTTTCGACAGCTGGAGGCGGTGGATCTTCGCGTTGTGCCGGACGTCCACCGGTAATTTTGCTTGAAAGAAGATGTGCGTGATGGCGACGGCCTGCGGGTTGTTCGCGGCTTGCGATCGCAGGGTCGCGATGAATTTTTCGCGTTCGCCCGCATTGGTCGGGAAGTGCCCTTGCTTGGGTTCCACGACCAGGGCGGGCAAGAGCGGGGCTTTGGTGCCGAGGCCGATGAGCGCGCAGCGAGCGACGTGGGGGTGCGCCCGAAAGGCGGGCTCGAGCGCTTCGGTGTAGAGGTCGCCCTGCGCGGTCCTGATCTTCTCCGCCCGTCGTCCGAAGAAGCGCAGCAACCCGTCTGCGCCCATGGCGCCAAGGTCGCCCATGCGGTGCCAGACGCGTTCGCCGTCGGCGATCTTGGCCAGCGCGGTCGCGGCGGGCAGTCCATCATAAGCCCGCGTGACGCTTGGGCCCGTGGCGATGATTTCGCCGACTTCCCCGGGGGCGCAAGGGGTCGTTTCCGCCAAGGAACCGAGGGCGCTTTCCGTTTCGCGGATGATGCGGATCTCCACGCCGGCGACGGCGCGGCCGACGCACGTGCCACCGCCGCGCCGGGCCTCCTCGCGGTGCGTCGCGAGCAGTTCGGTCGCCTCAATCGTGCTCACCGGGAGGCACTCCGTGGCGCCGTAAGGCGTGTGGATCCGCGCTTGCGGGGCGATGCGGCGTAGTTGCTCCAGCAGACCATCGGGTACCGGAGCGCCCGCGATGAGCACGCGTCGCAAGTGCGGCAGGGTGAGTCGGCGTTGATCGCAGTGGTCGGCGATGCGCGCCCAGATGGCTGGCGAGCCGAAGGAATTCGTCACGCGTTCCGAGAGCAGCGCCGCGACGATCGGTGCAGGGTCGGCGGAAGCCGGTTTCGTCGGGTTGAGCAAGGGCGTGACGGTGGTCATGCGTAGGGCCGGGTTGAACAGCGCGAAGACCGGCAGCATCGGCATGTCGACCTCGCCAGGTTCGATGCCGTAGGTTGCGCGGACCAACTCGATCTGCGCGTCGAACATCCCATGCGTGTAGGCGACGCCCTTCGGCGCACCCGTCGAGCCGGACGTGAATAAAATCGCCGCCGGGTCGTCCGCGGACATCCGTGCCAGCGGCCGCGGGTCCGCGGAAGCGCCCTGCGCGAGTTGTCGGCACCAGTGGCGAGTGCCGATGGCCACGCGGTGTTCGAGGCTGCTGAAGGCGGCGAAGGGCAGGAGGCTGAGCCAATGGGCGGCGCGCACGGCGACCAGAGCCGTGGGGCGGGCGTGGCGTACGCAATTCAGGTAGCTCCGGAAGCCCATCCCGGGGTCGATGGCCACGGGGATGGCGCCGAGTTTCAGCAAGCCGAACATGCAGACGATCAGGTCGTGGCCGGGGCGGACCGCCAAGAGCACGCGGGCCCCTTGGGTGATCCCCTTGGCATGGAAGACCCGCGCGGCCGCATCGCTGGCTTGGTCGAGTTGCCGGAAGCTGCAGCGGGCGTGGACGACCCGTCCGGTGGGACTGACCGACAGCGGCGAAAGCGTCGCGGTCAGGTCCGGCGTCTGCGTCGCGGCGGCGCGGAGGTGTCGGGCGACGTTGCGGCCAGGGTCGTGCATTTTGCCTAGAAACGAAGAAGCCCCGTTTCCGGGGCTTCTGCAAGGCCTCTTGTGAGGTTTAGTAGTCGGTGATCGTGATCGCGCCCCAGAGGAGGACGATCCGGTCGCCCGAGGACGTCCGTCGGCTGTAGAGCTCGTTGGTGCTCACGCGGACCGTAGCGTTGTTGTTCGCCGAGTAGGAGCCAGGTTCGGTGCGGATGATGCCAAGCAAATTGTGGCTAGGCTCGAGGGAGACCGCCTTACCGTGGTTCGGGGTGTCGTAAGTGTGGCATCCGACCAGACCGGCGGAGGCGATGAGGGTGGCAAGGGCGAGCTGCTTCATGGTTGGGGGTGGGTTTATTTGGGAGAGGGGGGAGGAGGTGACAAGCCAGAAACCTCAGCCAGTTACCCAGAGGTGCCAGGCTTGAATCAATTCGGGGCCTCGGAAAAACCAAATAGCCCCGGCAATCGCTAGGCTAGGCACGAAAGGGACGTGACTATCGGGGTCTTTTTTGGTGAAAACCGCGATAACCATCGGGAATTTGAGCAGGACCCCGATGACCGCCCCGCCGAAGAGGCAGAAGACCGCCCCTTGCCAGCCGCAGAAGGCCCCGACCCCGGCGCAAAGGATGATGTCGGCTTCACCCATGGCTTCTTGGCCCATCAGGATGCCCCCAATCGTCCGTATCCACCAAACGAGGGCCGTGCCCACGGCGATCCCGATCAGCGAGTCGCCGGCGGCCTGCAGGCGGTTGATGACCTCCAGCGTGGCCCCGGTTTCGCCGTGGAGCGAAGGGACGAGGACCGAGAAAAGCAGGCCGAGTCCCACCAGGGCAAGGTTGGGGGCATCGGGGACCATCATGTCGTCCAGATCGCAACCCGCCAAGACGATGAGCAAAGGAAGGAAGACCGCGGCGATGGCTGCCTTGAGCGGAGGGAGCGTCAGGATGGCCACCGCGAAGAGCACGGCGGTCAGGAGTTCGACGATCGGGTAGCGGACGGAAATCGAGGCCCCGCAGCAGCGGGCTTTACCGCGCAAGGCCAGCCAGCCGAGGATCGGGATGTTCAGCCACCAAGGGATCAATTGACCGCAGGCGCAACGCGACGCCGGCGTGACGACGGATTCTTCCTTGGGTAAGCGATGGATGCAGACGTTGAGGAAACTTCCGATGCAGGCACCCACCGCGCCGGCACAGACGGCGGAGACCGCGGGATGCAAGGCGATGAAGATTTGGACGTCGACGATGGTCATGGGTTCACGGGGGGCTCGCCGAGGGCGGAGCGCATCGGGGCGGCAGGAGGCATGATGCCCGTCCACAGCTGGAAGGCGAGCGCTCCTTGCCAGCGAAGCATGGGGCGTCCATCGCAACCGTTGACGCCGCGGGCGTCCGCCGCCTGCAGCAACTGCGAGGGGTGCGTCCCGTAGGTCGTATCGAACACGAACTGCCCAGGGCGGAGCAATTCCGGGGGCAGCGGCGACGCGTCGGTCGACTTCAATCCCAGCGTGGTACAGTTGACGATGACGGCATCCGCGGGAAGGCTCTGGCTCTCGCCCGCGCGGGCGCGCGGATCGGCCAAGGCGGCGGCGAGGGCCTCGCCTTTGGCGACATCGCGGTTGACGATGCGGAGCTCGCTGCACCCCGCGGCGAGGCAGGCGGCGGCGACCGCCCGGGCGGCACCCCCCGCGCCGAGCAAGCGGACCGGTCGCCCCGAGATGCCGTGGCCACTGCGTTCCCGCAGGGCTTCGAGGAAGCCTCGCCCATCGGTGGTGTGGCCAGCCCAGCCCGTGGCGGTGGGCACGAGGGTGTTCACGGATTCCGCGCACCGGGCTTCGTCGGAAAGTTCGGACACCAGCGTGAGCGCTTGGATCTTATGGGGTACCGTCAGGTTGAGGCCGGCGAAGCTCAGTTCACGCAGGCGCAACAAGGCCGCGGGGAGTTCCGCGGCGGTGATGTGCACGCGCAGGTAGCTGAGCGATGCGAGGTGCGGGTGGGTCGGGCGTAAGGCCGCGAGCGCGGCGTTGTGCATCGCCGGGCTCAAGGAATGCGCGATGGGGTCGCCGAGCACGCCGAGTTGTGGGTGCGGGAAGGTCCGCGTGCGGAGGTCCGCCAGCGTCAAGGTGTCAGGCGCGCTCATCGATCTTTTCCAGGGCGTGGACGATGCCGACGAAGAGTCGGCTGCTGCGGTCGTCGCCTTGGGCCTCGAACTGCGAGACCAGGTTGCGGCAGCAACGGGCAATCGTCTGGAGCGAGGTCACGGGTTGCAGGAAGGCTTCGTCGGCCGGCAGCTGGTTGTCGAGCAGCAGGAGCTGGACTTCGGAGCGCGTGCGAAAGGCGCCGCCCTCGTAGCAATCGATGTAGAGCGGCTCCTTGCCGCGGAAGACCCCAACCATGAAGCGACCCGGCAAGCCGACCGGCTCGACCGGGAGTCCGAGCCGCCGGGCGACGAGCAGGAAGATGAGGCAGAGCGAGATCGGGATGCCGCGGCGCTCGGCCAGGACGTGCGAAAGCAGCGAAGACTCCGGCGTGGCGAAAGATTGCTGAGAACCCCGATAGCCTTCCTCGCCGTAGAGCACGCGGCAGAGCAGGCGGCACTTCGCGCGGACATCCAGGGGCTCGGCGATGAGTTCACGGGTCCGGGCGCAGAGCTTATCGAGTTTCTCCTTGTACGCCCCATCGGCAAGCTTGGGGTTGTGGATGCGTTCCAGGAGGAGGCAGGCTTCTTCCAGGTCGATGTCGCCGGCTTGGAGGTACAAGATCAGGGCTTGGGCCGAGGTCTCTGGCGTCCGCAGCTCCGCGAGCAGGGCGAGCGCGTGCGGCCCCAGGTTTTGGTCCTTGCTCAGCTGTTGCAACCAAAGGAGTCCTTCGGTGCCCGCCGCCTGCACGCCCTGGAGCACGGCTTTGCGCACGACCGGGGACGGGTCGTCCATGAGCCGCTCCAAGGCGGCCAGCTGCGCATCACGCATCATCCGGCTTCTATGACGGAAAGACCAAGAGGGAGCAACAAGGGACTCCGTGGGTGGGCGTTTCTGCGACATCTCGTCGCGTCCGTGACGGGCTGTCGCGGCGCCGCCGCTGAACCGCCGTATTTAACCCTTGTTTATATAATGTTTCGGTGGCCGTGGCTTGGAACGCTTCGTGCAGCTTGGCTGGTAACATGAGTACTCCCTTCGGCAACCTGACGGATAAAACCAACCAGGCCCTCCAGCTTGCCCAGAGCGAGACAGTGCAACGCCGGCATTCGCTGATCGAACCCGCGCACCTGCTATTCGCCTTGCTGTCGCAGGAGGGTGGGGTCGTGCCGACGATCTTCCGCCGGGCGGCGAAGGACGACAAAGCCTTGGCTACGACCTTGGCGGGAATCCTCGCCCGTCTGCCCAAGCTCAATCAGGCCCCGAGCCAGCCGGGGTTTTCGGGGGAGGCGCACGATGTCCTCCTGAAGGCGAAGGAGGAAGCGACGGCGATGAAGGACGACTATGTCTCCGCCGAGCACGTGCTGCTGGCGCTCTCCGAGTCGCCCTCCTTGCGCGCGGCCTTCAGCGGCATCGATTTCGGCCGAACGAACATCCTGGGCGCCCTCAAGGCCGTCCGGGGCTCGCAACGCGTCACGACCTCCAACCCGGAGGCGACCTATGAAGCCTTGTCCAAGTACGGCATGGACCTCACGGCGCGGGCCCGCACCGGCAAGATGGATCC
>SXGQ01298906.1_pt1 | contig 12499 bp, 7 predicted proteins | sample 3178371 | NCBI WGS metagenome assembly SXGQ01 (sample SAMN11356859, study PRJNA531348) | freshwater metagenome | isolation source: freshwater sample F1-20 | place: China: Fuxian Lake, Yuxi | collected 2017-12-25
ATCCGTTTGACCTCGTTTTCGTTTTCCTCGATGCGCTTGGAGATCTCCACCTCCTGCTCACGGGTCAGCAGTGGGACCTGGCCCATCTGCTTGAGGTACATGCGGACGGGATCGTCCAGGATATCGAGCCGCGACTTGTCCTCTTCCTCTTCCTGTTCAGCCGCCTTGGGGCGGTCCACCTCGGCCTGATCGACGATCTCGATCTCGAGGTTGCGGAGCTTGATGTAAATCTCGTCCATCTCCTCCGGGGACATGGGCGTGTCGGCCAAGACATCACCAATGTCGCTGTGAGTCAGGTAGCCCTGCTCCTGGGACTGGCGGACCAGCTCCTTGATCTTCTCGGTGATGTCGACACCGGAGGCGTTCTTGATGGTGCCGATGTTCGGAGTGGGCCCGTCACCGTCGCCGGCGGCCAATTGGGCCAACTGGCTGGCCGTGGGCCCGATGGGCATCGGCGCTTCTTTGGGAACGACGATGTCCGACTCGTTTTCCGCGTTGTTGGCGGTTTTCTTGGGTCGACGATCTCCCTTTTCAGCCTTCGGAATGGGAGGAGCCTTGACTGCCTTCGGAGCCGTGATCGGCTTGGAAGCGGCCGCCGGTTTGCCCTGTTTGGCACCCTGAACTTGTGATGGGGCAGAGAGGGTCTTTTCAGCAGCAGATTTCGGTGCGGAGGGCTTTGACGCAGAGGGCTTAGGTGCGGGAGATTTTACCGCGGGAGGCTTGGCTGCTGGAGCCTTGGACAGGATGGCTTTCCCTGAAGAAACCTTGGCAGGGACCGCGGGCGCGGTCTGCTTGGCCGTCCCCCCACCTTTGGCAGGTGCTTTGGAGTTGGTGGACACGGCCGGCCGTTCCGACTTGGCCTCAGTCGGGGGCGACTTCTTGGAAGGTGCCTTGGCTGAGGGCTTCTTCTCTTTCGTCTTGGACATAGTAGCGAGGCTGCGCGATGCGCGAAGCCGATTAAGCGGGTCAAGGTGGGGACGAGACACCCTCAAGTCAAGCGGTGGGTCACAACCAAAGTGACACAACCGGCAAGTCCGCGGGGACAGTGACCTTAGGATTGGGGTCGGGGCACTCCACCAACTCAACTGGAACGCCGATGAGTTCGCAGGCAGCGGTGTCATCCGTCACACTCAGGCCGCGGGCCCGAACCTCGGCCAGGGCGTGTCGGATGACGGGCAGGCGAAAGCATTGGGGGGTCTGAACGGCCCACAGACGCGATCGGTCGAGGTGACGCGCCACCCGCTGACGGGCATCGGCCTCTTTGAAGGTGTCCACGGCCCGTTGGGCGGCCACCGCGGCCCCGGTTTGTTCAGCGGTTCGGAGGCATCGAGAAATAGTGTCGAAACTGGTGCAGGGCCGAGCACCGTCCTGGATGGCGACGATCGTTGTCGCCGAGGGGACACTGGATAGTCCGTTCCAGACCGAGTCCTGTCGCTCGGCGCCACCCGGGACCAAGGTGTAGGGCCGTTGCACCTCCAATTTCTGGGCCAACTCCTGGAAATCCGATTCGAGTCCCGGGCGGATCACCAGGCAGAGATGATGGATATCGGGGTGCCGATCGAAGCGTCGCCAAGTGTGAGCCACGACGGGAAGCCCGGCGACCTCAAGGAACAATTTGTCGATGCCCGGACCCATCCGGGTTCCTCGTCCGGCAGCCACGATGATGGCGGTGTTCATGGAGAAAAGGCGCGGCCTCGGGGCCGCGCCTTGGGAGACTGGGTCCCAGTCTAGGGTCACTTCTTGTCGGACTTGCTCTCTTCGACCTTCTTGGCGTCCTTGGGGTCTGCCTTCGAAGTGTCGCTCTTGGTGGCGTCCGGCGGCGCGGTGGCGGAGAGGGTCTTGGCCACCGACTCGCTCAGGTCGCTCTCGCCTCCGGCCAATGTGGTGAAGATGACCACCGGAGTGCCATTGGCGGATAAGGCTGACACATCTAGGACGGTGGTATAACCGCCGGCCTTAGCCTTCTCTTCCAGCACGCCCCGAACGTCCCGGAGAATCGACTCGCGAACACGACCCCGCTGCTCCATCAAGGCGCGTTGGCTGTTGCCCTGGAACTGCTTGATGTTGTTCTCCAACTCCAGGATGTCCTTGCGCTTTTTGTCGAGATCCTTGCGGCGCTTTTCGGATTCCTCCTTGGAGAGGGCAGGGTCATTGGCCGCCTCGATCTGCTTGCCGAATTCTTCGTTGGCCTTCTTGTAGTCGTCGTACATCGACTGGCCCATTTTCTCGAATTCAGCCAAGCGCTCCTTGATCTGCCCGTCGGCTTGCTTGGTCCTCCAGAAATCGTCAAACACCTTGGTCAGGTTGACCACCCCGACCTTGCCCTGGGCCAGAGCGGTGGTGCTGAGCAGGGAGGCAGTGATGGCTGCGGCGAGGGTGAGTGCAGTTCGATTCATGCGTTCTAGGTTAAATCCAACGTGAGCAACCTTTCAAAAGTCTCGTGTCCAGCCAACGCCAAACTGAAACTTGCCACCGCTGCCGGTGTCAGGCCCACGAGTGATGGGGATACCGTAGTCGAGGCGCAGGGGGCCGATGGGAAGGTTTAGGCGGATGCCGACACCCCAGTTGTCATTGTAGAGACCGGTGTTGCCACGAACCAAGGGATTGCCAATGGCATCGGTTGCGGGCGTTTCGGGGGCGAAGCTGTACGCTCCCGGATACACCATTCCGATGTCATAGAACATCGCGAAGCGCAGTCGTTCAATGATGGGAATGCTGTACTCGGTGGAACTGAACCAATAGGTGCTGCCGCCGACCGGTTCGCCCGAGTAGTACTCGCGGGGGCCAACGGATCGGAATCTGTAGCCGCGCAGGTTGTAGAGGCCGCCCAGGAACCAACGGTCGAACAAGGGAACGCGGCTCGAATCACCGTAGTGGTCCACCACGCCCATGCGTCCGGTGAACTCCACGATGTGCCCTTCGAAGATATCCTTGGCAACACCGGCATCGTCGAGCAGGCGATCCGGACTCCAGTATTGTGAGATCCGGGCCTCCAGCTTGTAGAAATCGCTATCGCCGCCGAACGGGCCGCCGACCAGTTCACCCAATACCTCGGCCCGGTGACCGCGGGTGGGCATTTGAAAGTTGTTGCGGGTGTCGTGGGCCAAGGAGGTTCCGAAGCGGGACACCAGACGGCTGCCCTCTTCAGCGAGGATCGCGCTTCCGAACTGCTGTTGCTGGAACCGGTAGCTGTCCGAGAACCGGATTTGGATGTTCTCCAGAGTGTAGCTGATGTTGCCGATGAAATTTCGCGGCAACTGGCGGGTGAGTCCAATGCGGGAACCGGTCTGACGCTGATTGTAGTTGTCGGAGAGGAAGTTCAGGTCGCGGTGATACAGGTCGACGCTCAAGGAGAGCCGTTTGCCCAAGAACCACGGTTCGACAAAGGTCGCGACATAGTCCTGACGACGGGACCCCATCTGGGCTCGCAATCGCGCCTTTTGACCCGCACCGGTGAAATAGGGCGGATTGGTGATGTCAAAATTTCCCTGACTGACTTCGACGAAGCCGATCACCGAGTCCACCGAACTGAAACCGGCGCCGAGGGCGACGTTGCCGGTGTTCTTTTCCTCGACAGAGATGACGAGGTTTTTTCGGTTGGGAACGTCGGTCGGTTCGGGCTTGGCCTCCACCTTCTCGAAGAACTGCATTTGTTCGAGGCGGCTCTTGGACACCTTGGCTCGCACCATGTCGAAGGTCTCGCCCGGCGTGATGGCCAATTCGCGACGGATGACCTTGTCCTTGGTCTTGGCGTTGCCTTGTATTTCGATCTTTTCGACGTAGAACTTGTCGCCCTCTTGGATGCTGTACTTCAGGTCGAGAGTGCCTTTCTCGACATTGGCGATTTGCTCGGGCTTGGCGCGGGATTCGATATAGCCCCGGGCGCCATAAAAATTCTCGATGGCCTCGGTGTCCTTGTAGAGACGCTTCGGTGAAAAGACCTCGCCCTCCTTCAGTTGAAGCCCCCGCTTGGTCTTTTCGCCATCTTTTGAGGTGAGGTTTTGGACGATCTGCTGTTGGGTGAACAATTCGTTGCCATCAAACGTGACGGCTCCGACCTTGTACTGAGGTCCTTCCGAGATCGGGAGGTGAAGAATGAGGTTGTTGGTCTTGGGATATTCGAAGCGGGGCTCCTTGAGCTCCATGTCGATGTAGCCCTTGTCCGCGTAGAATTCGCGGAGCTTGTCCTTGTCTTCCTCGAAGACGTCGTCCTTGAAACGTCCGGACCCGGTAATCCAGGAAAACATCCACCAACGCCGAGTCTTGATCACCTTGCGCAGCTTTCGCTGCTTGAACGAAGGCGCGTCTTCGAAGAGCACGTCCTTGATCTTGACCTTTGGAGATTCCTGCACCTCGAAGGTGACGATACCGCGGCCTAGAGACTCGGTGATGCTCGGCTTGTAATCGACGGTGGTCCGTTGAAGACCAGCCTTCTGGTACATCTTGAGAATGGCTTGGGCATCATTGAAGAGCTTCCGCTCATCCATGGGCTCACCACTCTTGGAGGTCAGTTTCTTGCGCAGCTTCGAGGCGGAGTACTTCTTGTTGCCGGTGAAGCGAATCTCGGTGATCAGGGGCCGACCCTGCACCACGTAGGTGAGGGTGTATTCCTTGGGCACTCGGGTGCCATTGGGGGCCAGTTCGGTGGCCGTGATGTCTTCGGTGACGCGGATGTTGAAGAAGTAGGACGTGCCGTAGAGGTTCTTGATGTCGTCATCGACGGCGAACCGACTGTAGGCCTCCCCCTCTTTCACCCGGATGTTGGCCCGGATGAGTTCTTCGCTGACGGCGGCTGGCCCGACGTGCTTGATGATGATCTTTCGGACGACGGGCGTTTCCTCGGCGGCTGCCAACTGGAGGCAGGCCACGAGAACGGCGCACAGCCGCAGGCCGCGGTTCTTGGTGAGTTTCATCAGCGGTTAATCTTCGGCGTCGATCTTCGCCGCACTCTCGAACCGTGTGAAGCTCTTAAAGAAGGTCAATCGGACGTCGCCAGTGGGGCCATTGCGCTGTTTGGCGATGAGGAGATTGACCGGATGGGACTCCACCGGTTGGCGGGTGTCGGAGAGTTCCTCTTCCTCTTCGGCCGGCTTGTAGAGCAGCCCGACGACATCGGCATCCTGCTCGATGGCCCCGGATTCGCGAAGGTCCGACAGACGGGGTTTTCGGTTCTTGTCCTTCTCGAGTTCGCGGTTGAGCTGGGACAGCACGATGACCGGCACGTTCAACTCCTTGGCCAAAGCCTTCACACCGTTGGAGATGTCCGAGATTTCCTGTTGGCGGTTGTCTTGGGCTTTCTTGGAGTCCGAATGCATCAACTGGAGGTAGTCGATGATGATGAGCTTGATCTTGTGCTGCTGCCACATCCGTCGGGCCCGGGCCCGAAGCTGGAGGATGGAAAGCCCGGGCGTGTCATCGATGTGGAGCGGGCTCTTGGCCATCTTGGCGGCGGCTCCGGTGAGCTTCTTGAAATCCTGCTCGGCCATGAAACCCTCTCGGATCGACCGGGCATTGACCCGAGCCAGCGAGCACAGCATACGCATGACCAACGATTCGGAAGTCATTTCTAGGCTGAAGACCCCAACGGGCTGTCGTTCGTTGATAACGACATGCTCGGCGATATTCATGACCATGGAGGTTTTGCCCATCGAGGGACGTGCGGCGATGACGATCATTTCGCCACCATTCATGCCGCTGGTCATCTTGTCGTAGTCGGCAAAACCGGTGGGTAGACCGGTGAGTCCTCCAGCCCGCTGGTGGAACTCTTGGATCATGTCGATGGCCCCGCGCACCAAGTCCTTCATGGGTTTGATGGTGGTGGTTTCACGATCCTCGCTGATGCGCAGGATGTCGCGTTCCACCTCGTCGAGCAGGGCATCCACCTCACCCTGGTGATCATAGACCCGCGCAACGACCGAGGTGCAGGCGGTGAGCATCCGGCGCAGGACCAGTTTTTCGCGGATGATTTCGAGGTAGTAGGACAGGTTGGCCGCGCTGGGCACGGCATCCTGAAGGCTGCTGAGGTAGGCCAGTCCACCGACCGACTCGAGTTGGTTCGAATCCTTCAGCTTCTGCTGAAGCGTGATGAGATCGATGGGGTTCTTGCTGTCGTACATTTCCGCCAGCGTCTGGTAGATCAACTGATGCCGCTGGTCGTAGAAAGTCTCAGCACCCGCCTTGAGTGTTTCGATGCACACGCCCATGGCCTCGTTGGGGGAAAGCAGGACGCAGCCAAGCACGCCCTGTTCCCCCTCGATGGAGTGCGGGGGCAGGCGATCGAGCGAGGAGATGTCCAATTTCGGACGGACCCGACGTGATCGCTTGAAATCGGGCCGCGGTTCTTCCGAGGCAGCTCCGCCGCGCTCGTCAGGAAGATCTTGCATGCCGTGGATTGAGAGTCCGGGAGGCTTCGGGCGGAAGCAAAGATTGTGCGCAACGGGTGGCGAATAACTCGTGCCTCTCAGTGCTTGCTTCTGCCGGTGGGGCTGGTTCGACGTTTCGTTGCCAGGATCGGCCTGAAAACGGTCGCAAAGATCGATTTCGGGAAGGGCTTGAAGCCAGGTTCATAACCCCTTGAGGAGTTGCTTGATCCGCTGCCAAGCGGCTTCCCGGGCCTTTTTATTCTCGGGGCTTCCGGCCGGATCTTCACCCGCACGCATGAAGCCATGGCCAGCACCTTCATACAGGACCGGTTCGAAGACCTTGCCCACTTTTTTCATCAACAGTTCTGACTTCGGAAGGGTGGCGTTGACCCGTGCATCGTTCCCACCATAAAACCCGTAGACGGGAGCATGGATCTTGGCCAATTCCCGTTCGTCGTCGCTGCCCGAGCCGTAGAACACGAAGCCAGCCTTGACTCCGGTATGCTGGCTCACGAAGCGAAAGGTTTGGGTGCCACCCCAGCAGAAGCCACCGACGGCTACCTTGCCATTACAGGCGGGCAGTTTCTGGACGTAGTCACAGGCGGCCTTCAGGTCGGCGGTGACCTGGTCGGGAGGCAGTGATCCGATCTTGGAACGGGCCCCATCGGGGCCGCCCAGCGATTCGGTGCCCCCGCCATTGGGACCCGTTCCTGAAAGGAGATCGGGTGCGATGGCGATGTAACCGGCCTCTGCCAACTGGTCGGCCACGCCCCGGACCCAGTCGGTCAGTCCGAAAATCTCGTGGATGACCACCACGGCCGTGGCCTTTTCTTTGACTTCCGGATAGGCCACCCAGCAGCGAACCTCTCGGTTCCCGTGGCGGATAGTGACCCATTCCAAATGGCGCGGAGATTTCTCAAGGCGTGGCTTGGCCCAATCTTGGCCAAGGGCGATGCCACTCAGGCAGCAGAGCAGGGCCAGGGAACGGAGAAGAAGACGTGTCGACATGCGGTGATGCGTTGCGGTGGTGGGTGTTGACAGGAGCACGGGGCGATCATCAGCGGAGGTGGCGATCGGCGAACTTCAAATAGAATTCCCAATCGACCTCCGTCAATGCATGAGGGCCCGGACGGAGATGGTAGCCGACTGATTCGCCCACGGACAGGCTCACGGCCGGGAGGTCGGGGCCGGGAAGTCCGTCCTTGCCGAGAAGTCGATACACTTCGCTGGCATGCCATCCGGCAAGGTATTCGCCCTTGGGATCCGCCCATCGATCTTGTTCTGCACTGGCGATGTAAACGGGTCTGGGAGCGACGAGTGCCACCAATTCATGTTGGTCCACCGGCAGATCGGCGATGCGATGGTTGTAGTCCTTGAAGCGTCCGTTGAACCAGTGGGGGAAACTGGTGTTGATGCGCAAGGTGGTCTCTCCGAAGAACCGTCGGGCCAGTGCCGCCCCGCCTTCGCCGGATTCGTTGGCGATCACCAGGGCGAAGCGGGGATCGCGTGCGCCCGCCCACAGCGCGGTCTTGCCCAGGCGCGAGTGCCCCAGTACTGCCACCTTCTGGGCATCAACAGCGGGATCGAGGCTCAATTGGTCGAGGGCTCGGGACAGGGCCCAGGACCATGCTGCAATCGCTCCCCAGTCACCGGGCTCAAAGCGGTGCTCCGATCCTTGGGGGGCCACCGCGCCTCGGAGTCCGTGTTTCCACGCCCCGTCGAAATCGGCCTCGGCGTCGCCATAATAGGCTGTGGCCAGTCCGTAACCCCGTTCCACGATTCGAGCAATCGGCCAGGCCGCCGCGTCGCTGCCGCGGCTCGCCTCGTTGGCCACGTGGTTGGTGACACCGCTGCGCGGACGATTGGCCACCCAGCCCCGGGCCAGCGGTACATCGGTCTCCGGGGTGACCGTGTGGTTTCCGTCAAAATTCAGTCCCAGGAAAACCGGCACCGGTTGGGTGGCCTGGGATGGCCGATACACCAGAAGATCGAGGAGGATTGGGCGCGGACCTCGGGTGAGGGGGATTTGGATGCGCTGTCGGATCGCCTTTCCACCGAGGGCGTCTCGGCGTGTCTCCACGACCCAACCCGGTTGCCGCGGCAGTCCATCGGGGATTCGTCCGTACACGTGATCCTCAAACAGGCGGACCAATTCCGCCCGTCGCCGTGGCCAGTCTTCGGGAGAGGTCACCCGCTGGCCATTCCGGAGGGTCAACGCCTCGGGAAGCGAGTAGGGCGAGACGGCCTCTTCCACGTCATTGATGGGTACCGTCCGAGGGATTTGAGCCGCCCAGGCTCCCAGGCAAAAACAGCTCAGCCATCCGGTCCAAATACGCAGACGGGCACTCCGGGAAATCATGGGCCACAGCCTCTTCAGTCGGGGCGTTCACCGCAAGGCCAGAGGGGTTTGAACCCGGGGGGCCGGATATCATTGGCTGACCCAACTTCGGCAGGGCCGTCCCTTCAAGCCCCGCCCACGATGGAGATATCGATCGTGGAGTCCCGGTTGGGCAGGTCGATGACCAAGAGTTCAGTCTCCGGAGAGCTCGACGACTTGCGCAGAACGCCGTCGATACGAATCCGGGCTTTGAGAGGGGTGTCCCAGAGGACGATTTTCCAGTGACGGATGCGGCTCGCGAACTTCCCCTGCGCGGCTCCGAAGTGCAGATGGGAGGTGCGACCGTGCCGGCGCAGGGTGATGAGCCGTTGGTGGAACACTCCCGATTCGTGGTCTCGGGTGATTCCATCGTCTTCGTACCAATGCAGACACCCCTCTGGCCCCGGCCACACATGCAGCGTGAGGGTTTCGCCCGGAGGCTCTTGCGTGGAGTTGCGCACGGGCGCCAGGGGCAGAATTCCGCCGGCCCGGACATAGACCGGAATCCGATTCAGGGGTGTTTCGGCGAGCACGGACTTGCCGCCCACCTGGCGTTCGCCCGTCCAGAAATCATACCAGACATCGTTGGGCAGATAGACGCTGCGGGCAGGGCATCCGGGTTCCAGCACCGGAGCGATCAGGAGATCTCTTCCGAGCAGGAACTGGGAGTTGCAGGCCACGGCGACCGGATCATTGGTGTACTGGTAGAGCAGGGGCCGGATCAATGGCTCCCCCTCGGTGGCCGCTCGCTGAGTCAGGCAGTAAAGGAGCGGAAGGAATTGATAGCGACGGCGAAGAGTCTCCCGAGCAATGGCTTCCACCTCCGGACCGAAGGCCCAGGGTTCTTGATCCCGGGTGCCCAGGTTGCTGTGATTGCGGAAATAGGGGGTGAAGGCCGCGAACTGAAGCCAACGGATGAAGAGTTCTGGTGTGGCGTTGCCCAGGAATCCCCCGACATCGCCGCCGCAGAAGGGAACTCCGCTGAGTGAGAGGTTCAGCAGCATGGGAACTGCGTCTCGGAGGTGATCCCAGTGGGAGGAGGTGTCTCCGGTCCAGACGATGGCGTGCCGTTGGATGCCCGCATAGCCCGCCCGAGTGACCACGAAGGGACGCTCGTCGGGGCGATGCCGCAAGAGGCCTTCCCGGGAAGCCTGGGCCATGGCCTGCCCGTAGAGATTGTGAACGGCGGCATGGGGTTGGGGCCCCGCGTCGGTCCGGTGCAGCGCATCGGGCGGTAGAGTCTTGTCGGGCCGGGCGAAGTTGGCCGGCTCGTTCATGTCATTCCAGAGGCCTGCGACACCCTGTTCGAGCAGCGTGCGTTGCTCGTCTCCCCACCAGGTCCGGACCTCTGATTTCAGGAAGTCGGGAAACCGCGCGAGACCCGGCCAGACTTCGCCTCGATAATCCGTTGTTCCATCGGCTTCCCGCACAAAGGCCTCGTTTTGGATACCGCGTTGGAGCACGGGAAAGTCGGGGTCGTCCTTTACCGCGGGATCCACGATGGCCACGGTGCGGATACCCTGATGGCGGAGCTTGCGGGTCATCGAAGGCAACTGGGAGAAGCCTGGCCCCGTGGTGAACACGCGGTAGGCGTCCATGTGATGGATGTCCAAGTAGAGGGCATCACAGGGCAGGTCCCGGCGTCGAAACTCTCGGGCCACAGCCTCGACCCGAGCCTGGGTTTCGTAGCTGTAGCGGGACTGGTGATAGCCTAGGGCCCATTCTGGAGGCAGGGGCATGGTGCCAGTCCGCTGCGCATAGCGGTGCAGCACCGCCTCGACGGTGGGCCCCAGGAAGAGATGGAGATCGATGTCTCCGGAAACGGCCCGTAGTCGCCACTGGTCTGGATGCGACGATCCGAGATCCCAATGCTGACGGCTGGGATTGTCCCAAAACAGACCGGCCACCCGGCCGTGCCGCAGTGACAGGGCGAAGGGAACGGACACATACAACGAAGGCAGGGCCGGGTGGATGGCCGGAGCGTGGCCCAGGACGTCGATGTTCCAGAACTCGCGCACGGACCCGCGGCGATCGAGGGTGCCCGTGACCTCTCCGAGACCAAAGAGCGACTCGTGCTCGATGAGGTCCAAAGTCAGCTCAGGGGCTCCGTCGGCAGAGAATCCGGTCGAGTTGGGCCCGGCTGAGAAAACCTCGAACCCCTGGGCATCACTCAATTGCCAAGCGCCCTGGCGATCCCACGAAAAAACGCCGCACTCCGTCGCCAAACAGGATCGGCTGCCCCTGCGCTGGGCGGCCGTTTCCGGGATCTCCCAGTTGGTCTCGATGAGGGCAGCAGAAGCCGGGACCGGAGGAGCATCGACCCTCTCCAGACGCAGACGGAAGACGTCTGGAGCCAGCGCCTCGATCCGGGCGTGGATGCCGGCGCCGGTGGGCAGGATCATCATGCTCAGGCCTTGTCACCAGAGCCGCCGGAGGTCTTCACCTCGATCACGTCATGCGGAGAGGCCTCTTTCTGGCCCGCGGGGCTGACCCGAATGTACCGGGCTCGTTGCCTCAGGTTGGCCAGATGGGCTGCACCCAGGTAGCCCATGCCAGACTGGATCCCCCCGATGAGTTGGCCGACCACGGAGTCGAGCGAGGCGGCGACTTCCTTGAGGGCTTCGATGCCCTCAGCTGCGGCCTTGCGGGTATTGTCGGCCGTGTGGCCGTAGCGTGCGGCCGAACCGGCCTTCATGGCTGCATGGCTGCCCATGCCGCGGTACTGCTTGTAGAGCTTTCCGTTGATTTCGACGATTTGTCCGGGTGCCTCCGGGCAGCCGGCAAACATGCCTCCGCAGATGACCCCGTGGGCGAGGGTGAGTGCCTTGACGACATCGCCGGATTTGGTAATGCCACCGTCGGCCAACAAGGTCACGCCGCAGGCCGCGGCTGCCCGGGAGGTGACATAAAGAGCCGTGAGCTGAGGGATGCCGACACCCGCCACGACCCGTGTGGTACAAATGGAACCGGGCCCCTGACCCACCTTGATGACATTGGCTCCGTTGGCGGCCAAGAACTCGACGCCTGCTGCGCTGGTGACGTTGCCCGCGATGATGGGCAGATGGGCGAAGGCGTCTCGCACCAGCTTCACGACCTCGCCAACTCCCCGGCTGTGGCCGTGGGCTGTGGAGACGGCCACGCAGTCCACACCGCGATCGATGAGAGCCCCGACATGCCCGACGACGCGGTCGCGGTCGATGCTGCCATCCTTTTGGCGGAGCGTGGAGATGGCCGCTCCGCAGAGCAGTCGGAATTTCGAGTCGCGGGCTGGCTTCAGTGCCGCGCCGGTTTCCTGGGTTATCCGCTCGATATCACTGAGGGTGAACAACCCCTGGAGCCGGTCCTGATCGTCCACCACCAGCAACTTGTGGATGCCGAGATTCTCGGTGAAAAAGCGGTCGGCGCGGGCGATCGGGTCTGATCCCAACTCGCGTTCGGAGATGGTGCGTACCTGGGCTCGCGGTGTGAGCGCCTCGGACACCTTGCGGTGGGCGTAGCGTGGCTTGACCACATGCCCCGGCAGAAGCCCCAGTAGGGTTCCGATGGCATCGACCACCGGGAAGGTGCTGAAGCTGAAGCGCTTCTTTTCGATGAGCTCCAAGACATCGCCGATGTGCTGCTCAGGGTGGACGCGGATGGGGTCCTGGATGAGTCCATGGACGTGATTTTTCACCCGTGACACCTCCGAGAGCTGCTCCTTCTCGGGCATGTTGTAGTGGATGAGTCCGAGTCCGCCGTTCAAGGCCATGGCGATGGCCAT
>SXGQ01366092.1_pt1 | contig 12498 bp, 12 predicted proteins | sample 3178371 | NCBI WGS metagenome assembly SXGQ01 (sample SAMN11356859, study PRJNA531348) | freshwater metagenome | isolation source: freshwater sample F1-20 | place: China: Fuxian Lake, Yuxi | collected 2017-12-25
AGGGCCGCGAGCATTCCGTAATGGCCCGGTAGAGAATGCAGATCGCGGATACCGCGTGCACCGCCCGCAACCGAGAGCGCCCGTGCCTTACCAATCTGGAACGCGATGAAAGACAACCGCGCCAAGGCGACGATCAGCAGCGATGGTGTCATGGGGATCCAGGCAGACCGAGGTCAGGGGGCCGTATTTTATCGACTTGCGCCACCGCGGTCGCCTTGTGCAATCAAAATTTCATCTGATTGGCATAAAAGCGACATACTTGGCGTCCAGTCTCCGGACGCTAGGCGGAGTGTTTCCATCAATTAAAACATCCAACTAAGGTCAATCATGATTCGTTCGTAATCCTTCCGAGCCGGCGAATCGACCTGCAGTTCATTGATCATCCAGACCCACCCGAGGCGCAGGTTGGGGTGCAGCTGATAAGCACCACGCAATGCATATCCCGAGGCATCGGTTGCACCGCCTGCGAAGTCCGAGTCGACCCACTGGGCGAACATCGCGTCCCTTTCAATCAGTTGGTACAACAAACCCAACTCCCAACTGGACGGGACCGCCGTCATCGCTTGTCCGTACGCAAAACCGAACGAATAGGCAGTGTCGGGCGGCTTGGCCCCACTCGCCGCCGTGTTCAGCGCGTAGTTGGCGAACAGTGTCAGCGGTCGATCCGCCAGACGCGTCTGCCACTCGCCCTGCCACTCGAGCACGTCGTAGTCGCTCGCAAGACACACGCCACCGAAGTTGCTTCGACAATCGGTTGCCTTAGTCGTGTTGCCGAAGAAACCACCGACACTGCCCGCTTGCACGATCGCGTGCCCTTCGACGGCGCGATGATCAAGATAGCTCAAGGCCATGAGGTAGCGATCACCCGAGGCGGTCGAATCGCGAAACCCGAGTTGAACTCCGAGCATCTCCGAGTCGACGAGTGCGCTGCGCTCGGCGAGCCGCGTGACAAAACTGCTTGCAAACCAACCGTTCGAACCCTGTTGCCAATGAGCCGAGAAGCCCTCCGGGTTGATATCGCCGTCGTAGAAGTAGCTACCGACACGCGTCCAAGGCATCCTCATCTTGCCCGCCGTCAGACGCCATTGTTCGTTCGGCGTCCACTCGCCATAGGCCAGATCGACGTACACCGACTTGCGCGAGTTGGCATCGCTCAGCGTGATGTTGGTCGAACGCGCGTCCGCGGTCTCGGCCGTGCTCAGCTGCCACTCGACTCGAACCGTGTCATTGACGCGCGCGAGCGCACCGGAACGACCGCGAATACGATCTCGACTGCGCGCAACCGCCCCCTCGGCATTGATGTTCTCGTTGCGATAACGCAGATCACCGCGCCACTGCCAGCGCGCGAGCCAACCCGAGCTCGCACTCTCGCCCAGCGCGCGGGCGAGGTTATCGGCGCCTTGATCGATCGACTCCTGCTGATCGGCGTTCGCCGTCGTGACTTCTTCGAGCTGACTCGCTTGGCTCTGCTGCGCCGCCTCTAGCGCCGCGAGCCGCTCCTGCAGAGCCGCCAATTGCGCACGCAGTGCAGCGAGCTCGTCAGCGGAGACTTGCGCGTGTGCGCTGCCAGCGGCTAACGCCAACGAGACAGCGATGATCGCTGCCGTGTTGCGCTGGGAGCTCATCAGGGCGCGAAGTTCTTCAGTGCCTTTACATCCGCACGCGTCTTCGCGAGATCGCCCTTCGGCTGCGGCACAAGACCGCGATCGGCGAGATAACCCTCTTCGCCCAACGCCTTTTCACTGACGTATTCATTGACGAAATCCTGCAAGCCCGGGATCACGCCGATATGCGCCTTCTTGACGTAGATGAAAAGCGGGCGCGAGGCCGGAAACTTGCCCGACGAGATCGTCTCGAATGTGGGCTCGACGCCATTGATCTTCAGGCCGCGTAACTTATCGAGGTTCTCCTCGAGAAAACTGAAACCGAAGATGCCGACCGCATTCGGATTCGCTTCGAGTTTCTGCACGATGAGGTTGTCATTCTCGCCGGCTTCGACGTAGGCGCCATCCTCACGCAGCGTGTGGCAGATGCGCTTGAAGCGCTTTTCGTCCATCTTGCGCAGGTTGTCGATCCAAGGATAGGTGCGGCAGCCCGTCTCCATGTACAGCTCGTGGAACGAGTCGCGCGTACCCGAAGTCGGCGGCGGGCCGAGCACTTCGATCTTGATGTTGGGCAACGACTTGTCAATATCGCGCCAGTTCTTGTACGGGTTCGCAATCAAGGCGGACGGATTCGCCGGATCCGGAATCTGCTTGGCAAGCGCGAGATACACCATCTTCGGCGTGAGGGTCATCGTCGGACCACGCTTGCTTTCCGAGATCGTCAAACCGTCATAGCCGACACGAACCTCGAGAACGTCCTTCACCCCATTTTTCTGGCAGGTCGCAAACTCGTTGGCATTCATGCGACGCGAAGCGTTGGCGACATCGGGATGCTGCGGACCGACGCCGTTGCAAAACAGTTTGATACCACCGCCGGTGCCCGTGCTCTCGACCTTCGGCGTCTTGAAGCGACCTTGACGACCGAGCTGCTCGGCAACCGCCGTCGTGAACGGATAGACCGTCGAGGAACCGACCACGTTGATGAAATCACGAGCAGCTTGTGCAGAGGCGCTGATCGAGCCCGCTGCCAAGGCGACGGCGAAAGTGAGCGAGATCAAGGGTTTCTGAAACACGATCGGCACCTCTGTGTTGGCGAGTTACAGAAATGATGGAGGTCGAATATGGCAGATTTGTTTCATCTAATTTAACTCAAGTCGCACAAGGGCTTGCACTCTCCGCCCCCCCTCCCTATAAGGGGCGCCATGTCCACCACGCTCGAACTCACGCAAGATCTCATCGGCCGCAACTCCGTCACACCAGTAGATGCCGGTTGCCAGCAAGTCATGGGTGATCGGCTCACCGCGGTGGGCTTCCAAGTCGAGTCGCTGCGCTACGGTAATGTCGAAAACCTCTGGGCAACACGCGGTACCGGCACGCCGACGGTCTGCTTCGCGGGGCACACGGACGTGGTCCCAACGGGCCCTCTCGAGGAGTGGCGAAGCGACCCCTTCAAGCCGGTGATCCGGGACGGCATGCTGTTCGGACGCGGCGCAGCGGATATGAAAAGTGGCTTGGCCGCTATGATCACGGCGACGGAAGAGTTCGTCCGTCTCCATCCGAAGCATGGCGGACGCATCGCTTTTCTCATCACCAGCGACGAGGAGGGCCCCTCGGTCGATGGCACCAAGCGCGTTGTCGAGACGCTGCGAGAGCGTGGCGAACGCATCGACTATTGCATCGTGGGCGAGCCCTCGAGCGAAGCGTCGATCGGCGATACGATCAAGATCGGTCGGCGCGGCTCGTTGTCCGGGCGTTTGACGGTACATGGTGTGCAAGGACACGTAGCCTATCCGCAAGTGGCCGAGAATCCCGTACACACCCTCGCCCCGGCGCTGTTCGAGCTCACTTCACGCATCTGGGATCACGGCAATGCGCACTTCCAGCCGACGACCTTTCAGATTTCGAACCTGAACGCCGGTACGGGCGCGCCGAACGTAATCCCCGGCGAACTGAAAGCGCGCTTCAATCTGCGCTATTCACCCGTGCAGAGCATCGATACGCTCAAAGAAACGGTCGAAGGGATTCTGAACAAGCATGGGGTGCGTTACACGCTCGAATGGTACGTCTCGGGCGAACCGTTTTATACGCAACCCGGTCCGCTATCGGATGCGGCAGTCGCGGCTATTGAGTCGGTCACCGGCAAAAAGCCGAAACTCTCGACGGGTGGTGGCACTTCGGACGGGCGCTTCATCGCCCCGATGGGCGCGCAGGTCGTCGAACTCGGCGTCATCAACGCAACGATTCACAAAGTCAATGAGAGCGTCTGTATCGCGGACATCGATCAACTGCACCGTATGTACCGCGGGATGCTCGATCGGCTCATCGCCGCAAACAGTTAAAACAACCAGTTCGATCCTTGCGCGATCAGTGCACCGAGCAAAGCACCGGCGAGCACGTCGGTTGGGTAGTGCAAGCCGAGCACCACACGCGATGCGGCCACCATCAAGGCGAACGGCACCAGCAACACCGCAAGCGCCGGCACATGCGATATCGCGATCGCCGTAAACATCACGGCATGCAAAGTGTGACCCGACGGAAAGCTGTAACGATCAAGCGGCGGCATGGCGCACTCGATACCAATTAGGCCGATGTAGGGACGTTCACGCACCAGCTTCTTCTTGAGCGCCTTGTAGACCAGCAACCCGAAGGCGCCGGCGGCGAGCATTTCGAGCGAAATCCACAGGCCCTGCGCGATCGTCCGGCCGCTCGCCCAAGCAATGAGTGGCATCGCAGCCATGAGCGCGTACCAAAATACGCCGTCGCCCAGACGCGAACAGATCCGAAAGGTGTTCCGAATCAAGCGGCGACGACACGCCGCGTTCGCCAACAGACAAATTCTTCGTTCGGCGCGATCGACTCGAACGAAGAACGCACTCATGAGGTCACCACGCTCCGCAACACATCGGCCTCGATGACGTTCTCGTAGAGCCGAGAGAGACGCTCAGCCATGCTGCGCGAGGTCCAGCGCTGTGCATCCTCGCGGGCAAACTCCGCGAGCAGCATGCGCTTGGCCGGATCGCGCAGCACCGAGGCGACCCCGTCAGAGAACACCTCAATGTCCTCCGGTACGACCACCGCACCCTTCACGCCCGCCAGCACATCGGCAGTACCCATCACTGCCGTTGAGACGACCGGGGTGCCCTGCGCCATCGCCTCGAGCAGCACAAGCCCCTGCGTCTCGGTGCGCGAGGCAAAGACAAAGGCATCGGCTGCGTTGTAGCAATCGAGCAAGGTAGTCGTACGATCCATATAACCCTTGAAAAGCACGTGCGCATCAAGCCCGAGTGAGCTCACGAGCTGGCGAATATGCGACTCGGCCGGCCCCTCACCCGCGATGATCAAAAGTACATCGGGCACCTTGCTGCGCAGCCGCGCGAGCATGCGCACCAGAAAGTCGATGTTCTTCTCGTGCGCGACTCGACCGACGAAGAGTGCAACCGGGCGCTGCGGGTCGATCCCGTGCGCGGCGCGGAAGTTGGCGCCGTGCCCGGGTGCGAAGCACCCCGCCGGCAAACCGGTCGGCAACACCTCGATCGGCGTCTCGACGCCGTAGGCACGCAATGCTTCGGCCATTTGACGGGACGGCGAAATCACCGTCTGCACGTCGTGACATTGAGAAACAGTGAAGCGACGCGCCAGCGCCTTCATCCACGAGGCCGGCAAGGCGGGCACGTAATGATGCAGATAGTGTTCAAAATAAGTGTGGTAGGTCTCGACGATCGGTGCGCCCAAGCGCCGCGCGACGCGAACGCCCGCGTAGTGCGCCAAAAACGGCGTCTGGATGTGCACCACGTCGACATCCTCAGGGCGCAGCCGCGAGGTGTAGCGCATGAACTCGTTCCAGTTGAAGGCCCGATCCTCTGGATCACGCGGCACCTGCCACGACGGGATCCGGACGATATCGGCGTCATCGGCGATATGCGGGGCTTGCGGGTACTGCGGCGCGATCAAAGTGCAGGCGTGCCCGAGGCCTAACAAGTCCTGCCGAAAGGTTTGGATCGACGTCGACACCCCATTGACCCTGGGGAAATAGACGTCCGAGACCATGAGAATTCTCATCGGTCTAAGATAAAGTCGACTTATTACAACTTGATTTCATTGACGCGATCCGCATCCCACCCGGATATGTCACTCTGATGACACCATCCAACGACACGCCGCGCTGCTTTTGCGGCAGAAGTCGCCCCTGCATCCCGACGAAACGTCCTTCCTTGTCAAAAGTGATCAACGTGGTCGGCACGAACGGCCGCAACAATGCGGACGAGGCTTCGAGTCGCACGTTGGTGAGGCCGTCCGCGCCGTAGGCGGTGGTCGTCGCGCGTAAGCCGAGCACCATCGCCTGCTCCGCAACTAGATACTGCAACTCGACAGATCGGCCGCGGCGCAGTTCACGCAACTGGCCTTGCAGATTCGTGATCAGCGTGGGCCCCGCAAGCACCTCTCCCTCTACCGCGAGACGGACCTTGCGGCGACGATCCCCATCGCGAATATCGAGCGTGATGACATCGCCCTCGCGAGTGGCTTCGACATCCTGGCTGACGGGTATCCGCTGCAATCGGTAGCGCTGCCAAGCCGCTCCGTCGTAGATCAACTCCTCGCGCGCAATGGGCACACCGGCGCCATCCCGCCACTCGCTATAACCGAAGGCCCCGCATCGTCCGCCACCGAACTCGAAGCGCGCGCCGCGATCCGTCTTGCCCGTGACCTCCGCCTCGCCATTCAAGGTGGCCTCTTCCGTACGCGCCGCAGCCGCGACAAAAGTCAGACAGAGCGCCAGTGAGATCATCGCGCGGCGCATGGACTTAAGCGACTTCGCGCGCCGCTTGAACCTCGCGAGCGAGACGCAGGCCTTCGCTCATCTCGAGCCAGTTCCACACGCCGAGGCGGCCGTTACGATCTTCGACCAGTGCCGAGCAACTCTCGACCCAATCGCCGTCATTGCAGTAAAGCACGCCCTCGAGCTGGGTGATCTCGGCGCGATGGATATGCCCGCAAATCGCACCATCGAGACCACGACGCTTCACTTCATGCGCCACCGCTTGTTCGAAGCTCGAGATGTAGTTGACCGCATTTTTGACCTTGTGCTTGAGATAGTTCGCGAGCGACCAATAGTCGTAACCAAAGGCGCGACGAACCCGATTGAAGTGACGATTCATGTCGATCGAGAAGTCGTAGGCGCGCGAACCGAGCGCGGCCAACCACGGGCTGCACTTGACGACGCTGTCGAACTCATCACCGTGCAGCACGAGCAAGCGCTCACCGCGCGCCGTGGTGTGCACGCAGTCCCGGACGATTTCGAGGTTGCCAAAGACCGTGCCCGCAAACTCACGCAAGTCCTCATCGTGATTGCCGGGAACGTAGACCACACGGGTGCCGTGCTTGGCTTTACCCAGAATGGTGCGCACGACGTTGTTGTGTTCCTGCGGCCAGTAGAAACTCTTCCGCAGGCTCCATAAGTCGATCACGTCACCGACGAGGTACAAAGTATCGGTATGAACATCGCGGAGGAAGTCGAGTAGCGCGGCGGCGTTGCAACCGCGATTACCTAAGTGGATGTCGGAGATGAAGACGCTGCGGACCCAATGACGAGGCGCGTTGGCGGGGCTCAATGGCAAATCCCTGCGTGTCCGAAGTTGCGCGGAGGTTGCGCCCCTTCGATGACGGCGGGATGACGACTCGATGAATTTATTAAGACGAAATCATTGAGACGAGCGCGCGTTCGACCACACACCGACGACGGCGATGGCAAACACGCTGATGAATACCCACGCGGGCATCGACAGCCCGAGCAGACTCCAATCAATTTTTTGGCATTCGCCCGCACCGGTGAGCACCTTCTGCACTACCGTCATGAGCGGAAACACATCCATCATGTAGTCAAAGCTTGCGCCGCAGGAAGGCACGCTACCCAAGGGCAGGCTTTGGATATAAACGTGGCGTCCGGCGACATACAACGGAAAAGCTGCGGCGAGCGCCAGCAAGGCCGCGTAGATACGAGCGCCCGCGACGTCGCGCGGGTTGTGTAGGGCGGCCATCAGAAATACCGCTCCGAGGATCACGACTCCCACTCGCTGAAACATGCAAAGCGGACAAGGCTCGAAACCGAGCACGCGCTCGGCATACAGCGCGTAGCCCATCATCGCGGCGCAGGACAGGGAGCCCGCCGAGTTTACGAAGCGTCGATCGAGGTTCAACCCTCACCCTCGCGCTGCTTCTGTTCCCGCTGCTTGAGCTCGCGCTCGACGTCTTCAATCCGCACGTGCCGAATGTCTTTGCCGTGCACCATGAACACTACATACTCGCAAATATTCTTAGCGTGATCGCCGATTCGCTCCAGCGCGCGCACCACCCACATGACATCGATCACACGCCGAATCGCGCGCGGGTCTTCCATCATGAAGGTAATCGACTGACGCTGGATAGCCTCGTACTCCTCGTCGACGAGCCGATCCTGACGGGCGACACGCAGCGCCGCCTGCGGATCCATGCGCGCGAACGCATCAAGCGCATCGTGCACCATGTTCTGCACGACCCGACCGAGGTGCTTGATCTCGCGATACTTATCAACGGGGCGTTCTTGACTGGCGAGCCGCGCGGCGATGTAGCCAATCTTTTCGCACTCGTCACCCATGCGCTCGAGGTCGGTGATCGCTTTGATGATGGCGACGATCAGCCGTAGGTCGCCTGCCGTCGGATTGCGGGTGGCGAGAATACGCGAGCACTCCTCATCGATCGAGACTTCCATCTTGTTGACTTCGAAGTCGTCCCGCGCCACGGTCTCACCCAAGAGGCTGTCACCCTCGACCATCGCCGAGACTGCTTTGGCGAGCTGCTGCTCGACGAATCCACCCATCGTGAGCACCTGACCGCGAACGCGCTCTAACTCTTCGTTGAAGCGGCGCGAGATGTGATGCGAGAGATCAGACGTTTCCATGACGACACCCCCAATGCGTGGAACGACTCAACGACAGCTCACCGGGTATCAGATCACCCGTTCGAATCGAGACCTGCAGAATAGCGACTGTCGGTCGCCTTGGCGACAGACTCGCGTACGAGTCGCGTCGGGGCGAAGTGGCAGCTGAAGGTGCTCCCGCGCCCTTCGACGCTCTCGATCTTCAACTCGCCACCGTGCTTTTGCAGCACGTGACGCACGATCGCCAAGCCGAGGCCCGAGCCACCCTTGTCACGCGCTCGGCCTGGGTCGACGCGGTAAAACCGCTCGGTCAACCTCGGCAAGTGTTCAGCAGCAATGCCGGGCCCCGTGTCCGTGACAGAAAAATGACCGCCATCGTCGTCGGTCCACCAGCGCAGCGTGATCATCCCGCCGGGCGGCGAGTACTTGGCCGCATTGTCGACCAGATTCCAGAACGCCGAGTGCATGAGACCCTGATCGCCCATCAAACCATCCGGGGACTCGATCCGTAGCTCCACGGCGTGCACCTTTGCATCGCGCGCCGCCAAATCCTTGCGCAGCAGCGTCAGTAGACCCGCCACATCGATCGGAGTTCCAACGACCTGTTCATCGGTCGCCTCGAGGCGCGAGAGTTCGAGCAGATCCGAAATGATCGTCGTCATCCGCTCAGACTGTCGTCGCATCTCACCGATCGGCCCACGCAGATCGTCAGGTAAGGTGTCATCGAGTGCGAGTGTCTCGAGATAGCCCGAAATGACGGTCAACGGCGAGCGTAGTTCATGCGAGGCGTTCGCGACGAAATCTTTGCGCATCGTTTCGAGCTGCGACTGCCTCGTGACATCGCGCACCAACAAGAACACCTGCCCCTCGCCATACGGCACACCTTGAAATTCCAGCGTGGTCGCATCACCCACGCGCGGCGGCACACGCAGACTCGTGCTGTAGTCGCCGCTGCTCAAATAACGCGAGAACTCCGGCACCCGCAGCAACCCGGCAATCTGAATGCCAAAGTCCGTCTTGCGCTTGAGCCCGAGCAGTTCGGCCGCCTTACGATTGAACCAGACGATTTCTTTGGCCGCATTGAGCGCGACGACACCGTCAGGCATGGAAGCTGTCGAACGACGCAGCTCACGGAACAGGCTCAGCAGGCGCTTCTTGTGGAACTGCTTGCGACGATGTAGCCGCGACACTTGCGAGACCAGATCGCCCCAGAGGCCGCCCGCATCCGGTGGATCGCGGCGATTGCGATTACGCAGCCAATGATCGAACTGGTGCAGGTTGACGAGGTTGCGGACGAGCTCGACTGCGAGGGCGCCCGCAATACCCCACCACGGATGACCCACAACAAAACCGACCGCGATTCCGAGCCCGACGACGAGCGCGAGACGGCCGAGCGCGAACGCCCAATCCTGGAAACCGTTGTTCAGCTGAATTCACTCCGCGCGGGGAGAGAATCGGTATCCCGCTCCGCGCACCGTTTGCACCATGCGATCGTACCCGAATTCCTCGAGTGCTTTGCGCAGGCGGCGGATATGCACATCAATGGTGCGCTCTTCCACCTACACGTTGCCACCCCAGATCCGATCGAGCAACTGCTCGCGCGAATAGACCCGATCGGGATGTGTCATGAAGAATTCCAGCATGCGGTACTCGGTGGGACCGAGTGTCACAGGTTTGTCACCTGCCATGACCCGATGCGCGACTGGATCCAGCTTCAAACCTTCGAAGTCGATGACCTCGCCCTCAACCTTCGGGTCGGAGCGGCGCAGCACCGCGTTGATGCGCGCGACAAGTTCGCGCGGTGAAAACGGTTTGGTGATGTAATCATCGGCGCCGCCTTCAAGCCCTGCAACCTTGTCGGATTCTTCCGCGCGCGCCGTGAGCATGATCACTGGCAAATCGCGGAAATTTGCGTCTCGCTTGACCTGTCGCGTGAATTCGAGCCCGCTCATGTCCGGCAACATCCAATCGACGAGCATCAAATCCGGACGCTTATCGGCCAGCTGAGCGCGTGCGGCTTGGGTATCGGCGGCCTCACGAACCTCGAAGCCCGCACGACGCAGACCAAAGCCAATCATGTCGCGTATCGGCTTCTCGTCCTCTACGACCAGAATCTGTTTTGCTGCCATCAGGGGAAGTCGTGTTGTCCTCGTTTCAGACATATTTCAAACGACTCGTGTTGCAGGGCTGTGACACTCGGGAATCTTTGCGACCTGGTCGCGCACATAGATTGGCACAGCCTGTGTCGGATCAATGCCCAAGCCCGCCTCAACTGCCGGCACTGCCAGTGCCAGCACCTCGCGCGCGCGCGGCAGCAAGTCGGGGTAGACCTTGGTGAGGCCGGGCAATGCCGCGAGTTCCGGATGAGCCCTGTACCCATGACCGGCGCCAATGACGAGACGCGGCTGCGCAATCACACCCGCCGTCGTCGAAGCAACGGTCTGCTCAGCCCATCGCTCGGTGACGACCCGCGGCGAACTCACCGACTCGGCCACACCGCCCGAGTGCGTGGCCGCCTGCGCAAGATCGCTCACGGCGAACACGGCGTGATAAACCTCACCCATCCGAGCATCGTTACAGACCCAAATCTCGTTTGGATCAAGTCCGTCGTTGCGCGCCGTCTCGAGCGCGCGCAGCGCCACCGCGGCTAACGTCGACACGGGGACCACGGGTAACCCCGCGCCGAAGGCCAAACCTTGCACGACACTCGCGGCAAGTCTTACGCCCGTGAAACTACCAGGACCCCGCGCGAACGCGATGGCCTGCAGATTCGACAGCGCGAGACCCGCTTCGTCCAAAAGTTCATCGATCATGGGTAGCAACAAGTCGGCGTGCCCGCGCGGCGCTTCGACTTCGCGCACGCTGAGCTGCCCCGCCACGCTGAGCGCCGCGGAGCAGGCTTCGGTCGGGGTATCGAGCGCGAGCACGTTCATTCAGCGTAGCTTACGCAAAAATCGCAGCGCGTCCTCGCGAGACTGCGTCGCGGGCATCTCGGGCAAGCTCGCGCGAAACACCCGTCCGTAGCCTTTACCGAGCAATCTCGGATCGCAGATCACGATCAAGCCATGATCGGTCTCGCTGCGAATCAAACGACCGACGCCCTGCTTCAAGGCGAGCACGGCTTCCGGGAGTTGATAATCGCGAAAGGCATTGTCGCCGCGTCGCTGCAGATACTCGATGCGCGCTTTGGTCAGAGGATCATCCGGTGAGGCAAAGGGGAGCTTTTCGATGATGACAAGACGCAGCGCCTCGCCCTTCACATCGACCCCTTCCCAAAAACTCGCGGTACCGAGCAACACCGCGTTGCCGTGTGCGCGAAAATCCCGCAGCAGTCGCTCGCGCGGCCCCTCGCCCTGCACGAGGATCGGCACCTCGGCCGCACCATCCCAACGCGCGCGTAACAGCGCAGCACCTTGTGCCAGAGCGCGATGCGAGGTGAAGAGCAAAAAGGCACCGCCGCCTGCGGCCTCGAGCAGCGGCACGCTCGCCTCGATCACCGCTTCGACATACCCCGGGCTCGAAGGCTCAGGCGTGCCTTGCGGCAAATACAGCATCGCTTGAGTCTCGTAATCGAAGGGACTCGCGATGCGCAAACTTCGCGCATCCTGCAAACCAAGACGATTCGCGAAGTGAGAGAAGTCATCGCCCGCCGACGAAGGCACTGAGAGCGTGGCCGAGGTAAAGATCCACGCGGCAGGTCGCGCCGACATCATCGACTGAAAACGCGCAGAGATATCAAACGGCAGCAAACCGAGCGTGAAGCCGCGACCGGTCGTTTCGACGGTGCGCGCGCCTTCATCATCGCCACAGAGGGTGATGCGCTCGAGTGAGGCGGCGAGTTCCGTCGTGCGACTCACGATCGCCTCAACGGCAGGCTCGCGCGAGGCATCGCCCAAGGCGGCGCCATAGTCGCGAAGCGCCGAGACCACCGCGAGATTCGCCGACTCCAGATCGACCGAGGCCTCTTCCCAACGCAGTCGC
>SXGQ01820916.1_pt1 | contig 12498 bp, 7 predicted proteins | sample 3178371 | NCBI WGS metagenome assembly SXGQ01 (sample SAMN11356859, study PRJNA531348) | freshwater metagenome | isolation source: freshwater sample F1-20 | place: China: Fuxian Lake, Yuxi | collected 2017-12-25
ATTCTCCGGCATGCGTACCATGCATGGCGATCATCATGATATGTGGATTGATCCCGATGATTCAGATCGTTTCATCATAGCCGATGATGGAGGTGCATTCATCACCAACACGGGAGGAAGTACATATTCCGACATTGATATTCCAACAGCTCAATTTTATCATGTCACAACCGATAATCAGATACCATATCGGGTCTATGGTTGTCAGCAAGATAATTCTTCCATCGGCATTGCTTCACGCTCTCTTGGTTGGTCAATTGATAAATCTGATTGGTTTATCGCCGCAGGCGGGGAATCGGGATATATCGCTGTTGACCCAAAAGATCCAATGATCATCTATGGAGGAAATTATGGAGGTTTTCTTTCAAGGCTGAATAGAAAAAACATGCAAGATCAAGATGTGAGCGTGTATCCTGAAAATGTTGTGGGAAGTGCTGCAGCTACTCATCCATATCGTTTTCAATGGACATATCCCATCGTCTTTTCAAAACATGATCCGAGGGTATTGTATACATGCGGAAATCATGTCTTTAAATCAACCAATGATGGTCATGCATGGGAACGCATAAGTGATGATCTCACCACAAAAGATACAAGCAAGATGCAGGCATCCGGAGGAATGATCACAAAAGATAATACAGGTGTTGAAACATATTGCACGATATTTTCTTTCAGTGAATCTTCCTTGAACAAAGATGTTCTATGGGCAGGTAGTGATGATGGTTTGGTGCATGTCACTCGTGATGGTGGAAAAACATGGAGCAATGTCACTCCAAAAAATCTACCGAATGGTGGGAAACCTGCATTGATTTCAATCATTGAAGCAGGACATTTCAATGAAGGTACCGCCTATATTGCGGCAACACGATATAAGTCCGCTGATGATAGAAAGCCATATCTACTCAAAACAACAAATTATGGTACAACATGGGACATCATCACCAAAGGCATTCCGGATAATGCATATACGCGCGTTATTCGTGAAGATACAAAACAAGCCGGCCTCTTGTTTGCAGGCACCGAAATAGGAATGTATGTATCGACAAATAATGGTGATTCATGGATGTCATTCCAGAATAATCTACCAAGAACTCCAATTCATGATATTACAATTCAAGAACGCGAAGGAGATGTGGTGATTGCAACGCATGGTCGTTCCTTTTGGATTATGGATGATATCACGCCACTTCGTGCAATTACTTCAAAAGAACGAGAATTAGCCGGCACAACACACATGGGATTGACATTGTTCAAGCCACGAATGAGTTGGAGAATTGACGGAGGTTCATGGTATGCCCCAATGATGCAAACAGGTGAAAATTTGCCCAATGGTGTCATGGTATATTATCATTGGGATGGAGTTGACAATAAACCTATCACCTTGGAGTTCCGAGATGCAAATGATTCTTTATTACGTGAGTTTTCATCAGATAAAGACATAAAAGGTGAGAAAGCCCAGACAGAATCCATCTATCATACAGAACCAGGAAAAGAAGTGAAGAATGCCGCACTCACGCTGCAAAAAGGACTGAATCGTTTTGTATGGGACATGCATGTTTCGTCTGCATTGGAATCACCTGTTGTTATGTGGGGTGCATCAACAAGGGGTCCGAAAGTTGTTCCGGGTACCTATTCGGTATCTCTCAAAAAAGGTGACAGCATCATCGCAAAACAAGTGTTTGATATTGCATCTGCAATAGGAGCATCAACGGATGATCTAAAAGCCCAATTTGAATTACATGCGTCGGTCAATGCAAAAGTGACAGAGACGCATAAATCCGTCAATAGAATCAAGGACATGCGATCATCCATTAATCAAGCAATTGCAAAAATGAAAAAGGAAGTGAAAGACACATCCACAACGAAAGATATCATACGACTAGGAAATACAATCATCGATACATTGTCCGCAATTGAGAATCGGTTGGTGCAGAATAAGGCAAAGGCAGGGCAAGATTTGTTGAATCATCCAATGAAGCTCAATAATAAACTTGCGGCTTTGACATCAACAATTGCATCAGCAGATGCCAAGCCAACAGAGCAGACATATCTTGCGGTGAAAACCATCACCGGATTGATTCAACGAGAGCTTGATGCAATCAAGGCATTGGAATTGATCGAAATCAAAAAATTCAATGAGCAGTTCATCGGCCTCAAATTACCGGTTGTCGGAGCAGAATGATTATTGCTTGATAAATCGAATCAATAAGGGATTATCCTTGATTCGTAGAATATACATACCTTTGGGCAAGAGTGAAACAAGAAGCGGAGTATTTGTCATGCCTGACATGATGAATGCTCCGTTCACTGAATGAATATCATATGACGTGAGTTCTTGATGATATAGATGAAGGAAATTTTCCACTGGATGTGGGTATATGTCATTACCGATGATTACGTCATCGGTGGAACTAAGGCTTTGTTCTCTGACTGTTAATATTCTTATCGAGCTCCATGAACTCCATCCATATTTGTTTTCAGAACGAACTTGCATATACCACAATGTATCATTCCCAGGAACATATTGAGGTAAGTTAATGGTGGTTGATATTCCTGTATTTAGAGTATCAGCAAATGGTGTGAATGTACTTTGTGATGAAAAGCGCACTTGAGAATTTAGGATGCTATCTTCTGACTTCCCCTGCCAAGAAATCATGAGCATTGGTTTTTCTCCTTTGGCATACACAATCATCGTATCCTTACTTGGACGAACTAGAACGATACTGGGAACTTGTCCTTGTTGTATTTCCGTGAATCGTATTGCAATCATTTCACTCCATGAACTCCATCCTGCATTATTTCCGATTCTTGATTGCATATAGAGAATTTCATCTCCTCCCTTTATGCTTGCAGGCAGATGATTTGTATTCGGATTCATGATATCGGTTGTATCCGCAATCAAAAAGGTTCTTGTTTTGGAGAATCGCGCTTGAGCTTTCGTCATCGTCTGACGCGAATTTCTTTTGGTTACGATGGAAAGCGAAGGTCGTTCACCTTTCATATATTCAACGATTGTGTCTCTTTCGGGAAATACACCTGTCAAGACAGGGATCTGTGGAGTTCCATTCACTCCAAAACGAAGTCCATTCCCATCTGTTCCAATAAACATTTCCCATGGTACCAATGGATGGAACTCGAATCTTGTAGATGCTTGTGCAGGAAAATTCTGAGATAATTCAACAAATGTAGGAGAGGACAGTTGAATATTATCTGTAAAATATAATCCATGAGAAGCGGTTGAAACAAACATCTGTGATGATTGACCGGGATTCACGATACAAGCGTTCACTCTTCCCGAATATTCTTCTTTTTTTGGTAGCGTCACTATTCTTGACCATGTAGCTCCCCTGTCAGTCGTACGATATACACCTCCTGAATTGTCTTGGAGTTGTAGAGGATTGCTCCAAGTACATGCATACCATGTATTGCGATAGGGATCATGCGGATCAATCGAAATGGAAGTTGTCCATGTTTTCATGGCATCGATTGAGTGATCCTTCCACGTATTTCCGCCATCACTTGATGAAAACACACCCGCACTCTGTGTGAAGGTGGTACCTACTCTTCTAGCAGTAAATGATGTGATGATCGTACCATCTTTCAACATGACAATAGAAGATGGATGTCCTTCGGTTCTGGGGGGATTCGAAAGACTCTTCCATGTTCCATTTCCATTAACATTCTCATTGACTAGAATTCCGCCTTGTTTTGAATGAGCAAGACCTGCATACATTCTATTCGGATTCTGGGGATCAATGCATAATGTAGAAATGGTTGAAGGGAATTCTTGTGCTATGGTCCATGTGGCTCCTTTATCAGTTGATCGTAATAGTACACTCTTAGAGCCATCAATGATGCTGTCTGTTACTTTTCCAATTGAATATAAAGAAGAGAGCATCGAAACAGCGGCATAGACGGTGGATCCTGACTGCTCGAATGCATAACATGTTTCATACATTGTGGGTAGCAAACATTTGCTCCATGTTCTTCCTTTATCGGTTGATCGAATGATTCCACCCATGTCCAAACCGGATAGCATGACTAGTGAATCCACATGCATGATATCATGCACCGTTGTGTTTTCCAATCCATTTGATTCATAAGATTTGTTTTTTGGTATTTGTGTTCCGGGTTGCTGTTGTTTTGTATACGCCGTATAAGCTTGCTTCCAACTTTCACCACCATCACTTGAAACATGTAATGTGGCATAGTCTCCAAAGCCAATTGCCTGAGAATTTTTTTGTGCAACTGATAATGTGAGTGGAGTATTTGCATAATTCCAATCCCATGAACTCCCTTCACCAATCCAACCAGTTGTAATATTTTGATTATTCGCTGTTTTGAATATAGATTGAAATGTGCTTCCACCATTTATCGAGCGCATGATCATCGGTTCGGATGATGCATTGGTACCCGCAAGATATATGCGTGATGGATCATTGATGGCCATAGCGCAGAGATTCGGTGCGAATTCTTGTGGCAAGGCATTTTTTTTCGATATCCAATCGCCTGCAATACCATTGATTACATCCATCACAAAGAAATCATCAACGATAGTAATTTCATCAGCCTCGACTCCGGGATAGAGCATATCCATTGGACCAGTTAAACAAACCAATCGAAAAAGATTGCCACTTGAAGCATAGTGAAATGAGATGATACCGGAATTGTTTGGTACATCATAAAAGGCGTCTTTGAAAAATGTGAGTCCATCATCATCAGATGTGTAGATTCCTGCTTGAGTTGCCACCATAATATATGGTCCGTCAAATAATACGCCTGCAATATAGCAACCATCAGCTCCATCGGTTAATTCGGAAAAGGCAATTGTCCAATTCGCTCCGCTATCATATGAATAATATACGTCGGTATAATCCGAAAGTATGAGTCGATTGGTTGCATCCGGATCCGCATGAATGGAATATGCACCCCCGAAAGTTGGATCATTTATGGGTGTCCATGTTTTACCAGCATCGCTGCTTCTTACTGGAATATGATATCCATCCTTGTATGATATAGTGTAGTGAATCATCGGATTTGAGGTAAAAGTGATTCTACCGGCAAATCCACCACCTGCAAGAGTACCATATGGAATGGTGCTCCAAGAGGTGCCAAAATCCGCGCTGGAAAACATTTGGGAGGAACTTCCTGCAACGCGTAATGTAAATGGCGCACTTGGCGAAATGGTTAATGAATGAAATTCAGACCCACCCCCCATGCCTCGAGATTCGAATCGAAGTGGTTGGGATAATGCAAGTGAACAGGTGAAGAAAATATAGAGGGGTAATGTTGAAAGAAATTTCATAATATCATCGATACAATAGTTCATGATACATCAATAACACCACAATCTACAAATCGTCACAATTGCAATCAAATCGACATGCAATTTCTTGATTGCGGTAGTTTCTCAATAACAATTGAAGCTGGTTATATTTTATTATTGACCATGCATCATAAGTATGTGACTTCTTTCTCTTGCAATGGTTTAAGATAAGCCCCGATGACAGGAGGAAACAAATGTGCGGCTTTATTGCATAAAGAAATCGCACTTACTCCCAATGAACCGGAAGCAAGCAATGATCGAAATGCATTAAAGCGTTGGGTGGGATTATTTACAGCTATAGATAGTGCATCGAGCGAATTTTTTTTGAGGCCTTCCCCATAGAGCAATACCAAATCGGGTGATGGAATGTCAGGAAGATGAGCAGGTAATGTGGCAGTAAGGATTTTTCCACAGACGGAGCCAAAATCTTCATCTTCAGGAATTCCATAGAGAGAATAAAATGCAAGATTCCCTGCATGGAGAACACTTACATCAATGAAATGCTCTTGTACTCCGAAGATGGCTATTGATTTGCCTGCATATTCAGGATAATTTGTGACGCATGCTGAATGAGCAGCAAATTGACTGTTTTGGGTGAAGGTGATGGGCACCTTAAACCCTGAAAGACACTGTTTGCACAGATGTAACAGAGCATGGTCAGTTAATACCGCAAGCATGTGTTTCGAGCCATCGTCTGAGGCATTGCCGGGAATCAACATGATGGAAAAATCATCAGTTGTTTTTTCCGGTTCAACTGCTTTGATTTCTTCATTCAGTAATGCTTTAATTTCTGCTTTTCGAGATAGATCGGCATTGGGTACTTGATAAATATACACCTTCTCAATCGGAATGCTAAATTTCACTGCCTGCACCATTCCATGAAAAGGCGCGAGATCTTTCATGATCATTTGCGCAAGATGTGGAATATCGTATTCGCTCTTCAAGGCTTGTGGAAATACATTTGCATGCATCACCTCCAAACCCTCACGGGCAGTGTTGAGGAGGGCTACATATGTTCGTTCTGAACCGAAATAGACCGAAAGTGTGGTATTCATCGTTATTCGAATGAAGTAATCTGTTGTCTGCGAAAATACAGATAAAACGGTATTCCCAATGCCACAAATGCCAACCCAAATACCGAATTTATGATGGGAGTCGAACCATTCATGTACATTGCTATGTCATTGTAGAGAGTATATCCAACAAATCCGATGGCGAAGATCACAAAAATCGCAGGAATAAAAGGATAACCCCAAACACGATAGGGGCGCGGGTGATCCGGCATTTTTTTTCTCAATACAAAAACGCCAATGGCTCCCATCGCATAGAAGATCCAAGAAACAAAAATCAGCATATCGGTGAGTGTATCGAATGTTCCACTGAACACAAGGATCGATGACCAAATGCCTTGAATGATCAATGCTTTGGATGGCGTTTTGAATATTGGATGAACAGTACCAATTGAACGGAAAAACAATCCCTGTTTTGCCATTGCATAATAAATTCTAGAACTCACCAAGATTGTTCCATTTGATGCACCAAATGTGGAAATCATGATGGCAATGGCTATGAAGCCCGTGGCAAGGGAAGCCAAACCGGGATCAATGGAAGAGAAAATTGATCGTACAACATCGACAGCCACTAATGAAGAGCCTGCCATTGCATTGACCGGAAGTATATAGAGATATGCAATATTGATCAATAAATACACAGCAATGATGATGAACATGCCAATGAACAATCCACGAGGAATTGTTCTAGATGGTTCCTTCACTTCTCCTGCAATGAATGTGATATTATTCCATCCGTCATAAGCCCAAAATGCTCCTGACAAAGCCATGACAAGGGCTGAAACCAGAGCCCAATCAGTTGGTACCGCGCTTATGCCTTGAGTAGATGTCATGTCGAGTGAAAAGTGGGAGATATTTCCCGTACCAAGAAGAAAGGCCATGGCAACTATAAATAACAGCGCCAGTATTTTCAATGCAGTGAACATCACCTGGACAGTTCCACCAAATGTTACCCCGCGATGATTCACATATGTCAGAATCAAAATTGCTGCAACCGTTAGAATTTTGATACCGAAATCCTTTAATGGAAAAATCGAACCAATGAATGGAAGATATACAGACCATGCTTCCATTTCGGCGGATAATCTTGGAAGCGGAATGAGCGAATGAACGGAGTCTGCAAAGATATATGTGATGGAAGCAATTGATGCAGTTTGAACAACGCTGAACATGGACCAACCATAGAGATATGCCATAAATTCACCATACATAGTACGGAAGAACTCATATTGACCACCTGTTTCAGGAATCATGCTTGCGATTTCCGCATTGGTCAATGCACCGAATAATGTGAGAACACCGGCCAAGACCCATATGAAGAGCAACCATTCTGGCGAACCAAGTTGCAATGCCATGACTGCAGGTTTTTTAAAAATGCCGCTGCCAATAACTCCACCAACAACTATGGACACAGTGGTTATGAGCCCCAAGGTGGGCATGAAGTCTTTTTTGGTATTCATGATATCCCAAGTTGCTGAGGTTTGATGATTGCCATTGTCGTGGTTGCATGAGCAATCAATTGTTCTTTTCCGGTTTCATCGATGCAATAGACATGTGCCTGGCAAAAATGCATCGAAGTTCCTTGTTTGATCACTGTTCCAATCGCTCTAAGGAGCGTGCCTTTTGCCGGTCGAAGATAACTCACTTTGATTTCCGCAGTAACCGTATGTTCATCCGGTCCTACAAGTGTGAATCCGGCAAAACCTGCAGCGATGTCTGCGATTGTTGAAGTAACACCCCCATGCACCAAACCAATTTGTTGTTGATGCATCTGACCCAATGGGATTTCGGCAATAACTCTTCCAAGCTCGATAGATGTAAGTGTGGCATGAATCGCCTTCATGAATTCTTGCTTCTTTAAATGAGCAAGAATCGTTTCACGAAACTGTGGGTTCTTTGTGCGAAATGATTCGGTGTTCATCGTATATCTTTGATATAGGGACCAACATCATCATGCAATCCCATGGTGCTTTGTTTATGAATGTAGGCCACAACCTCATCAAATGATTTGGTGTCTTCATATACTTTTATCTGTCTGTCCGCACCACTCCCCATTTCAAGTATTTCATGTATGAATTCCAATTCTTTTCTTGAACCCAATTCATCCACAACATCATCAACGAATTCCAATAATTCTCTGATGAGATCTCTCGTAGGTACTTCTTTTTGTTTCCCAAAATCAATTAATTTACCATCTAAACCATAGCGAACCGCTCGCCATTTGTTCTCCAGAATCAATGCTCGGGAATATCTTCTAAAACTCAAGTTTTTGGTATACAGGGTATAGAGCTTTTTTACAATTGCCTGACATAATGCCGCAATTGCGATTGTTTCTTCAATGCGCATCGGAATATCGCAAATGCGAATTTCGAGCGTGGGAAATACAGGATGTGGCCTGATATCCCACCATATTTTCTTCGCATTGTCAATGCAACCCGTTTTCATGAGCATATCCACATAAGCCTGATATTCGGCATAACTTGAAAATTCATCGGGAAGATTTGTGCGTGGAAAATTTTCAAATACTTTGGATCGATATGATTTTAGTCCGGTTACATGCCCCGTCCAAAATGGTGAGTTCGTTGATATTGCCAATATATGCGGAAGGAAATACCGCATTTCATTCATGATTTGTATTTGCAGACCTCTGTCTTCAATACCTATATGAATATGCATACCAAAAATAACGAGTGATCGAGCAAGCATTTGCATATCTCGAATCAGAATGCGATACCGTTCATCAGGATAAATTTCCTGATCTTCCCATTGCGCAAAAGGGTGTGTGCTAGCCGCACCGAGCAGAAGCCCGTTTTGTCTGCATAATGCCCAAATTATAGAACGCATCTTCGTCAATTCGGTCTTGGCTTCAACGATGTTCTTGCACACATTCGTACCGATTTCAAGCATGCTCCCATGCATTTCGGGTTTGACATGCTCATGGAGAAGCAATTGGCTCTTTTCGAGAAGTCCTACATCAACATGGGATTTCAAGTCAAAAGTCAATGGGTCTATCACCATATATTCTTCTTCAATTCCCAAAGTGAATGAAGGAGGAATATCGGTATCAATGGAAATATTGGGTTTTCCTTGGGATTGGGCTTCCATAGAAGTTTGCCAGGTGGATTTCGTAAACACTGCAATACAAATTACAAAGAATATTCGGCTTAGCTGTGATTCACTTTATTCATGATCTTTCATGCCATGCTCTTTGATGGAAAAAGCACGCAATGCAGGCAATTTCCATGAAGTGATTGCCACGATGAAAAGAGTCATGGAGCCACCAGCAATAACGGATGGGACAAGGCCGAGCAATCTTGCCGCAAGCCCACTCTCAAATGCTCCGATTTCATTTGATGCTCCGATGAATATTCCGTTCACAGCGGAGACGCGTCCTCTCATTTCATCAGGCGTAAGCAGTTGCGCTATGCTGCCTCTGATCACCATGCTGATATTGTCGAAAGCACCACTAGCGGCTATGAGAATCAATGACACATAATAATGGGTCGACATCGCAAAACCAATCATGCAGGCTCCAAAACCTGCAACCGCAATCAAAAGCAATTTGCCGGTTTGTCCAATTGGTGGATGATGAGCAAGATACATGCCCATCAATAATGATCCAACAAATGGGGCGGCACGGAGAATACCCAGTGCTTCAGGGCCTAATGCAAGTACATCTTTCGTGAATGCAGGAAGCAATGCAAGTGCTCCTCCAAACAGTACCGCAAACATGTCAAGTGCCATTGCTCCAACCAACACTTGATGAGAAAACACAAATTTCAAACCTGCCGTTAATCGATTGCTCAATGATTCAGCATTTGGCACATGTGGTGGCCGCTCATATTGCACGAATGAAAATGCGATGAGTGAACTCAAAATGAGAATACATACAGCGAAATTTGCTGAAATGGGGCCAAGAAATCCATACATCAATCCCCCAATGGCAGGTCCTGCAACAGCACCGAAATTAAATAGATTCGCCGACCAAGTAGCAGCATTCGGATATACTTCCTTTGGAACGATGTCTGCCCATAAAGCCTGTAGTGAAGGTCCCATGAATCCACGAGATAATCCGACACAGGCCAATGCCAGATAATAGGGGAGTGTATCAAGTCCGGGCGTTGTTTTTTCTAGGTCGGACATGATTCTGAACAATAATCCAATCGAAGCAAGAAACAAGAAGAACATTGCACCCATCAACACATGCTTCCTGTTTTTTGTATCAGCCACATAACCGGAAAACATGGAAGTAATGATATATGGTATCGCCTCTGCCAAACCACTGAAACCCAAGGCAAGTGGATCACCTGTCTTGATATAGAGAAGCCAACCGATGGAAACTGCCTGAATCTGAATGCTGAGCGTAAGAAAGAGTCTGCCAATCAAAATGCGGCGAAAAGATGGGTACCGCAAAGCGGCATAAGGGTCATTTTTATGAACAATCATGAAACAAAATTACGGATTTTACCACCAAGGGAATGAAAGGCCTGAACCACAGCATCGAAAAACATAGATTTTCAAGAATATTTTACCCAAAAATCCTAAAATGAGTAGATAATGAGTAGAAGCTTCCATTGCATCAAAAGGTATATTGCAAACATTAGATGTAATGGGTTTCTGTCTAAGGCAGAATTCAAATGTTTCGCATTGGGGAAGATCGTTGGCTGATCTCAAAATGTGAAACACACTCTAACGGATACAAGAGAATTTATGAGGCCGCAGGGGAGGTCTTTTAAATTCTCTTTTTTTATGCAATGATCGAATTCCACAATGCAATTCTGGATTCCAAGGCAGAAACTATGGCGATTTGCGCCTCTGCCTTTTTGGTGTCATCATTGCAAAGCAGATCCACCATGCGAAGAGCCAAGTGTGAATGATGATCGCCATCCACATCAATGTGCCTTTGTACATAATACTGCAACTTAGGTGCACGGATAACGCCTTCTTGTTGCAATGCATCAATGATTGAAAGAAACATACCTGGTATGAGATCTTCCCGACCATAAGTGAACACGCCGGCGATTGAATGAACTGCACCGGAATCTATGATTGAAAAAGTATGTTTCACGAATGTTTGAGCGCCTTTCGGAGCATCTGCCTTGTATAAAGCTTCCTGAACGGGAATGCCATCATTGATGAGTGCAAGAAAGGTATGGATAGGAGTCATATTGCATTGCAGTTCTTGCATGGCTTCGAGATACATTTCAAAGTGCGACATCACCGTTCCATCTGCATCTACATCGCATTCTTCCCCAAGTACGATTTCATTGATGAGTTGCCTAATTTCTGGGTCGCCTTTGGGCATCCATGGTACTTCGATGCACGTGAGATTTCTCTGCAAGGATTTCAATAATGACATAAAATCCCATACTGCAAATACATGTGTTTCCATGAATCTGCGGATATCTTCGCCATTTGAAAGTTCAGTGTACAATGGGTGGTGAATAAGTTGTTCGCGAAGATCTTCTATGTGGGGGTGAATCATGAGGAATTACCAAATTACATATCCAAAAAAACAGTTATTATGCAAAACACTTGTATTGTCTTCCTAAGTTTCAGAAATCAAAAAAAATGGCACGAAAACGGATAATGAAATAGATAAGAAATCCACCCATTCAGCATAGATGATGAACAAATGCAGCAACTCTTGAAACAACTTCGCATGGTACCCATAAGCCAATTGGCCTCCAAAGTGTATAGGAGACTTGCCAAAGAGGGTGGAGCATGGTTTGAAGCAATGAAAGATAAAAGAGTATGTACATATGCTGAGACCTATCCTTTTCCAGAAATTCCTCCAATAGTGAGCATGCCCGAGGGTGAGACCTTATTTACACATGCATTGTCAATCAAGGCATTGGCAGATAATCACAGTCAATCCATTTTTACAATTCTTGACAGTGGCTGGGTGAAGATGTCGATACCGGGCAAAGATCATCATGCAAGACTGAAAGATGCTGTTTCTTCATCAAATTATCCTGAATCGGCCAGAATTTTGGATGTATTGCTTTCTTCACCCTATGCAATGAAGCAAGGTTCGGATCGCATGCAATATCATCCAATTGATTGGCAATATGATTGCAAGTCCGGTTATCATTGGGATGC
>SXGQ01108246.1_pt1 | contig 12497 bp, 25 predicted proteins | sample 3178371 | NCBI WGS metagenome assembly SXGQ01 (sample SAMN11356859, study PRJNA531348) | freshwater metagenome | isolation source: freshwater sample F1-20 | place: China: Fuxian Lake, Yuxi | collected 2017-12-25
AGTTGCGTCAACTGTTTAATAGTGATGCGCTTCATTTGTCAGATCCGGTGTCAATAAACAGTTGGGCGAAATAACGTTTCATCGCGTAGTCCACCATCATCTGCCGATCAATCTTGGCATTGGGATGTACCGGTGGCGGCGGAGGAATTAACGGCTTGAGCTTGTCAGGTTCATACCGGCGGTTGTTCAACATGGATCAAGCCTTCGCTGATGGAGAAGAAATTCGCCGCCCTTTCCCGATGATGACCTGCGTTGCTCCAGGATGACGGTTGAGGAGAATGCGTTTCGCATCCTGTTGATCAACAGCACGGAGACAACCCCGCAGCCGACACTCGCCGGGAGTAACCAGTTCGTAGTCAAACATGCGGGCATTGGGCGCAACGCAATAGGACATGCCCGGTCCATGGTTGGGCTGGGGTTCCTCGGGAAACAGGGCGGTGAAATCAATTGCCATGAATCAGAACGGCGGAGCAATGTTGCGTTCAGGTTTCTTCGCCCACAGTTTGCCGCTGATGTAATCAGTGCCGGATTGTGAACGCTGATTCCACGCGGACACGGGAATCTTGATGACGGTCTTGCCGCCATACCCTTCTTCACCGGGGTGAGCGGTCAGGTACTCAGCAAGCTTCATCGCTTCAGACAGCTCAAGCTCAAGGGAGCCAGTTTTGTCAGGAGCACGCTCGCTCTTCTTTTCTTTCACGTCAAACAACGTGAACTTGGCGTCAAACGCCGACTCAAAATCACTCATGTTCAGGGTCAAGGATTGCGTAGTGAGATTTGATAATCTCGTTTGCGAGGGAAGAAACAGTGACCCGGTGCGCTGTGTTGTAGCGGAGTTGAACCTCGCGCTCCATTAGCACTAACGCCTCCGGGTCAAGAAGCACTTGCACCCGCATTTTGTTACCTGCGGGAGTAGCCATCACTGCTTCAGGTTGGGTTTGCCGCTCAGCTCGTCAATGCAGCTCTGAAGCTGATCAACGGTCATCTGGGCAAGCTTACTGCCGCTTTCATCCAAATCCCACTTCGTCGCCTTGTCGGCAATCCATGAGATCTGCTGCATGCGATCAAGTTTCATCTGGATCAGATCAACACAGTTGTCGATCAGTTCCTTTTTGATGTTCTCTTCGCTGTCAGCAGTAGGCGGCAGCTTGGTGGGCTCCGGCGCAGGTTTTTCAACCTTGCTGCGCTTGGGCTTAGGCGCATCCTGTTGCAGTTGAATCTCAGGTTGAGTCTCAACAGTTTCAGGGCTGGAAGCAGCAGCAACCTCTTCCCGTGCCCACAACTCGTAGCCCAGGGCAAAGAAAGCAGCGGCAGCCGAGCAAACACCACGACGGTGGGAATCGGCAAGGTTGCGGGCGTTGATCTTCTCCAACGGGATCGGATTGTTGCGAGCGTCGGTGATGGCAAACGGCCAAATCGGTGTGCTGCAGTTGCCGTTGACAAACTGAACACAGAGATAGCCGGTGCCATCAGGCGCCTTGTGGACAAAGCAAGAATCGTTAGCGGCGATCAATTCAGGCAGCCAGCCGTTTGCTTTCTCGTTGATTAACTGCATCACCTTTGCCCAGGCAATGTAGTCGGCGGCGTAGGAGCCAGTCCCTTTCTGCTTTACGTCAGAGAGGGTGATGACTCCCGCCAGGTTGGGATAGACGGGAGCGAGGTCTGACATCAGGCGATGTTCGCCTCCACCTCATCAATGCCCTGCTCAAGGATCTGACGCATGGCGGCGGCGGCGGGCATGTTGTAGTGCTTGGCAGCAGCCTTGATACGGACATATAGCTCAGGATCGAGCTGGAGCATCACGGTCTTGGTGCTGGAGGCTTTGGCGGTCAGTTGGATTGCCATGGGAAATGGCTGGAGTACCTGGGTACCATACCCCAATTTCAGGGATTGGGTTGCGTCTCAAAAAAGTTTGTTGAGACTGTGTTTGATTGCACACAGCTAGCGATTGCATGCTTGCCGAGTCGTAACACCCATGCTAATTTCTGCCGGTTCCCCTTGCATCCCGCAATTAAAAGCAATCAAATGCCAAAGCCCATTTTCCTCCGTTTGCCAGACGGTGTTGCGCAAAAACTGCTCACCAAAAAACCCGAATCCCTCTCCCTGACAAGCTTTTGCAGCCTTTTGCTTGAGCAAGCTGTTGACACGCCTGTTACGCTGGCGGAGCGAGCGGCAGCGAGCGTAGCCTCTACTTCTTCTTCTATCTCTATTAATCTAGAAGAAGAATTAAATACAAGTAATCAATATAAGCTGCAAAAGTCGAAAAAAAAGCGCGTAAGACCCGATTACGACGAAGCCTTTACAGCTTTTTGGAACGAGTACCAACGCGCACCGATCAAGGCAAACGCGCAGAGCAAGAACAAGGCGTTTGAGCAGTGGAAGGAAGCCTTGAAGCTGGAAACGCCGGAGAGGCTCCTAGAAGCCGCTAGAAGGGCGGTGGAGCAGGTCAAGCAGGCGAAGCTGCAGGACGAGTGGTGCGCGCCCCTTCCAGACGCTTTTAGGTGGCTTCGTGACGAACGCTTTGCTGTTCACCTGGAAGACCACGTCCCCGCTGGTCCGCGCATGATCAACGGCTACACGGTGTACGAATGAAGCTCTACGCACCTGAATTCGCCGGGATGTACATCTGGGCGACTGCTGACCCGAAGTCCAGCAAGGCGAGCTACGCCCCGTCAAAGAGCACCACACCACCGCCCAACGCCGTCCATGGTCATCCAATTGGTCGTTTTGATTCCGATGGCTGCTACTGGACGTTCGTGCCCATGACCGGTGACGAAGATCCCAACAGCCCGTTGTCCAGCAAGTTTGTCAAGCACCCTGGTGCTGATCAGGAAATGCAGGCCGCGATCAAGGCAAAGGTTTGGGGATCACTCAACTCATTTGGGTCTTACAAGGAGACGGAATTTTGAACATGGAATTTCAAATTATTCGTAACGACGCGCTTTCAAACATCAGTCACAGCAATTTTCTTTGCTGTCCCAATTGTGAAAGTCAAGTTGGTATTGAAATCTTGGGCATGCGTAGCCACGCTAAACCACACCCAAAAATCAAATCTTACGATCACATTTTAGATTATTCATTGTGGTTTTATTGTCGCTCTTGTTTTACGGAATTTGGGTCTGTTTTTACCCATAAAACATCTCTCGGAGTATCATGTGTTACCGTACATTCCAGTATTCAACAAATTGTTCACAAGGAAAAACAGGAGGAAAAAGATGAAAAACCTACAAGAAAAGCAGTTCCAGCAAGATTAAGATATGAAACCCTAAAAAAACATAATCATCAATGTCAATCTTGCGGAGCAACTGTTGAGGATGGCGCCAAGCTCGAAGTCGATCACATTGTTCCCGTAAGCAAGGGAGGAACTAACGAACCCGAAAACCTGCAAGTCCTTTGCAAGACTTGCAACATTGGCAAAAGCGATAAATATTGATTATGGCAATTATTGAACTTTCCTCTGCCCTTGTTGATCAATGCAAACTGTGCGCTCAGCAACGTGATCACAACCGCCGCAATTCTGTTGATTACAGCAGTGATCGAACTGACGACAAAAGCATCTGGTCGTTTATGGGCGTGCTTGGAGAAGTCGCATTACTGACTTACTTTGAGCTTGAAATTGACTGGGAATACTTATCAACCGACAAAGGATTTTGCGGTGTTGATGTTGGCGACATTTGGGAAGTTCGAGCGATGTCTAAATTCGGCAATCGACTGTTTCTCTGGTCAGATGAAGTCAACAAATCCAACAAGCTTTCCTACGCGTGGAGCAAAGTTGTTGTTGATCCAACAACCGGTTATTGCAATGTTTGCGGATGGGCAATGGGTTACGAAATTGCGGTCAATGGCGTTCACAATCAATACGATTGCAAGCGCAGCTCTTATTTTTTAGACAATAATTTATTGAGGCGACATTGCAATCCAAATTGGGATCAATTTTTTGCAGCTAAGTACTACAATTTATTCAACCAAATTAATGAAACAAACTTTTGATCACGCAGCAGCAATGAAGATCCTGCGCGATGGCGTCGCCAAGGGCTATTGGACTGTTGAGCAGCTCGACAATCCGCCGCCGGGCACCAAGATGCTGTTGCGTGAATGGTTACGTCACCCAATGAACCAGAACCTCAAAACCGAACAACCCACCTACCGCAACTTGCTGCGTGATGCTGAAGACAATCAGCACACTGACTTTGTTCTGTGACAGTCGTTACCCTTGACACAAGCAGTAGCGATTGCGTGCCGTTGCAGCGCCTACCACTGATTCAGCGCAATCCGGTAGGTCAGCCGCGCTACTACTGGAACGAGCAGCGTCCAGATCTCCGCTACAGCAGCATCACGTCAATCCTTTCGGCTACGCAATCAGAAGCCACCAAGATGGCGCTGCGTCGCTGGAAGGCGAAGATCATCGCTGAAGGTGGTGATCCTGATGAGACGCGAGATCAAGCTGCTCGCCGTGGTTCACAAATCCACGACTGGTTTGAGAAGTTCTTACTTCGAGAATCACCTGAGATTCCCGAGGCAATTGCTCCCTGGTGTGAGCGCATCATCGCCGCACCGATCTGGAAAGCATTGGATCACGTGGTCTGCACAGAGCATCAGGTCTGCAGCGATGAAGGCATCGTGCCCTTTGCTGGCACCTTGGATGCCCTGCTAAAGCTCAACGGCGAGTTTGTTCTGTTCGACCTCAAGACCAAAGCACCAAACAAAGCCAAGCCCACTAAGCAGATCAGCGATGAGGCGATGTGTCAGATGCAGGCGTATCGCCTTTGTTTATCCGAGAACTACGGCATCCAAGTGAACCGGTTCCTGGCGCTGTACGTCTTTCCTGACCAGCCGGCTTACCCGGTTGCTGCCGCAGGCAAAGAGCTTGAGCGGCATGAGACGCATTGGACTCAACGAATTCAGGCGTTTGCGCTGCAAAACCCTTGACACCTGCCCATAGGGGTGCAATCATCATGGTCACGGGGTTCCCAATCGTCCCCGCCACCTGCCATGAATACCAAACGCTATTACTTCGAAATCAGAGAAGCCAACGTCTTTGACTTCGTTGATGCCTACAGCTTCTTTGATGCCAAGGCTCGCGCCTTCAAGGAATACAGCCACATGTGGAACAAGATCCAGTGGCACGACACCACTGATCCTGAACCGACTGAGGACACTTCTGAACTACAAGAACGATGCGCTCGGTTGTTTTTCTGATCGTTTGCCTTGGCATTACAGCTTTCACCCAACTTCATCAATCGACTACAGATGGACAACTATCAGCGCATTGCCGAACAACGGTTGCACGCACTAGCCCAGCTCAAGTACGAACAGCGTGCCCTTGAAAATCAAATCAAAGATCTGCAAGCACAGCTCACGCAACACGTTCTTGCCGGCGATCTGGATCACCTCAAGACCGACGCTGAAAACACCTTCAAGTTTGAGGAAATCAATTACGTCTACTCACCTGGTCGTGTCACCTACGACTTCAGTGACTGCACGGATGTGATCGCTGCACGCGAAAACACCAAGGAGCTGGAAGACACCGCCAAGGCTCTGGGCACTGCAGTGCAAAAAATTGGCACACCTTTCTGGACGGTGCGGGCATGACCATTGATATCGATCAACCTGACATCATCTGGGATGAAATTGAAAAAAAATATCGAGCATATTTATTTATGAATGGTCGGCATCAATTTCTTGGATATTTTCAAAGTTTTGACGATGCTTGCATGGCGAGAACACAATCTGCTTGGTGTTTTGTTCAGCAATTTGCCAATCAATCATGACAACTGTTGCCACACTCACGATCTGCATCCTCACCGCTGTATTAATCGGTGCCTTGTATTTGGGTGCAAGTTAATGGCTGCCTTTACTAAGGAACAACTGGCGCAAATTCAAGCCGCCTGCGCTGAACACATCGCCAACTGCCTTGTGCCGATGCAGCTTCCAAACATGGATGATGTTGACGAATTTGCAATCAGTTGGTGGGGTTGTGAATTAGACGAAATCCCTATCGCCGAGGCAATTGAAGAAGGCACAATGTCTTCTTTTGCAATTGCAGTAATTCAACAATTTTGCCGCTCATGAACGACATCAATGTCATTGATCTTGTTGCCGACGCCATTGGCAAACAGCATTGCTTTGATCCAATGGAGCGTGATCGCATGAAAGCTCGTGCAGCCATCGAGAAGCTGTGCGACATCTTGGAAGCCGCCATGGCTAATCCCAAAGATCCTTTTGTTCCCGATGGCGCCACCGTCGTCAACTGCATGCGCCTCATTGCTCGCACCCCGTCTGAGTTCCTGTCCGTTTGAACCTTGTCCCGCCCACGTCGTACCCGTGTCTGCGCCGCCTGCGGCATTCGCTTCAAACTTCAAATCATCAGCAAAGGTCGAACTTCAACTCGTCTTACCTGTTCAATTAAATGCCGCACAACGTACTACGCACAGCAACGTCGCACCTGGGATCAACGTGAGATTCAACTGCTCAAGGAGTTAGCTGAATCAATGCCGCTGGAAATTCTTGTACGTACATTTAACGTACAAAACATCAACCAAGGTTTTGAAGAGCGTTCGGCGCATTCCATCAAAAACAAGCTCAGCCACTTGGGGTACTTATTTGAACCTTCGTACAAATACCTAAGCACTCACGATCTCGCCAAAACTTTGGGCGTCACTAAAAACATCATCAAGTATTGGATTGCACGTGGTCTGCGCGGTACAAAAAATCGTGCTGTCAAAGGCTCACCACAATATTTCACGCCTGAAAACGTGCGCAAATTTGCACGCGAACACATGGCGTACTTTGGTGGTTTCAAGCGCATCAACTTGTTCTTTGTTCTTGAAGATGAAGAACTTGTTGATGAAATCTTGACCAAATATCCCAAGCGTTATGTGCCCACATGTCAACCCAAACGTGTGCGCTGCGTTGAAACCGGTCAGGTTTACCCATCACAAACTGCAGCCGCCCGTGCTGTTCATGTCACCACCACCGCCGTCTCCCGCGCTATCCGTAAAGGACACAGGGCTGGTGGCTATCACTTTGTTCGTCTCAACCCATGAAACACACCTGTTCTGAATGCGGCTCCACATCAATGCGTGTGGTCAAAACCTATCCCTGCGAGGATCACACCCTGCGGCACCTGAAATGCCGTTCATGCGGCACCAACGTCTTCACGCATGAATACATCATGCAACGTGAGGAATACGCATGGCACGCCAAGCGTTTGATTCTGACGAACTCCTAATTTGATTCAAATTTGAAGTTATGACTGACCAACACCCAATCACCCCACCGCCTGAGCTGGTGAAGAAGTGGGTAGCAATGCTGAAATACTGCGAGGACATTGATGTTTTCACAGATGTTGCCCGCTGGGGCGCTGACATTGAGCTGGAGGCGTGTTGCGCGTGGGTTGGCGATGGTTGTGCAGTTCTCGCCAGAGACCTCCGTGATGCCCGCCGCCCCAAGCCGCCGAGCTTGAAGGAGCAGGCGCTTGAAGTGTTAAACGAAATAGAGAGCGGTAAGCATGGGTGGCTTCGTGTCTTTGACAAACTCAACACCATCCGCCGCGCACTGGAGCAACTCGATGACTGAATTTCCCTTCATCTACATTTGCAGCCACGCTGGCAAGATCGGCAATTTTCGTTGGGTCAATTCCGATACCCGTTTTTCAAACGCCGATAATCGCTGGAAAGATCCAATGGCTCGTCGTGGTTATTGGGGCGGATGTGGTCTAGAGCAACCGCACAACGAAGAAATCGACAACCGACCTCTGCCATGAATCAGTCGTATTCCTGGAAGACCATCGGCATCCCTGCGCCTCAGGGCAGCAAGCGTCACGTTGGTGGTGGTCGCATGATCGAATCCTGTAAGGCACTCAAGCCGTGGCGTGATCTGATCATTGCTGATGCCAAGCAACAAAATATCACCGCTGTCATCGACACGCCTGTTGGTGTTTCCTTGGTGTTCTGCTTTCCGCGTCCGAAAAATCACTTCAACAAGCACGGCAAACTGCTTGGTCGCGCTCCTACGCACAAGATCACGCGCCCAGATCTCGACAAGCTCACCAGGGGCGTTCTAGACAGCCTTGTATACGCCGGCATGATCGCGGATGATTCGCTGGTCTACAGCATCAACGCCCACAAGCGTTATTGCGTTGGCGAGGAGCAGCCTGGGGTCTTGATCACTGTCATGGACACCACGGATCTTCCGTTCAGACCATGACGTGCTACACTGAGTTCGCGATTGGATCGCCCCGCGCTGAGGCAGTGGCTTCACCGGGGTGATTTTTTTATGCTGGTATCAGGCAGGAGGCATCATGGAAGTCAGCATTGAATTCGATGCCGAAAAAGTCATTGGCAAGCTAAACGAATTGCAGCGGGTACAAATACCCATGGCTGCATCGATTGCGTTAAATCAAACCGCATTCAAGATTCGCGAAGAACTGCAAAACGAAGCACGCAATAAGTTTCAAGATCCTGTGCCCTTCACGCTCAATGCGTTCTTGTACAAGAAAGCAACGCCGGACAATCTGCAAGCCGTCATCTTTATTCGCGATGATGCGCCTAAAGGTAATGCGCCGGCTGATTACCTAGCCCCTCACATTTACGGCGGTTTGGCATATCGCACGCGATTCCAGAAATCGATGTCGAGGACGCCTGATCCAGCCAAGAGCGCAATGGGCGGTCCGATCCTTGCTCCCAACCGAATCCTTGTGCCCACTCAATCCCCGCGTGGTGTCACCTTCAATTCACGCGGCAGGATGAGCGCAGGGCAGTACACCCAAATCAACAGCTACATCCAAAACACTGATTCAACTCGCACCGCTGCAACTGGTAGGCGGACTGCTCGAGCTGCTGGCGTGCGTTACTTCTACATGAATCAGGCAATGGTGGATGAACGCAGGAATCTGCGCAACCGCAAGCCCGGTATCTTCATGGTGCGCGGTGGCAAGTCACCGCTGATGCGCGTGATGACTGAGACTGGATTGCCCACGTACAACCCGAAATTCCGGTTCTTTGAATTAGGAACACAGACGGCATCGACGTACTTTCCGCAGTTTTTGTCGAAGCAAAAATTCCTGTGAGTTCTTGCGGGGGGTCGGTTTAAGGCGCGAAGTTCTTGCAAGGGGTCGGTTTAAGAAAAACACGAAGTTCTTGCGGGGGGTCGGTTTATGTCAGTACCGGAATCGGGTCGGTTTAGTATTATTATTACAAACTAAGTTTGTATTATTAATACAAATGCAATCGCAGATGCAAGGTAACTGTAATTGCAATGCAAAAATATTTGTAAGGTATAACAATTGCAAAGAAATGCAATTGCAAAGTAATACAAATGCAAATGAAATATTTGTACAAAGTATAAACAATTAACATCTACAAATACTGCAGGCAAATACAAATACTCTGCAAATATTTGTGCAAGTTAATTAGAATTAACAATTAGGGCGGGCGCAGCAATCGCGCCATACCCTCAGCCGAGAGCGCGTGACCTTATATATGGGGGCGCTATGGGGTGCCCCGTTGCCCAGGTGCCCCCTGACCCTGACGAGCCCCCCGCGTGCCTGTCAGTGCTCCGCCGGATTGAACCGGCTCACTGCGCCGCACGTTGTGCCAATCCACGCACCGCACACCAGATAGGCGAATTTTCGGCAAATACGGGCGCACCTGCCCATAGGAGGCGCTATTGTCTGCACAGGCGCGGGATTCTTCCAATCGCACCCCCACGCCGCCCCCAAACCGTGACCCTTTCTCTGCTGTTCTGGCTGCTGCTACCGCTGCTGTTTGTGGTTGCCGTGATCGATTGCGCCACCATGAGCCAGCCCCGCCGCGTTCGGCTGCTGCGCTCTGCCGGGCTCTCACAATCCGCAATTGCCGACCGCTTGGGCATCACCCGCCATCGCGTCCGCTTGGCTCTCGCCTGAGCCCCCACCATCCCGCCCCTGTAACTGGGGGCACCCCTTCCAATCGCACCCCCTGCAGTGTTTGTGCTCACCCGTTACAAAGGCGCCCACGCCGGTTATGTGCCGTGTTCTCGCCCCCGCCCCTGGGATGCCGCCCTGCTGCTGCTGCAGCACGCAAATGCCATCAATGGCGACGTATGGAGCTATCGCCTGCAAGCCGTGAGCCCTGAACTTCCTTCCTTTGTCTGACCCTTACCCCATACCACACCATGCAAATGCTCACCATTAAGTGCCGTGATCAGGAGCGCACCGTGCCCACTATCTGGCAGGGCGCCCACCTTTCAGTCCACCGCCCCATCATCGATGGCAAGCCATCAACCGCCCCGCGCCATTGGGCTATCACCCATAACGCTTCTGGGCTTGCCGCTTGCAGTAGTTTCGATGGCTCCAAGCAAGCCGCCGTCGGTCTTGCCCGCCTATGGGATAACGCTTTCGGCTCTATCACCGCTGAAGGTGCCCGCAAATGGCGCTATTGCGATCAGTGGACGCGTGATCTGAAAGTGGCGCAATGGGGCTCCGGCTCTCCTACCGGTCCGGTTGATGCCTCCCCGTTGCAGCAAATGCAAGAGGCGCGAACCTTTGCGGAGCTCCAAGAGGCAACCGCAAGGGCGCTGAGCTATCAGCCGATCAGCGAGCCCGAGAGCTTGGAGCAATACCCCCTCGAGGTGGACTTTCAGCCTGAGCCGGGGCGCCTGCCATACCTAGGAGCCGTCAAACGCTCCCCCTCTGGCTCGCTATGGCTCTATTGGATCCCGCAAGGCGCCAACTATCGCGCCACCTTTGACGATCTAGTGGGGTGGTATCAGGTGCCCACCCTTGAGGAGGTGGAGAGTTGGACTTTCAGCGATACCGTGCCCACCCCCGCTGATGATGATCTAGAGCCGGATCACCCTGATTCATGGCTCCGCCTGCTGGGGCTGATCTGAGCCATGCGCACCGTTCTATTGTTTCGCGCCACAAACGACCGCAACGGCAACCCTTGCCGCGTCTTTTGTGCTTTTGACCGTTTCGGGCAGCTTGTCGGGTCATGGGATGAAGGCTATAGCGGGCACCATGCCGTGCCCCCTGAGCTCCGCCCCATCGCTGCCAACTGCCACGCAATCGCTGTCAGCCAGGCAACCTACCGCTCGCTTTTAAAGCAAGGGCAGCAGGCAGCCCGATCATCCCCCGGGCGGTTCAGCGCCTGAGCACCTCTTCCCTTCCAATCGCACCCCTTACCTATGGCGACCCTATCTGAACTCCGCTTCCATCTCACCCGCAAAAGCTCTAACGCTAAGACCGGTCCAATCCCGGTCAGCACCTCAAGCCGTGCCACGTGTGCCCCTTCATGCCCCTTCCTGCTGAACGGGTGCTATGGCGACGTTGGACCGTTGGCGATCCACTGGGGCGCTGTCACAAAAGGGGAGCGTGGGGAGCCCTTGCCCCGCTTCCTTGCCAATATTGCGAGCCTTCCGGCTGATCAGCTCTGGCGCATGAATCAGGCGGGGGATCTTGCCCATACAAACGGCAGAATCTCCCGCCGGTTTATCCGAGGCATTATCGCGGCAAACAAAGGGCGCCGGGGCTTTACCTACACGCATCACGACCTGAGCCAAGGGGAGAATTTATCCCTCGTGCGACAAGCCAACCGCCAGGGCTTCCGGGTCAACGTGAGCACAGAGAGCGAGCCCGCCGCAGACCGTGCTATCGCTGCAGGGCTCCCCGCCGTGATCACGGTGCCCAGCGCTGAGGAACGCACCACGTGGCAAACCCCCGCCGGGAACACGGTTCTAATTTGCCCCGCTCAGCGATCCGATACCCTCACATGCGCCGATTGCCAACTGTGCCATAAGCGAGGTGCCCGCGTGGTGATCGCTTTTAAAGCTCACGGGGCAAGTCGCCGCAAGGTGGAGAGCGCAATTGCAGGGGCTCAGCCATGACCCCTCAGACCGTCACACCCCACACGCGTGCCCCTCGTGATGGCTCAGGGCGCCCAATTGTCTGCCCCCATTGCGGATACGTTGCAACGGTCAGGCACTTTGCTTGGGCTGCCCTGCAGTGCACCGCCTGCCATCACATGAACCGCAAAGGGGACTGGTTGCTGCCTCCCCGGTAGAACCGCTCCCATAGCCTCACCCGCCCCCGGTTAACGCTGGGGGCTTTTGTTTGCCCTGATGCCCTGCCCTTGCGGTGGGGCTTTTGTTTGCCCATACGCTGAGCCCCCTCAGGATCGTTCACACGGCGCCTTAGGCTGAGCCGCTATGTCACACGCGCCTAGATCTAGGGGCATGCTGCAGGGCATTCTCGAGGGGCTGAGCCCACGCTACATCTGGGGTCACACGTTGCAGGGGCACACTAGGAAGCCCAGGGGCTCTAATTGTTAATTATAATTAGCTTGCAATCGTAAGTTGTTTGCAATTGTTTGTTGCCGCAATTGTAAGTTGTGCGCAATTGTTTGCATTTGCAATCATACTTTTGGCTGATTGTTATAGCTTGCACATGCGGGGCTCGGGCACACCCCCGGGGCACATGTGGGTCCTTCCCGCATCATCGTCCTCGGGTAATTTCGAAC
>SXGQ01106285.1_pt1 | contig 12496 bp, 16 predicted proteins | sample 3178371 | NCBI WGS metagenome assembly SXGQ01 (sample SAMN11356859, study PRJNA531348) | freshwater metagenome | isolation source: freshwater sample F1-20 | place: China: Fuxian Lake, Yuxi | collected 2017-12-25
CGGGCTTCTTTTTAAAACTGTTCTGATAAATCAGACGCAGTGTTTGTGTGCCGCGTACGGCTCAGCACCGTAAACTTCACCTTCGATCGGCTGGTGACAGATCATGCAGCTCGGGTTGCGACGAGAACGACGGGCCGACTTACGCGAAGACTTCTTCGGAGCTGCCTTCTTCGCCTTCTTCGCAGCGCCACCACGACCACTCTTCACGATTTCCCACGCTTCTGCGAGAGAGATACCGCGTTCGTGGACGAGCTGCATCGCACGCTTGGCCTGAGGAGAAGCCTTACGCTTCGAACCGGCCTTACGCTTACGGGGATTCTGAAGAGCCGACTCTTCGTCATCCGGGTTGCTGAAGGCTTCGGCAATCGAGCTCGGGTTACGACGGTTGACCGGTTGAATGCCGTGCGACCAAGCTTCACCCGTCGAGAACTGACCATCGAACTGGTCGTACACGGGGTGATGATCCGCATAGTCTGCGTCCAACGCGTACGCACCCGGGTTTTTGCGGGCTGCGCGAGGATTACGACGGTTCATCGGCTGGATGCCGTGCGTGAACGCTTCGCCGGTCGAGAACTGACCGATTTCCTGTTCGTACACCGGGTGGTGTTCCGAGTAATCGGAGTAATGGGGATTCGACAGCGCAGAACGAACCATGGTGCTGTCCGAGAAATCGACCGGACGCGAAAGTGCAGAACGCACCATCGTGGTGTCTTCCTCGTAAGGATTCATGAGCGCCGAACGGACCATCGAGGGATCGCTGAAATCGACAGCGTGGCTGAGCGACGAGTGCACCATCGTGGTGTCTTCTTCGTACGGGTTGCGACGAGAACGGCGGGGAGCGGCCTTCGAGAAATGAGCCCAAGCCTGGTCACAAGCAGCCTTGGCAGACAGGCGACGATTCTTGCGGCGGAGCTGAGCGGCGTACGCGAGAACGCGCTTCGCTTTGGCCTGAGCTGCACGCTGAGCGGCAGTCTTCGCACCACGGCGACGACGGGGATTAGCACGTGCACCTTGGTGAATTTCAGACCATGCATCGGCAAGGGCCGTGCCGAGATCGTGCTCACCGGCTTCAACGAGTTGGTGGGCACGGGCGATGACTGCATCATCCGGATTATGGGCTGCTCGGGACATGAAGTACTCCTGTGGATCTACGGAACGCTTACGGGTAACGGGATTTGGCAAAACCGGCAGCTCACGCTGCACTTTTCGATTTCGCTTCTTCCTCACCATACCCGCAAGTACGCGAGGAAAAAACTCAAAAGGTACATCTTTCAATGTCCTGTAGTCAGTTATATCTTCTCTGCCTTCCGTCGTATAAAAATTCGAGTGCTCTCTATTGTTAAGTGGTATTACAACTTCTCGAATTATTTTGTCCTTAGGCAATATTTGTCCAGGTGCGGCGACACGAAGTGCCGCCTCTTCGTCTGCGAATGCCAACTGCATTTCAACTAAGGACTCTTCTCTTGCTTTTTCCTCAATGCGGTCAAATAGATAGGACACATAGTCCTTGATGTCGTCTTCAGACAATCGTGCATCTTCATCCTTTTGCCCCTTGACAATCGGGACATCAACAGTAATGCGCTGATTTTCCCTACGGACCGTCAAGCGAACCATGACACCCGGTTCGATCGTTCGAAGAATTTTACGCCACTCTTCTTGGCTAGCTACTTGATTTTGCCTGTAAAAAGCGGCTTCGGTCTCCGGTTCGGGAAGGACCTCTAACGACTCAAAAACATCACCCACACGAAGAAAGCCTTCTAACGGTGAGCTTTCCTCGGCCGGCACAGGCCGGATACCTGAAGTCATCTTGACAGGTCGTCTTTCCTCTCGAATGACGTAAAACCCACCGATCTGTAAAGGGACACGCTGAATGATTTTCCGCTGTGTTTCCGGATCTTTACGCTCAACGTAGTTTACCCAGGTTAGGCCGAGATCCCCTAAAGTTCCAAATAAACGTTCTTTTTCGAAGTTCGTGCCTAGTTTTTCAAGTTGGGATCGACGAAAGATGATTTCAGACTTTGGGTCTGTATCCGTCGCTGTGCGGCCGTACAGCGTGACCAATGTGAACCAATCTCGAGGACCGCGCTCTCTGGATTCGGCCTTTAGGAGAAGCCCTTGAACAAACCGAACAGGTTTAAAGACTTCAGTCCAACGCGACTTTGAACTGCTGACAAGTCGTGGTTGAGGAGTTAGGCGAGCCCAACGTCCATGTCGCTTTTTGACCAATAGACCAGCGACATCACTTGGAATTCCTGCCGCTACCAGCGGCCCAACCGTATCTGGGAACTCTAACTGGATGTTGACAAACGGCCATTCCGCATCGGGATGGAAACGCTTGAAATACTGAGTCAATCCTGCTTGGATCTGTTCTTCCAGATGTGGTGCTCGCGGGTTTTGTAGTGCTCGTGCCATCTCTTCATCGTACGAGCGTCGAAGTCCTTCGCTGGTTTGTGTACGCCGGGACCAATCCGGTGCAATACTTGCCAATCGAGATTGCGTGCGATCGATCAATGTACCAGGAACAACTTGATCTTCGTATCGTTGCTTAGATCGACCACCAGGTAGATAGACGTGAGCATATCGTTTACACTTATTCTGTTTATAGGAATCGATATCATCGTCTTCAGCAAATTCCATGCACGCCGCATCACGTTCCTCATACCCACTACGACTTTCGTCGTAAGACGGCGAGAAATCGCGACATTCTCCTTGCCAGTCTAAATCTGCACACTTGAATTTCATCGCGACTCCCAGGGTTCGCGACCTTCTTTCATATTCATGAATGCTAATTTCAGACAACGCCAACAAGTAATATGTTTGGCCTTGGAGCGATAGTAAACGGGACGTCGAGTTGACCGATTATCCGGTTCACCTGCTCGAGGTGGCTTTCCTGCATTCTTGCCACTTCGACAAATATGCAAACGCAGCTCAGGATCGTAGATATGTACGAATTTCCCCTGTCCGACAATGACCGCAATCACGTCGGGAAAGTACTTTCCAATAGGATTCTTACGAGCTTTGACTGTAGTGCGGCTCATTTATCTCGCTCGCGACTTGCCTTGCAGACTATCTGAACATATCTTCTTCCGGTGATTTTAGCTGATTCCTTTCTGACTCCGAGTGCTACCTTTTCATGCCTGCACTAAGACCTTTTCAGCGTGAAGACGTAGAGTTTATCAAAAAGAACAATCTAAAAGTCCTCATTGCCAGTGCACCAGGAACAGGAAAAACCGGTGTAGCTATACGTTCGCTGGTTGAGAGTAAAGCCACTTTCCCCGCTTTAGTCATTTGTCCTGCAACGGTCACGCGTAACTGGGAAAAAGAAGTCCAGAAGTGGGCAAAAGGCATTCGCTGTGTCATCATCGAAGACATGGATAGCCGGATACGGCTGAAACCAGGAGCACCTACCCTTTTTATCATCAGCTGGTCGTTATTAGATGCACGTTTGCCGGATTTGTACCGAATGCCGATTCAGTCAATCGTGGCGGACGAGTGTTTCCCCGCAGGTACTTTGGTGTCTACCGCACAAGGTTTGGTACCTATTGAGGACATTAGACCTGATATGCAAGTGTGGTCCAAGTCTTTTACTACAGGCACGGTAGAATTAAAAACAGTTACGCGTTTAATCGTCAAGCCATTGACCCAAAAACTCCTAACGGTTAGGCATGAACAAGGCGAATTTAGGTGCACGCCTAACCACAAAATCTGGACAGAGGAGAAAGGGTATGTCGAAGCACGTTTACTGCGAAACGAGACATTGTGCTTTGTGCCAGACATCATTCGACGTCAATCCACGTGCACAGCCCAAGCGACGGTTTTGCGGCAAAAGTTGTTCAGCCAAGTGGAGGATGCAACAACCGGAGATCAAAGAGATCATGCGGGCGGCTGTACCCAAAGCCGCAGCTACGAGAACAGGCAGATCACGACCAGATGCGAGAGCTCGAATGTTGACCAACAATCCAATGTTGTCTGCCGATGCTCGCGACAAGATGGCCAACTCGTTGAAAGGTCGCGCTCCGAAAGTGCGTGGTGGCAACGGGACGTTGACTCCGGAACAGATTCAGATTGCACAGCTTCTGGGTTGGGATACCGAAGTGGCAATTCCGACGGCTCCGGTCAAGGACCAATTCGAGAAAATTCCAACGTCGTACAAAGTGGATGTTGGGAATCGTCAATTGCAGATGGCTATCGAGATCGACGGGGGCTCGCATTCGACGCTAGCAGCAAAGGCACGAGACCAGAAGAAGGATTCGGTTTTGTACGCTCTCGGGTGGTTTCTATTACGTGTGCCAAAAGCGGAAGCTGTGAACAATCCACAAAAAGTAGTGGACTTGATTCAGTCGTCTATGACCTCGAAGTCGTAGACAACCACAACTATTTCGCACACGGCGTATTGGTTTCTAATTGCCATTACGCCAAAAACATGGAGAGCCAAAGGTCCCAAGCTATCTTTACCTTAGCCAAAAAGACGAAACATATCTTGTTGTTATCCGGAACGCCGATCGTCAACAACAAGTCGGAGCTCGCCGTTCTTCATGATCTACTCGGATCTGAAAAGCCGCCCATGATTCGTCGGTTGCTAGAGGACGTCGCTCCTGACATTCCGCCTAAAACCAGATCCTATCTCAACATCAAACTTCGGCCCGCCGACCAGGCCGAGTACAACAAAGCGAACGAAGAATTCGAGATTTGGCTGAAAGAACGGAAAGCCAAATTGCTCGGTGAAGGTGCCGCACAAGCCGAAGTCGATCGCATTTTGGCGGCAGAAGCACTCGCAAAGATCGGATATCTGCGTCGTATGTTGGGCGATGCAAAAGTCCCAGCCTGCTCCGACTTCATCGCCCGTGCCGTCCGAATGGGTGAGCCTGTCGTCTGTTTCGTCGAACACCAAACAGCACTAGAGCGCTTGTCTCGAGCACTTAATAAGCAGCGCATCCGCCACGAAATCATCGACGGGTCAACAACCCCGAAGAAGCGACAGGAGATCGTTGAGCGATTTCAAAAATACGAATTTCCAGTATTTATTGGCACAAGAGCGGCAAAAGAAGGAATCACCTTAACAGCTGCACGTCACCTGATTTTCCTTGAACGCTTCTTTACTTCGGCCGATGAAGAGCAAGCAGAAGATCGGGTGAGAAGAATCGGACAAACGCTGCCTACAACCATCTGGTTTTTACACGCACTCGGCACTGTCGACGAACGCGTGGATCAGATCGTCAAGCAGAAGCGCCAAGTCATTCGCTCCGCTATCGGGTCCGCTACGGTCGAAGAAACACCGTTATTGGCCGTTGAAGAGATGATCAAAAACTGGCAGAAACATGTGGATGACACAGGTGTAACGTTCCCCGGTCTAGGATTAGGTACGATCTTACCTCCTTTGCCTTCGCCAAAAGAGACACATGCGGTTACCTTCTCGGGGAAGGAGTGGCATTTACAGAAAGCCATGTTGTGGTGCAAGATGAATGGCTACATCCCAACAGGAAAGACGGATTTGAATGGTCGTTTCAAACTGATCATGCACCCACCTCAGATTTTCAACAAGAACAAGTTTAAGATCTTTTCTGTGTCGAAAGACATTAAGATCATTCACGGCGAACGGCTCTCAAAAGCGAATGAGCGCCGCATCCGAAAGCAATTGAGACAATTACGTTAGGGAGGAAGCGATGCGTAAATTACCTGAGAATCCTTTTGCTGTGTTTGGGAAACGACGGGCAGCACGAGAACAACACGAGGACCATGACGAAGAGGAAGTCGTCGTTGCTCGTTCTCGTCGTCCGGTCCGACCCGCTTCCGCACCGACAAAACCCAATCCTAAAGCTGTTCCCGTGAAAGCAGCGAAGACCATTGCGGCAAAGACTGCTCCTGTCAAGCCGAATCCTATGCCTGTCAAAGCTACTGCTCCTGCCACACCTAAACCCGCACCGGTTCAAAAGACGCGGACACGTAAGACCACTGCCGTCGTCAAAAACCCGACCTCCCCGTCAACCTCTTCTCCTTCTTCTGTCTTCTCGTCCCCTTCGTCGGCCTATTCGTCCTTGCTGAGCCCGTCGACAGCACCGCCAGCTTCTACGCCCTCGCAGCAGAAGAATAAGATTGTACCTGCCATTCGAGCGGCAGCACAGCAACGACTGGATCGTGGTCAAGCACGTACCATTGAACAAGCCTCCGCTCTCGAACTATTGTCCAGGATCGTCGGGAAGAACATCACGATGAATGACATCGAGAAAGAAAGGCAAGCCGTTACGTCAAGTTTTGCCTTGTTCTCGCCCCCGAGTGAGCTGATTGCACTTTTTGACTTAGCATCTCGCTTCGTTGAAAGCCACCAGTTCTACTCTCGTACGGTTTGAGACGTCTTTGTCCTTGACGAGTTCTCTCTGTGCCCCTATGACATAGGTGGCCCTCGCACACGGGTCTGACCGGGACAGCACAGATGAGAACACTTCAAGATCGAACGATCTTGGGGCCTATTGCGTTTTTAGGCCCTGATTTCACGGCCATGGAATGGTCAGAACGCCTTCAAGTCTCGTTAGACGATGTCTTGTTGGCGTTCGATATTCTTAATCTAAAGCCGAAAAAAGAAGATCCTTATCCTGTGACTTTTTTCCGAAAGGAAGATCAGTCACGAGACTTACTCGAGTTGATTCACGCGGGACATCACGAGGCCAAAAAGATGATCGAGGTCAGTGGTCTGTCTTACCAAACTGTGATGAATCGGCTCAAATGGATGGAGCGGCAAGGTCTTATACAGCGAGCAGGACGGGGACCAAACACACGTTGGGTGTGCTTGGCAAACTTAGACAAGTAGGAGAACACATGGGTACATCGAAAATTAAGCGAGTAAAAACAGATTCGAACTGGTTCGGCACACCCGAAGTCATCGTTCGTGGAGGAAAGTCCGATCCGATTCCTTGTATCGGCGAAATTGTGCTTCTTACCGGCGGCGTAAAAGCCCGTATCGAGAAGATGAGCACCATTTCATCGAAGATGGATGCCTTTCATCGAGACTGCTTGTGGTCGGCTACGGCGTACCTGAATTTTGAAGTGTAATTCGATTGCATGGACTTCAAAATCAGGCTAGGCGTGAGGAATGAAAGCACTCGATTCACGTCTTCCTCCTGATGTCCAACAAATCGTCAACGAAATGAGTCACCCCGATTCGGACGTTCTTTGGCGTTCGTATCGGGGTTGGCTTGTTACGCGCATTGAAGACGAAGACGAAGACGAGTTGGTGGTTTGTTGGGTAATGTCCAGAATTCGAGTACCTAAACAAGAGCAGGAGAACGAGTAATGACCGAAGAGAACGATAAAAAGATCATCTATACCGGTCCATCTCGTCGTGGGTTTCACCGTCTCCAGCTCGCCGCAGAATGTCTTCAACGATACGCCTGGTCTCATCGGATTCCTAAGGAGCCAAACCCTAAGCAAGAAGGAACCAAACCCGCCGAGGCGAAATCACCTGCACTTGCTCGTGGTTCTTTGATGCACTTGGCATTGGCTCAACATTACGCCCGGATCAAGGCAAAACAAGAGGGCACACCAGTAGACGCTTGGTGCGAACCCGAAGAAGCCGTCAAGCTCATCGCTAAGCTCGAAAAGTGCGAAGAGCACGTCGACGATATCCTGAAGACCTATGAAGCCTATCAAGATCGTTTCTGGGGCGACGAGCAAGAGTTTCGTGTGGTCGGCGTCGAAATGCTCCAAGAGACGATGATCGCCGACAAGTATTTGTTCACCGGCCGGTTCGACTTGATTATCGAAGATATGGTCGGTCGAATCTGGGTTATTGACCATAAGAGCACAGGCTTTATCAAGGCTGCACAAAAAGAGTTTTACGCCGTTTCGGGCCAGCTCATCGGCTACGGGCACATGGCACGCGAAAAATACGGTGCAAAGTACGCAGGAATGAAGGTGAATCTCGTTCAAGTAGGCCAGAAACCAGCATTTGAGCGCATTAATCTCTCACGTTCACCGTTTCTAGAGCAGAACTTCGTTCAGTTTGTTGTCGACACAGAAGAGTCCATCGAACGGATGGAAGCTTCAGGACGGTCGTTTGACAACTGGCCTAAGGCCATGAACGAAATGACTTGCTACGGACGTTACGGGGCTTGCAACTTCATCGAGTGGTGTAAACACGGCTATGGTGCCAAGAAAGGTGGAAATTGGTCGTGGAACGGGTAAATGCCACGACAGAAACCGCCACGTAAGTCCTATACACCCGTGTTGACCTGGGCCGAGTTAAGCCCCCCAGAACCAGACAAGGGCTGGCGTTTTCTGACTTTGACCGCTACGCTCGACGAAAAAAGGTACATCATCAATATCCGTACACGGCACAAAAGATGGGGCCAGAAACAACGGACATGTGACATCGACCTCTATCAAGACTTAGGGGAAGATGAAGACTATTACGAGCCCGTTGAGTTCGGACCTTGTTACGAGAACATACGGATTTTCGACCCGCAACGGTATAAACACGAAGCTATTGCGTGGGCAGAGAACGTGATACTCACCCCTATGATGCGGTTGAAAATCGGTATGGAGTCATGACGGCAAGATTGAATTGGCATGAGTCGCTAGACTCCAACGAGTCATCAGGTTGGGTTTATCTGCACCTGACAACGACTTGGTGTAACCGTGAGATCCGGGTGTCCATCTACACGGCAAAACTCGAACGTTCCCCTATCTGTTGGACCGAATTGATCCGCGATGAGGGCGATTCAAAATTCGGAACATTCGATCAGATCGATACACTTGACCCGTATCTGATCAAAGATCAAACGATCGAATGGGCGGAATCTGAGCTCATGTCCCCTATGGCATATTTAGCAACGTCTCTGGGTGTGGAAGACATCCGCGTAGAAGAAAAACGCACCGAGGCGGATTTCTTGCCAACTGACAAAAAAGATGAACAGGAGAGTTGACGGCCGAAGGGTGAGGGGCTACTAACAAGGGGCGGCCGGGAACCGCGACAGGGACATCAGACAGCAGAGTGGAGCGGACACTCCACATCAGGAGAACACATGGGGACTACGGATCCCGTGGTTGTATGCACTTATGGTGCATCTGGGCTTGGAAAAAGCACCGATTGCGGCTACTCTTTTCCGACTGCCCTATTTGTGGCTGCGCCAGGAGCACTTGGTTCGATTGAGTCGACGTGCGGATACAGTCCGAAACGAACTCAAGTCAACACGATTCCAGAAGCCACCAAATTGATTGAACAGGTTGCAGGAAAGTTCGAGACCGTTGTCATCGATGACTTTTCGTTCTTGGCCGAACAGACTTTCTCGCAATTTGAGAAGAAGTACAACGGATTCAAGTTGTGGGGCGAATTGCGTGATGCGGCGCTCGAATTCCGAGACAAAGCTCGATTCGCTAAGATGAACGTGGTACTCAACGCATGGGAACAACCACCCAAGACCAAGCCTGACGGCACGAAACTTCGTGGTGGTCCTCAGCTTCCGGGTAAACTGCCCGAATCGATTCCTGCACTTTGCGACATCGTGCTTCGTGTTCAGCAAGAACCTAAACGTAAACCTTGGCCCGTGGTTTACCGTTGCCATCCCGATCCTTCCTTCGTCATGAAGGACCGCACAAACACGGCCACTTCTTGTGATCCTGCTCCGATGAACTTAGCTGAAATTTTAAGAGCCTCGGGAATTGCAATTTCAAGGCACCCTGAATACAAGGAACAAGAAGATCACGTCGAAGCCATCGCTCAGTCTCTCACCGGAGAAGTGATTTCGGATGGTCCGCTCCTCAACAACATTTATGCGGGACTCCTGAAAAAAGGACTTGCCGCACACTTCGCCAAATGGACACTTCGCGATGCCGTTGATCGGTTCGTGATTCGTAGGGCGAAAGAACAAGCTGCTAACCAGTTTGTTACCGTTTCTAACGCTTTGGGTGCGTAGCATTCCGCTCGTACTCTAACCCTTGCGCCGGTCGAATTTCTCGATTCGGGGCAAACCCGCCAGCAATGGCAAAATGCACAAGACAGTGGAGTGACAACAATGGCTGAGAACACTGAAATCAATCTCGATCGCGCTTGGTCCTTCGATGCGAACCTCACGGGCATCACCGTGACGGCTCCGATCCCGAAGGAAGTGCCGAAGGGTCTTTACAAGTGCAAGGTCGAAGACATGTACGTCAACATCGACAAGAACCCGAACCGCGTTGTCATCAAGCTCACGGTTGCTGAAGGCCCGTTCAAGGGTGGTTACATCACCGACGGCCTCAACATCCCGAAGTCGGAAGACGACAAGGTCCGTTACTACTGGCGCGTGTTCGCCGAGTCTGCGGGTTACACGCCTGCTCAGCTCGACGCCGGCGCTCTGAAGCTCTCTCCGGACGCCTTCAAGGGTCGTGAAGTTCACATCCAGTTCACCCCGAAGGCCGAGAACAACGGTTACGACCGTACCGAGTACTTCACGGCTACCGAGTTCGCTTCTCGCAAGGCGAACGTCAACGCGGCCTCGACCGTCTCTTCTACCCCGACTCTCGGTGCGGGTGAGACTGTCTCGAAGGGTGACCTCCTCGCCAAGCTCGGCATCAGCTGAGTTGCGTAGGTAGCCCCTAACTGGCGGCTGGTTATCTTCGGGTAATCAGCCGCTTTTCTTTTATCTGCAACCGACCTAAGACCCGATCTTCGCGAGGACAACATGCATATCATCGGTCAGCCTAAGTCCATTGAAGAATTGAAAGTTCTAGCCGATCACGAACTTAATGGTTTTGCCGCCTTCTTGAATAGCTTTATCGCCGAGGGGGCTCCCCTAGAACTTCCTCCTTCTTCTCACCCCGAACGTCCCTGGGCGATGTCGACAAATGACATCGGACGGCTTACACTTTCGGCGTTGTACTTCCGTGCCTTAGCTGTTCAATACGAAGCTAAGCTGAAAGAACTGGGCATCGATCCACAATCCGCTCTTGTTAAACCCGAAGAAGCGGAAAAGATCGAAGAAACGATGCCTCGCCCCAGCCGAATCATTATCCCCTCTTAGGTCTGTCTATGGATGAACAAGTGATGGTTGTGCCACTTCTCGAAGCGAATTCGTGGATTCGCAAAGGTGATTTTCACTACTTCATCCAGAAGATTGATTCTACTCACGTGTCCTACACCCGTCACGGCGGCCATCTTGGTGTACTTTACTGCACCACAGGCCGGGTGTCGTTCGAACGAATCATCGAGGGAGGGGAAACCGTACCCTCTCCTTCTCTCGGAGAACAGCTATGAACGATATCGAAGCCGTTGCCTTGTTGACTCAACGTGTCGAGAACATGGAACGAACCATGTTCATGGGTTTGAAGTGTTTGACGACGATGATGGAAGACCTGGACATCGCGACCGACGAGCGATTTTCTGCGGAAGAGCGTTCTATTGCACGTCATCGGGTACGTGAAGTAGTCAAGTCCTTGAAAGGAATGTTCTAAGAGGTCAGCATGCGGTTGCGAGTGAAAGTTCCTTATCTCTACGTTCCTTCTGATGAGCTCTCGTCGGAAGGTTTACCTGTGATCGAGGCACAAAGTAATACGTTACCGCAACTTTCTTTTGGCCGAGGCGCCCTTTTCCGTTTGGTCGGCTTAGGTATGCGTGGTTATGTCTTAGAATTCATAGCCAAACCTTCTTTATTTGTTTGTTACGATGATATTGAGTCTCTCTTCGAGAAGGCATAACGAATGACGACGGGCTACGATGCGCGGAAGTGCGGGGCATTGTGCGATCAATGTCCCTTGAACGGACAACCACTCGTACCGCCCGAACGGGACATCATGTCCCCGATGATGCGTTTGACCGATACATCGGTCACCATTGTCGGAGATCATCCTTCAACGGTCGAAGCATCTCAAGGCCGTATGTTTGCCGGTCCGGCAGGAACAGAGCTAGATAAAGCCCTTCGAATGGGCGGTATTAAGCGTACAAATTGTCATGTGACAAACGTGATCTTGTGTACTCCACCAGGAAAGGACCTAAAGACCTTCCTTCAGAAGCTCTCGAAGTACAATCGTACCCGTCCCTCACACGAACCGGCAATTGCTTCTCCGATTGATTGTTGTCGCCCACGATTCGAGCGAGAGATCGAGGATCACCGGAATTTCATCACGCTCGGTAAGGTGGCTAATCACGCGGTCACCGGTAATCCTTCGTCGATTATGGCGGTGCGTGGTGCTCTCGTCGAACTCGAGGAAACAGAACGTACACCAGCACGTAAAGTCATGCCGACGGTGCCGCCGGGTCTGATTCTGCATCAGATGAAATATGCCCATGTTTTCCGTAACGACATCGCCAAAGCCGGTCGCTGGTTTCGAGGTGAAGCGAAGTACGAACCGCCTGAGATCCTTTGGCATCCGACGGCCGATGTCTTGCGTGAGTTCTTGTTCAAGCCTAATACGCAATACGCGTTCGACTTGGAAACCGACGGTATCAACAACTTAACGACGAAGATTCGTTGTATCGGTATCGGAGACGACAAGACGGTGGCTCTTGTCGGTTTGCTCGGGAAAG
>SXGQ01011559.1_pt1 | contig 12494 bp, 9 predicted proteins | sample 3178371 | NCBI WGS metagenome assembly SXGQ01 (sample SAMN11356859, study PRJNA531348) | freshwater metagenome | isolation source: freshwater sample F1-20 | place: China: Fuxian Lake, Yuxi | collected 2017-12-25
AAGATCATCGAGCAGCGCATCGGTCACAAGGGTGTGGGATTCCACGCCACGGTCCGTGGCAAGTCCGAAACCGATCCCGGAGAACTCTTCGCGCAGGTCCTACCCGAAGATCTGCTCGCCTTCGGTCTGATCCCTGAGTTCGTGGGTCGACTCCCGATGGTGGGGGCGGTGCGCAGCCTCGATCACGACGCCTTGGTGAAGATCCTGGTCGAACCCAAGAACGCCTTGGTCAAGCAGTACCAGAAGTTCTTCGAGTTCGAAGACGTGCAACTCGAGCTCACCGATGACGCCCTCACGGCGGTCGCCGATCTGGCTCTGAAGCGGGGAACCGGAGCGCGTGGTCTGCGTGCGATTCTCGAAGACGTCCTACTGAACACAATGTACGAGCTTCCGGGTCGCGCCGATGTCGCGCGGGTCGTGGTGGATGCCGCGTCGGTGACCGACAAGACGGCACCCACGTTGGTGCCCCGAGCTTCGGTGCGGTCGACGCGCCCGCGCCGCGCCGCCAGTTGATGGACTTCGCGCGAGCGCTCGAATACCTCGACGCCCACGCAACGTACGAGAAGACCGGGCGTATCGATTCGCCATCGCTCGACACGATTCGACGTCTGTGTTCGGCGATGGGGGATCCCCAGCACTCCGCGCCGGTGATCCACATCACCGGCACCAACGGCAAGGGCTCGACGGCCCAGATGGTCACTCGCTTGCTGATGGAAAGTGGGCTGCGAGTGGGGACCTACACGAGCCCGCACCTCGAAAGTGTGACCGAACGTATGACGATCGATGCGACACCGATCGCCGAGGAGTCGTTCGGTGAACAGATCGGAGCCGTCGCCGATCTCGAGATCATCGCCGGTGTCCGGCCCGGTTACTTCGATACGTGCACGGCGGCGGCATTTCGGTGGTTCGCCGATGAAGCCGTGGATGTGATGGTGATCGAAGTCGGTCTGCTCGGACGTTGGGACGCGACCAACGTGGTCGACGCGCAGGTCGCGGTCGTGACCAACATCGGCCTCGATCACACCGAATTCGCCGGGCCGACCAAGGCCCACATCGCTCGCGAGAAGGCGGGCATCATCAAGGATGGTTCGGCGGTGGTGCTCGGCGAAACCGATCCCGAACTGATCGAGATCTTTCGGGCCGCCGGCGGCGCGAGCCTGTTGCGTCGGGGTCCCGATTTCGGTGTGGCGACCAACGAACTCGCACTCGGGGGTCGTCTCGTCGGGCTCCGCACTCCGACCACCATCTATCCCGATGTGTTCGTGCCGTTGCACGGACGTCATCAGGCCGACAACGCAGCGCTGGCCCTGACCGCAGTGGAGACGTTCTTCGCCCGTCCGTTGTCGGGCGAAGTCATCGATCTCGCATTCGCGAGTACGACGATGCCGGGACGTTTCGAGATCCTCGGCCATCAGCCACTCGTCATCGTCGACGGCGCTCACAATCAGGCGGGGGCCGATGTGTGTTCGAGTGTCTTCTTCGAAGACTTCGATCCGGCCGGTCGACGAATCCTCGTGGTGGGTTGCCTCCGCGGTCGTGATCCGCGCGAGATGCTCGAAGCACTCCGGGCCGACGACTTCGATCAGGTGATCTGTTGCCCGGCGCCCTCACCCCGTGGTCGGCCGGCATCCGAAATCGCGCAGGCGGCACGCGAAGTCGGATGCGACGACGTGCAGGAATCGCCTTCGGTCGAAGAAGCGATCGACGCGGCCGTCGCCGGCGCCGGACCCGACGACGCAGTTCTGGTGACTGGATCGCTCTATGTGGTGGGAGCTGCCCGGCCCCATCTGCGCCGACGCCTCCCCTGAGGGCGACAGCGATAGCGTCGCCTTCCATGTCCGACCGCACCCTCGTCCTCCTGAAGCCCGACGCCGTCGAACGCGGCCTCGTCGGAACCATCCTCGACCGCTTCGAGCGCAAGGGCCTGAAGCTCGTCGCCCTCGACCTGCGGTCCCTCGATCAGGCGACCCTCGGTCGCCATTACGAGGAGCACGTCGGTAAGGGCTTCTACGCCGATCTCGTGGCCTTCATGTCCCGGGGCCCGGTGGTGGCCCTCGTTCTCGAGGGCCCGGAGAACACCTGGGAAGTCGTTCGCACGATGATGGGTGCCACCAACCCCCGGACCGCCGCGCCCGGGACGATCCGTGGTGACCTGGGCATTCTCTTCACCGAGAACCTCGTTCACGGCTCGGACTCCCTGGCCTCCGCCGAGCGTGAGATCGGGATCTTCTTCCCGAATCTGTAACATTTCTCCGGTCTGGAGGAGGTTCGGCCATGGCCCGGAACAATCCGCTGGCCCTCGGTCGTGATATCGCGATCGACCTCGGGACGGCCAACACCCTGATCTACGTCCGTGGGCAGGGCGTCGTCCTGAATGAGCCCTCGGTCGTGGCCCTCGACGTCGCCGATGGACGTCCCGTGGCCGTCGGCCTCGAGGCCAAGCGCATGATGGGCCGGACCCCGGGCCACATCCGGGCGGTCCGTCCGCTGAAGGACGGTGTCATCGCCGACTTCGAGGTCTGCGAGAAGATGCTCCGCTATTTCATTCAGAAGGTTCACACGAGCCGCTGGAGCAAGCCCCGGATGGTCATCTGCGTTCCGTCGGGTATCACCGGCGTCGAGCAACGTGCGGTTCAGGATGCCGCCGAGTACGCCGGTGCTCGGAAACCCGTGCACATCATCGAAGAACCCATGGCGGCGGCCATCGGAGCCGGACTCCCGGTGCACGAGCCGAGCGGCAACATGATCGTCGACATCGGTGGGGGGACCACCGAGGTGGCAGTGATCTCGCTCGGCGGAATCGTGACCGCACAGTCCTTGCGGGTGGCCGGCGACGAACTCGACGAGGCGATCATCCAGTACCTGAAGAAGGAATTCTCGATGGCGGTCGGTGAGCGCACCGCGGAAGACATCAAGATCCAGATGGGATCGGCCTGGCCGATGGAAGAAGAGTTGACGGCGGAGATCCGCGGTCGCGACCTGATCAGCGGACTACCCCGCACCATCACATTGTCGACCGAACAGGTTCGCGAGTCGTTGGCCGAGCCGGTGTCGTCGATCGTCGATTGCGTGCGCACCACTCTCGACAAGACTCCGCCCGAACTCGCAGCCGACATCATGCACGCCGGAATCACCTTGTCGGGCGGAGGCGCGCTACTCGCCGGTCTCGACCGTCGCCTCGCGCACGAGACGGGGATGCCGATCAACATCGCGCCCGATCCGCTCTATGCGGTGGTGCTCGGCTCGGGTCAGGCGCTCGAGAACATCGAGGCGATGCGCGGACTTCTCGCCCAGAGCGACAGTTAGGACGACGCGGGCGTATGCCGAGGTACTCGGTCAGTCGACGTCGGGCTCTGGCCCTGCTCACTCTCACGTCGATTCTTCTGATCACTCTCGATCTGCAGGGGAACGCGGTCGTCGACGGCGTCCGGAAGGTGTTCGGAGCCGTGTTCGCTCCCATCCAGGACTCGACGCGAGTGATCACGCGACCCATCGAGAACGCTTGGCGGGGGATCACCGGTTACGACGAACTCACCGAGGAGAACGAGCGTCTACAGGACGCGATCGACCAGCAGGAGGGGGCCTTCATCGCAGCGTTGGCCACCGTGCGCGATGCTCAGGAGCTCCTCGCCCTCAATGGCATCGACAACCTCGCCGACATCTCGTCGATCACCGCCCAAGTGGTCGGTGAAGGCCCGTCGAATTTCGCTCAGACGATCGAGATCAACCAAGGCTCCAACGACGGACTTCGGGTGGGCATGCCGGTGGTCAACGCCGCCGGATTGGTCGGCAAGGTGACCGAGGTGTTCGCCGATCGGGCCATCGTGATGTTGGCCACCGACGCCTCGTACGCCGTTCCCGTGCAGGTCATCAACCTCCCCGAGGAGGAGACCACCACGACCACCAGTACGTCCACGAGCACGACCACGACGACGACCACGACATCGACGACCACGATCGTCCCGGCGGTCGAGTCGCCGGGTCTCGGAGTAGCGACGTCGGTCCCGGTCGATGTGGCAACGAGTCCCGCGCCCACAACGGCGGCGCCATCGACTTCCATTGCATCCGTGCTCACCGTGGCCCCTCCGACCACGACACCGGCGCGCACCACCACGACGGTCGACATCAACGACCTGCCGGCAACCGAGACCGGGGCCTTGCGAGGTCGTGGTGCCGATCGCGCGCCGATCGTCGAGTTCATCGATCAGAGTTCTCGATTCGGTGAGATCAGGGTCGGTGCGGTGATCATCACGGCCGGTGGCTCGAAGAGTCTCGCGCCGCGTGGGATCGTCGTGGGACGCGTCGTGAAGGTCGTGGAGCGCTCCGGAACGTCGGGGGCAGTGCTCGAGGTCCGTTTGTCGGCGCGCCTGACCTCGCTGAACTTCGTTCGTGTTCTGCTCTATCAGCCGGCGGCGAGTCGCTGATGATCGAATTCCTGAACCGCTCCTATGTGCGGACGGCTCTGGTCGGTCTGCTCGCACTGGGCCTTCAAACGACGTTTCTCGCGAGCGCGTCTCTCGCAGGAATCGTGGTGCAGTTGATGCTCTGCCTGGCCGTGGCGGCCGGTGTGTCAGGCGGGTCCGAACGCGGGGCGATCACCGGTTTCAGCCTCGGTCTGATGTTCGATCTGGTCCTGTCGACCCCGCTCGGCCTCACGGCATTGGTCTACGGCCTCGCCGGTTTTCTCGCTGGCTACTTCAACTCGCTCAGCATCAATCATCCGTGGTGGCTGCGCTCCGTCGTGGTCGGTGGCTCGAGTCTGATCGTCATGTTCGTGCACCCTGTTCTCGCAACATGGGTCGGAGTCGATGGCTGGCTCACGACTCGGGTCTTCAAAGTCGCGGTGGTCGTCGGACTCGCCAATGCAGTAGTCGGCTTGGCGGCCGTTCCCCTGATGCGTTGGTCCTTGGCCATCAAGCGGCAGGAGCGTTTGGCGCCACCGCCGGAGATCTACGCATGAAGTCCGAGCGCAGACAGTCGCGTCTCGGGGTGATCGGGGTCATCGGAGCCGTGTTGTTCTCGGTGCTCGGATTGCGCATGTGGTTCCTGCAGGTGGTCGACGCGCCGAATCTCGAGTTGAAGGTTCAGGCCAACAAGACCCGGACCGTGCGTCTTCTTCCCGAACGGGGCCGAATCTTCGATCGTGAGGGTCGAATCCTCGCCGACAACGAACGCGTTCTCTCGATCACCATCGACTGGAACGTGATGCGTGACTCGACCGATCGAGCCGAGCTCTTCGCGCGCCTCGCTCCGGTACTCGACGTGTCGATCACCGAGATGGAAGATCGCTACGCGGGACCGATCGGTGCCGATGGCCGTAGGAGCGGTTCTCGTTACAGTCCGCTTCTTCCGATGCCGGTCAAGGAGGGTGTCGGGGAGGACGTCGCCCTCTATCTGATCGAGCGCAACGAGGACTTTCCGGGTGTCGATGTGTCGGCGGGATGGAACCGCCAGTATCCCTACGCGCCCCTCGCCGCCCACGTCGTCGGGTATCTCGGTGCGATCACCAAGGAAGAGGCGTCGCAGTATCGAGATCTCGGTTACGACCTGAACGAACGCGTCGGGCAATTCGGAGTCGAGAAGATCTACGAGCCCTACCTGCGTGGAACGCCCGGTTACGTGAAGTACGAAGTCGACTCGCGCGGGGCCATCCTCGACGAGATCGAGCGGGTCGAGCCGGTCGCCGGCAACGATCTGCAGTTGGCGCTCGACCTCGACATCCAGCAGTACGCCGAGCAGGCCCTCGAGACCCAACTCCGTTTGCGACGATTCGTCGAGACGTGTCAGGCCAAGGACGAGAACAAACTTCCGGTCAAACCTCAGTTCCCCGAATGTCAGAACCTGAAGGCGCCCGCCGGTTCGGTCGTGGTGATGAACCATTCCAATGGCGAGGTCATCGCATTGGCGAGTTACCCGACATTCGACAATCGTTGGTTCAACTCGGGTATCTCGGGTGACAAGTTCGCGCAGATCTTCCCGAAGGTCGACGATCCCGACAAATCGATCCTCGTCAATCGGGCGATCCAGGGTCAGTACAACCTTGGGTCGAGTTTCAAACCCTTCGTGGCCTACGCCGCACTCGACGCCGGACAATTACCCGGCGGGGTGGCTTACAAGTACTTCGACCAGGGTTCGTACACGTTGACGAGCATCGACGAAGACACCTGCCAAGTCGTGAAGTGCGTCTTTCGAAACGCACTCTGCGGCGGCGGGAACAGCCCGTGCTTCTACGGAGTCGTGACGGTCGAGGACGCGCTCGCCGTATCGAGTGACACCTTCTTCTACAAGATCGGTGAGCAGATCTTCTCCGAACGGGGAGGCCAACCGATTCTCCAGGAAGAGGTTCGGAAGTTCGGTTTCGGTTCCAAGACCGGTATCGACTTGCCCTACGAATCGGCCGGTCGGGTTCCCGACAAGGACTCGAAGCGTCAATTGGTCGAAGACGGTGTGCTCATGGAGGGGGAGAGCCCCAACTACCTCGTGGGTGACAACGTCCAATTGTCGGTGGGTCAAGGTCTGCTCGCCGCGACACCGATCCAACTCGCGCAGTCGTACGGAGCCTTGGCCAACGGTGGCGCGGTGGTCCGTCCCCTCGTGGCCATCGCGCTGCTCGCTCCGGGCACTCCCGATGCCGCGATCGCCGGAGTGGCCGACCTCTCGAAATCCGAAGTGGTGCTCAAGCTCAACACCACGAACACTATCCGCAAGATCGAGTTGCCGACCGAGTACCGCGATGCGATCGTTCGCGGACTGCAACGCGTGATCACCGGACCGGGCGTCGACAGCGACCGATACCACGCGACCACCGGAGAACGACTCTTCGCGAGTTACCCCTACGAGGTCCTGCCCATCGCAGGCAAGACCGGAACCGCCCAGGGCGCGGCGAGCCTGCCCTGGAACGACTCGTCGGCTTTCGCCGCGTTCAGTCTCGATCCGAATCAGCCGTACACGGTGTCGGCCTACCTCGAGAAGTCCGGTTACGGCTCGAAGGCCGCCGCTCCCGTGACCAAGTGCGTGTTCATGGCCCTTGCCAACGCAGTCAAGACGCCGGCCGTCGTTCCGTCGGATCCTCTCGATCTGACCTCGACTCTCGTGGCTCCCGATCGGTCGCTCCCGAGCAACCGCTGTCTGGGCGGAGCGGCCTACGGAGGGCGCGACTGATGGGACTGCCGTTGCTCAACCGCCGTCCGGATTCGGGTCTCGGGAACATCCGCCGTAGTGGAGGCGACCCGAGTCGGAACATCGACTGGACCATGCTCGCGACGGTCGGAATTCTGGCGATCATCGGAGTGTTCGCGATCTACAGCGCCACCTTCTGGAAAGTGGCCGGAGATCCGTACTGGTTCACGCTTCGTCAGGTCCTCTTCCTGATCGTCGCCATCGTCGTCGTCGTGGCTGTCATGGCCTTCGATTACACGTTCCTCAACGAGCGTGCCTTCTTCCTCTACGGGTGTTCGCTGGTGGCCCTGGTTCTCGTGCTCGCGGTCGGCGCGTTACGGGGAGGAGCTCGCCTGTCGTTCGATCTCGGGCCGATCCTCTTCCAGCCGGCCGAATTCGCCAAACCGGCGGTGGTGATCGTGTTGGCCGCGTACTTCTCCGAACTGCGCGAGGAGACGGTGTCGTATTCGAAGTTCATCGGCGGACTGGTGCTCGTGGGCGTACCCGCGGTGCTCATCATCCTGCAACCCGACCTCGGCTCGGCCTTCGTGATCATCATCGGCGCCCTGGCCATCCTCCTGATGGCTGGCGCCCGACTCCGTTACCTCGCGCTCATCTCGTTGCTCACGGTCATGACCGTGGCCGCGGCCGTGGTCGCCGGCATCGTCGATCGGTATCAGTTGCGCCGGATCGAAGCCTTCCTGAACCAGAACTCCGATGACGAGAACCTGAAGAATCTCGTTCTGCAGGTCCGGTTCGCCAAGCGAGCGGTGGCCACCGGGGGATGGTGGGGCAAGGGTTACCTCGACGGCCCACTGACCAACGGCAAGTTCATTCCGGTCCAACAGAGCGACTTCATCTTCTCGGCCATCGCCGAACAGTTCGGACTCATCGGTGGTGCAATCGTTCTGATCCTTTTCGCACTTCTTCTCTTCCGTATCTGGCGCGTGGCCAATCTCTCCAAGGACGTCTTTGGCACCTATCTCTGCACCGGAATCTTCGGCATCATCCTGTGGCACGCCTTCCAGAACATCGGAATGACCATGGGCATCATGCCGGTCACGGGAGTGCCCCTCCCGTTCGTCAGTTACGGCGGTTCGTCGTTGGTGGCTTTCGCCATCATGATCGGATTGGTCGAGAGCGTTCACATGCGCCGTCTGCGCTGATCAGTAGGATCAACGTCTCATGACCTCGTTGTGGCCGCGCGTCGAACCGTTGTTGGCCAGGGTGCGCAAGCCAGCCCGCTACATCGGGTGCGAGGACGGCGCGGTCGTTCCCGTTCACGGACGGTCGAAGGTGGCGTGGTTGCTCGCCTATCCCGATGTGTACGAGGTCGGTCTGCCCAATCAGGGTCTGCAGATCCTGTACGAGATCCTGAACGAACGAGACGACGCGGTTGCCGAGCGCACCTACGCGCCCTGGGTCGATCTCGAAGCCCTCATGCGCGAGCGCGGGATACCGCTCTTCTCGGTCGACGCCCATCGGGCGGCGGGCGACTTCGATCTCATCGCCTTCAACCTCTCGGCCGAACTCGTCTACACCAACGTCCTCAACATGCTCGACCTAGCCGGAGTACCGGTGCACGCCGCGCGTCGCCGACCCGAGGATCCGCTCGTCGTCATCGGGGGTCATGCGGCTTTCAATCCCGAGCCTCTCGCCGATTTCATCGATCTCGCGGTTCTCGGCGAAGGCGAAGAAGTCATCGGTGAGATCACCGAGATCGTTCGCGAGTGGAAAGTGGGAGGTCGAACCGAGGGGTCGCGGCAGACGGTCCTTCGCGCCTTGGCGCAGGTTCCGGGCGTGTACGTGCCGTCGCTGTACGACGTCGTGTACGAAGGAGAACGCACGGTGTCGATCGAGCCCAAGTTCGACGACGTTCCGCGCCTCGTGACGAAGCGAACCGTGGCCGACCTCGGTCGTTGGGATTATCCGCGGCGGCCACTCGCGCCACTCACCGAGGTCGTCCACGATCGTTTGGCGGTCGAAGTGTTTCGAGGTTGCACTCGCGGGTGTCGTTTCTGTCAGGCCGGCATGATCACGCGGCCGGTGCGCGAGCGCCCGGCCGAACAGGTGCGAACCATGATCACCGAGGGATTGCGGCGCACGGGCTACAACGAGGTCTCGCTCACCTCGCTGTCGACTGCCGACTTCAGCGGTATCGAACAAGTGGTGTCCGGCATCGTGCCCGACCCGACGGCCTGTGGCGCCCCGACCATCAGTCTTCCGTCGTTGCGTGTCGACGCTTTCACGGTCGGACTCGCCGACAAGGTCTCGAGCGGACGCCGCAGCGGCCTGACATTCGCCCCCGAAGCGGGTACCTGGCGCTTGCGCACCGTCATCAACAAGCTCATCACCGAAGAAGATCTCTACGGCGCCGTGGAATCGGCGTTCTCGAGCGGGTGGTCGCGCGCCAAGTTGTACTTCCTCACCGGACTGCCCACCGAGACCGACGATGACACGCGCGGCATCGCCGAACTCGCAGCTGGCTGCGTTCGGGTCGGTCGTCAGCACACCAAGCGCGCGAGTGTCACGGTGAGCGTGGGCGGATTCGTACCCAAGCCGCACACACCGTTCCAATGGTTCGGTCAGAACGGTGTCGAAGAACTGCAGCGGAAGATCAACCTCGTCCGCGGCGCGGTCGGCAAAGGATCGGGTGTGCAGGTGAAGTGGCACGATCCGCGGGCCTCGCTCGCCGAAGGTCTCGCGAGTCGGGGTGATCGGCGTATGGGAGCGGTGATCGAGCGCGTGTGGCGCAACGGTGGCACGTTCCAGGAATGGTCGGAGTTCTTCGATCTCGAGCGCTGGACCGACGCCGTGGCTGCCGAGGGCCTCGACACCGATTGGTACGTCACGCGCCACCGGACCGAGGACGAACTCCTTCCTTGGGAACATCTGAGCGCCGGACTCCACCGTGACTTCCTGTGGCAGGACTGGCGAGCCGCACTCGACGAGCACGGCCTGCCCGATTGCCGCTGGACCCCGTGTTACGACTGCGGTGTGTGCACCGGTGACGGTCTCGAGCACATCGTGGCTTCTCCCGTGCCGCCGGCTGGTGGGAGTCAGGGCACCGGGCAGGATCTTTCCCGGGGCGGCGAGGTTCCGGTGAAGGTCCGTACGTGAAGGTCCGCATCGCCTATTCCAAACTCGGCAAGGTTCGCTTTCTCGGCCACCTCGACATGGCCCGTCTGTGGGAGCGGGCGTTCCGCAAAGCCGGTCTTCCGGTTGCGGTCTCGACCGGTTTCACACCGCGTCAGAAGCTCTCGTTCGGTCTTGCCTTGCCCACGGCGGCCGAATCACTCGTGGAACTCCTCGAAGTCACCTTCGACACCGAACGAGTCGACGTGGAGGTCCAGGACCTGCCGTCCCGGTTGTCGGGTCTGCTTCCCGAGGGCATCGTCGTGGTCGGGGCGGCGATGGTCGAGGCCGGTTCGGTGTCGCTCCAAGAAGACGTCACCGCCACCACATGGGTGCTCTCGATCGACCATCCCGCTCCCGAATTGGCGACCCGGATCGCCTCGGTCATGGGGGCTGCCGAGTGCTGGCTGGAGCGGGAACGCAAGGGGGAGCGCCGCCGGGATGACGTCCGGCCGGGGCTCCTCGGACTCGAAATCGCCTCGCCGACCTGCCTCCTCGGCCTTCCGAGCGAGTGGAAAGCCTCGGCAACCGGCACACTTGTGGAAGCAACGTTGACCACGGCGGGTCGGGGAATCCGGCCAACCGAGGTCGTCGAGGTCCTCCTCCCCGGGGTCCAGCCCTGGGATGTCCTCGATCGCGTGCTGAGAACTACCCAATGGATCGAGCGCCCTGAGGCGACGTGCGCACCCTTTGGTGTGCGCATCAGAAAGGAACTGGACAATGAGCGACAGCTCACCGGCCGATAGCGGCGGTAGCGCGTCCGGCGCGCCCCGCAAGAAGCGTCGTCGCGGCTCCCGTGGCGGCCGAAATCGATCACGTACTCAGGCCCCGAAGGCAACCCCGGAGGGTCAGCCCGTCATCGGTACGGCCGACGTGGAACTTCCCGAGCGACTCAACGAAGGACGCCCGACCCCGGAGGCCGCACCCGATGCGGTGGTGACCCGACCCAAGATCGGCGACACCCGTCCCGCCCCGCCGCCGGCCAAGCCGACGGTCACCATGCCCGGCGGGACCCGCGCCGGTGGGACACGTCCCGCAGGCGGCAGTCAGTCAGCGGGTGGTGGTCAGTCAGCGGGTGGCGCGGATGCCCAGAAGAAGAAGCGTCGCCGGGGCGGTCGCGGTCGCTCGGGTGGCGAGCGTCGTCCGGCCACCGTGGCCACCGAAGCCGATGTCATCGAACGCCGTCGGGGGCGTGAGCGCAATGGTCGGCCGGTCGGACGCAACTTCATGTGTGTCCAGGTGCGCCCGCACCTCACCCAGGTCGCGGTTCTCGAAGGTCGCTCGCTCATCGAGCACTACGTGAGTCGGCCGGCCGACGACATCTCTCAGATTCACGGCAACATCTACGTGGGCAAGGTTCAGAACGTCCTGCCCGGCATGGAAGCCGCGTTCGTCGACATCGGCACCCCCAAGAACGCCGTTCTCTACCGCGGCGACGTCCAGTACGACTCCGAGGACATCGTCGACAGCGAGCCGCGTATCGAGCAGATTCTGAAGGCCAAGCAACTGATCGTGTGTCAGGTCACCAAGAACCCGATCGGGGTGAAAGGTGCGCGGCTCACGCAGGAAGTGTCGCTGCCCGGTCGTTTCGTGGTGCTCATTCCCAACTCGAAGACGTACGGAATCTCCAAGCGTTTACCCGACGACGAACGCAAGCGCCTGCGCAACATCCTCGACCGCGTGAAGCCGGCCGAGCACGGTCTCATCGTGCGCACGGCGGCCGAGTCGGCCACCGAGCACGAGTTGAAGGCCGACATGAGCCGTCTGCTCGACCAGTGGTCAGCCATCGAGGAGAAGGCCCGCAAGGCCACATCACCCACGCTGCTGTACCGCGAGCCTCCGTTGGCGGTGCGGGTCATCCGAGAGGAGTTCAACTCCGAGTACCGCGGGGTGGTCATCGACGATCGTCAGTTGTTCGAAGATCTTCACTCGTACGTCGAGGCCTTCAATCCCGAACTGGCCGACCGCATCGAGTACTTCGATCCCGATGCCGAAGGACTCCCCATCTTCGAACGGCACCACGTGCACGAGCAGTTGCACAAGGCGCTCGATCGCAAGGTGTGGTTGCCGTCCGGAGGCTCACTCATCATCGAGCACACCGAGGCCCTGACGGTGATCGACGTCAACACCGGCCGCAACGTCGGTACCTCGAACCTCGAGGCCACCGTCTTCCAGAACAACCTGGAGGCGGCCGAGGAGAT
>SXGQ01541815.1_pt1 | contig 12493 bp, 10 predicted proteins | sample 3178371 | NCBI WGS metagenome assembly SXGQ01 (sample SAMN11356859, study PRJNA531348) | freshwater metagenome | isolation source: freshwater sample F1-20 | place: China: Fuxian Lake, Yuxi | collected 2017-12-25
CTACGGCGACTACCTGCGCTGTGGTGCCATCGCCCGGTTCAGTCCCATGATGCAACGCGTGATCGAACATGCCGAGGCCGGCGGAAAAGTGTTGGGAGTCTGCAACGGGTTTCAGATCCTCTGTGAGTCCAAACTATTGCCCGGGGCCCTGCTGCGAAACGCCCGGCGTCAGTTCGTGTGCCGAAACGTATACATCAACGATCCGGAAGGACAGGTCTACCAAATTCCCGTTGCCCACGGCGAGGGTCGGTACTATGCCGACGAACGTACGCTGGATCAGCTGGAGTCCAACGGACAGATCCTTTTCCGTTACTGCACCGAAACGGGGGCCATCACCGAAGCGGCCAATCCCAACGGGGCCTGTCGAAACATCGCCGGCATCCGAAATGCCCGGGGCAATGTCATCGGCATGATGCCCCATCCCGAGCGGGCCAGCTCCCCGGCCTTGAGTAACCTCGACGGACGGGCCCTCTTACAAAAATGGATCTTGGAAGCGGCTTCGGTCGGCTGATTTTAACATACCCATTCGCTTCCAATTACGAAATTTGCAAAAAAAGGAAATGCGCACCTTGATCACCTCATTGCTGCTGATCAGTACTCAACTGATCTTTGCTCAGAACCCCATCACCTGGCAGTTTCAGGCGGTGAAGACCGGCGAGCTGCAATATGAGGTAGTACTCAAAGCCACCATTCAACCCGGCTGGCATTTATACTCGCAGCAACAACCGGATGATGCCATCGCGATCCCTACCTCCATTCAGTTCAATGCTAATCCGCTACTGGTCCGTGAAAAAGGCATTCGGGAGGATGGAAAACTCGAGAAGTTCAAAGACAAGACCCTCGGCGTTACTTCGTTGCAATTCTCTAACCAAGTCAGTTTTATCCAGTCGATCAAGCTAAAGGCAAAAGTCAAGACCGCCATCACCGGCGAAGTGGAATATCAGGTGTGTGATGATGAGAAGTGCCTGCCGCCCAAAAAACAATCCTTCACCATTCCCTTGAACGGATGATCGGTTTCGCACGTCGCTTATGGGGCTGCCTTTTGTTGATCGGCCTTGCCTATCCCTTTCAGGAGGGCGTGTCTCAATCCACGCCACCGACACTTTCTTGGAAAGTAAGCGCGCAACTCCGCTCCGAGCAAACCTATGATCTTCGGTTTTCGATGGACTTGCCGGCGGACTGGAAGCTTTACGCCCCCGATCAAACGCTGGCCGATATACCCACTACGTCCATTCGGTTTTCCGACTCCTCCATTCGACTCCTGGGAAAATATCAAGTATCCCCCGCGCCTGAAACACAGCTTAGTGCCATCTTTTCCCAGCCTGTGCAGCTCTCGGGCGGGAAGGTTACCTGGACCATCACCCTACAACTGACCGGAGAAGTTCCCGCGCAATTATCGGGCGAACTGCTCTATACCTACGGTCGGGGGGATGAATTCTATCCGTCCACCTCCTTTCCCTTCACCGTGGAATTGGTTGGCGGTCGCTCCGTGGCCTCGGTCAAATGGAATGCAATTGATATCGAAAAACCCGTTCGTGATTGCGGCGATGAAACCACTACCGATCGATCGCCGTGGACGATCTTTTGGCTGGGTATACTGGGCGGACTGATCGCCTTCCTGACACCCTGCGTATTTCCGATGGTGCCTGTTACGGTCACATTCTTCACCAACCGCTCTACGAATCGCCGTCAAGGTATTTTCAACGCCTTTTTTTACGGGCTGTTCATCCTTCTGATCTACGTGTCGATCTCCATTCCTTTTCACGTGGCCGGTACTACCGTGGATGAAAATATTTTTAATAATCTGTCCACCAGTATCTGGCTCAACCTCTTGTTCTTCGGAATCTTCGTGGCCTTTGCGCTCTCTTTCTTCGGTCTGTATGAGATCGGGTTGCCCGGCGGGCTGGCCAATAAAATGGATGCCCGGTCGGGATTGGGAAATCTGGGTGGCATTTTTTTTATGGCCCTCACCTTGGCGATCGTATCCTTCTCCTGCACCGGTCCGATCCTGGGCACCTTGTTGGTGGGTGTGGCCGATCAGGGTGCTTGGCCGCTCACCTATGGTGCAGCGGGTTTTGGTCTGGCACTCGGATTGCCGTTTGCCTTGTTTGCCTTATTCCCGGGGTGGTTGCAGCGATTGCCTCGCTCAGGTTCTTGGATGACCGACGTTAAAGTGGTGCTCGGGTTTGTGGAATTGGCGTTGGCCGTGAAGTTTTTTTCTAATGCCGACTTGGTGGCGCAATGGGGATTGATGAAGCGCGAATTGTTTTTGGGGATCTGGATCTTGCTGGGAGCCGGCATCGTTCTGTATCTGTTGGGCTGGATCCGGTTTGGTCAACCGCCCGTACGAAACTGGTCCCTCGCACGTCTTTCCTTCATCGCCTTGTTCAGCGGAGGGACGATTTACTTGGCGAGCGGACTAGGCTGCTCCCCCCGTTCGGGATTGGATTGGATCAGCGGATTCCCGCCGCCGCGTAGCTACAGTTATTGCTCTGCCGAAAAGATGACCGCGGATCGCTTGGAGCCCATCGTCAACAACCTGGACTCGGCCCGGTCCCTGGCCCGTGCCCGCAACAAACCCATCCTGATCGATTTCACCGGGTGGGCCTGTGTCAATTGCCGACGCATGGAGGAGAAGGTTTGGATCGATCCCGCCGTGAGCCAATTGATGCGGGAAGAATTTGTAGTGGTTTCCTTGTACGTGGACGAACGACGAAAACTGCCGCTCGCCCAACAACGGGTGGAGAAATTGCCCGATGGTCACGAGAAAAAGATCGTCACCGTCGGGGATCAATGGGCTGCGTTTCAGATCGCCAATTTCGGGGCTACGGCCCAGCCGCAATATGCGATCATCGATGCCGATGGTCGGGTCCTTACCCGCACCAAATTCTATACGCCCGATGTGGTCGCCTTTCGTGTTTGGCTCGAGTGTGGGGTAGAAGCCTTCACCGATAAATAATCGTGGAACTCAGCGGGAGATCTGTCGCTGCGTCATCATTTTTCGCAGGTTGATCAATCCGTAGCGCATCCGTCCCAATGCCGTATTGATGCTGCAACCCGTCAGCCCGGCAATTTCCTTGAAGGTCATATCGGCATAATGACGCAAGATGATCACCTCCCGCTGGTCGGCCGGCAACAGATCCAAGAGATTGCGTACCCGATCGTTGAGTTGGCTGCGCATCATTTTTTCTTCGGAGGATTCCTCCGAGAAAGGCAATATTTCAAAGAGGTCCTGCTGCTCCCCGGTCTGAATGATGGGCGTGCGCTTCACTTTTCGGAAGTGATCGACGCAAAGATTACGGGCGATGCGCATGGCCCAGGGCAAAAATTTTCCTTCTTCCGCATAGCGTCTGCTGCGCAACGTATCGATGATGCGAATGAACGTTTCCTGGAAGATGTCTTCTGCCAAATACTCGTCCCGTACCAAAAATTTGATCGAGGTAAAGAGCCGGTTTTTGTGTCGGAGGACCAACGTCTCCAGTGCAGTCGAGTCTCCCTGCTGAAAAGCACAGATCAATTCGTAATCGGAGAGGGAAGGGGTTCCACGCATGACTTCTGCCTTTTTGAGTGATCAATAAAAGATTAGGCGTAGAAGTCGAACAATAGGCGCGTGGTTGGGTTTAGGAAACCAAATATAATCCATTTTTCGACCGGCCAGACCGGCCCGTCCCAATAATTTGTTAAGATGTTGGTTTTCATACGTAAAACTCCTCTGTAACTTTGCTCTCCCCATGTCCCCCAAGAAAAAAAGTTCAATCCCGATCACCACTACCGATGGCAAACCGATCCAGATCCGGGGCGCCCGGGTGCACAACTTGCGCTCGGTAGACGTGGATATACCCCGAAAAAAACTAGTGGTCGTCACCGGTGTGTCGGGCTCCGGAAAATCTTCGCTCACCATGGACACCCTCTTTGCGGAGGGACAACGTAAATACGCCGAAAGCCTGAGTGCTTATGCCCGCCAATTCCTGAACCGGATGAACAAACCGGAAGTGGATGATATCAAAGGACTCTGCCCGGCCATCGCCATCGAACAAAAGGTCATCACCCGTACCCCACGCAGTACCGTGGGCAGCTCCACGGAGATCTATGATTACCTGCGACTTCTCTATGCCCGCATCGGGCGTACCTTTTCTCCCGTTTCGGGCCAGGAAGTAACGAAGCAAGACGTGGCCGATGTGGTCGATTTTTTAAAAAAATTACCGATCGGCGAAAAGATCTTCCTGCTGACGGAGATCAAACCTCCTCGTACCAGAAGCTTGGCTGAGGAATTGAATATCCTGATCCAAAAAGGATTTGCCCGGCTGGGCATTCGCCCCAACGATCCCGCGAAGCCCTTTCGTGTCCATAACCTCGATACGTTCCTCGAGCTAAGTGCTTCGGAACAAAAAAAACAAATCGCGGCATCAACGACCTATTTGCTGGTAGACCGACTCGTAGCCGGTAACTGGAATGAAGATGATCTGCACCGCGTGGCCGATTCCGTCGGCACGGCATTCTCCGAGGGCGAGGGACGGCTGTATGTTTGCCTCGGTGAACAGCGATGGGAGACTTTTCACAACCGGCTGGAAGCGGACGGGCTGATCTTTGAAGACCCGGTTCCCAATCTTTTTTCCTTCAATCATCCGTTCGGCGCTTGTACTACCTGCGAAGGCTATTCTCAGGTGCTGGGCATCGATCCCGAAAAAGTCATTCCCGATACGCGGCTCAGTGTGTACGAGGGCGCCGTGGCTCCCTGGCGCGGCGAGAAATTGGATTGGTGGCGGCAACAATTCGTCAAACGGGCTAAATCGGTCGACTTTCCCATCCACCGACCCATCGCCGATCTATCGGCCAAACAACTGAAAACACTTTGGTCCGGTATCGATGGCATCGGCATCGATGATTTTTTTGCGGACGTGGAATCGCAGCTATACAAGGTGCAGTTTCGCGTACTGCTGAGTCGGTATAGAGGCCGCACCCTTTGTCCCGAATGCCAGGGAACTCGCTTGCGCAAAGAGGCCGGCTATGTTCGCATCGACGGGCATTCCATCGGAGCCGTCTGTGCCTGGCCCGTCGATCAGGTGACAGCATGGATGCATACCTTAACCGACTCCCTGCGACCCGCCGAGCAGGTGATCGCCAAGCGTTTGTTGATCGAACTCAACAACCGGTTGGGTACGCTGCGGAAAGTGGGACTCGGATACCTCACACTCGACCGCCTGGCCAATTCGCTCAGTGGTGGCGAGAGCCAACGCATCCAACTCACCCGTAACCTGGGCAGCAACCTCACTCGCTCCCTTTACATTCTCGATGAACCTTCCATTGGATTGCACCCAAGAGATACAGACAACCTGATTCGGGTGTTGGAGGAACTGCGGGAGTTGGGCAATACCGTGGTGGTCGTGGAGCACGATGAACAAATGATGCGGCGGGCCGATCATATCATTGACATGGGGCCGCTCGCGGCGCATCTGGGCGGACAAGTCATCGCGGAAGGTTCCGCCGATTCGATCATGCAACAACCTCAAAGCCTCACCGGTAAATACCTCCGTGGAACGCTTCGTATTCAGCCAAAGGGTGAGCCGCGCACCTGGAGTCGGTCCATTCAGGTCTTGGGCGCCGCTCAACACAACCTCAAAAACATAGATGTTGAGATCCCGCTGAACGTACTGACCGTCATCTGCGGGGTCAGCGGCAGTGGAAAGACCACCTTGGTCAAGAAGATCCTTCAGCCGGCCTTGCTCAAGCACTTGGGCGAAGCCACCGAGAAACCGGGCCTGCACCGGGCATTGACGGGAGATTTGTCCGCGATCCAACAGGTGGAGTTAGTGGATCAAAATCCCATTGGTAAATCTTCCCGCAGCAATCCCGTAACCTATATCAAGGCATACGATAGTATTCGGGATCTGTACGCCGACCAACCGGCTTCGGTGCGACAAGGATTTACCGCACGTCATTTTTCTTTCAATGTCGATGGCGGACGATGCGACACTTGTCAGGGAGAAGGCGAGCAGGTCGTGGAAATGCAATTCCTGGCCGACGTGCACCTGGTCTGTGAATCTTGCGGCGGAAAAAGATTCAAGCCCGAAGTTTTAGAAGTAACCTATCAGGAGAAAAATATCCATGAGGTGCTGGAACTGTCGGTCGACGAAGCCTTGGATTTTTTCGCGAAAGAAAAAGCGATCGTAAAAGCTATTCAGCCGTTGGCGTCGGTGGGACTGGGCTACATCAAACTAGGCCAATCGGCCAACACCCTTTCCGGGGGCGAGGCACAACGTGTAAAACTGGCTTCTTTCCTTGCCAAGAACCGGTCCCAGTACCAAGGGCTTTTCATTTTCGACGAGCCTACGACCGGACTCCATTTTCACGACATTGAAAAATTACTGGGGGCCTTCCAAGCCTTGATCGAACAAGGACACACGGTACTGGTGATAGAACACAATACCGACGTGATCCGTTCGGCCGATTGGGTGATCGAACTGGGTCCCGAAGCAGGCGAGGCCGGCGGTGCGTTGGTGTACGCGGGAAAGCCGGCCGATATCAAACGTTGCAAAAAAAGTCGAACCGCTCCTTTTTTGTAAGCAGGCCTTGGATCAGGATAATTCCGGATACAACGGATACGCGCGCATCAGATTCATGACAGAGGCTTTCACGGTGTCGATCACGGTTTGATCGTCGGCATTTTTCAGTACAGTATCGATCAGTTCCACAATGGTGAGCATGTCAGCTTCTTTAAGTCCCCGCGTGGTAACTGCCGGAACACCCACCCGGATGCCAGAGGTGACAAAGGGAGATTTGTCGTCGAAGGGAACGGAGTTCTTATTCAGGGTGATGTGGGCCCGGTCGAGCGATTCCTGTGCTTTCTTACCCGTGATGCCTTTGTTGCGCAGGTCGATCAGCATGAGGTGATTCTCGGTGCCACCGCTGATGAGTTGATAGCCTCGGTCCACAAAGGCCCGAGCCATGGCTTGTGCATTGGAAATGACTTGTTGGCCATAGGCTTTGAAATCGTCGGACAGTATCTCTCCAAAAGCAACGGCCTTGGCGGCAATGACGTGTTCGAGGGGTCCTCCTTGCATACCGGGGAAAACGGCCAGGTCGAGCAGTGAACTCATCATTCGGATATTTCCTTTGGGATCTTTGAGTCCGAACGGATTTTCAAAATCATTTCGCATCGCGATGATGCCGCCCCGCGGACCGCGCAAGGTTTTGTGCGTGGTGGAGGTGACGAGGTGACAATGATCGAACGGATCGTTGAGCAATCCGGCTGCGATCAATCCTGCCGGGTGTGCAATATCTGCCAGCACCAGTGCCCCGATCTCATCGGCCACAGCCCGTATGCGGGCATAATCCCAGTCTCGGCTATAAGCCGACGCGCCGCAAATGATCATCTTGGGTTTTTCTTGTCGAGCGGTGGCTTCCAATTGTGCATAATCGACCAAGCCGGTTTCGCGGTCCACTCCGTAAAAAAATGCCTGATAGGTTTTGCCGCTGAAATTGGCCGGACTGCCGTGGGTGAGGTGACCGCCCATGCTGAGGTCCAATCCCAAAATCTTATCGCCCGGTTTCAGGCAAGCCAGGAATACGGCCGTGTTGGCTTGCGCACCACTGTGGGGTTGAACATTTGCCCAGCTGCAACGAAAAATTTCCTTGAGTCGATCGATGGCCAGGGTCTCCAGCTCATCAATGACTTCACATCCGCCGTAGTAACGTTTGCCGGGATAGCCTTCGGCGTATTTATTGGTGGCTACGGATCCCATCGCTTGCATCACGGCCAGCGATGTGAAATTTTCGGATGCGATCAGCTCGATGCCCTCGCGTTGACGCTTCAATTCTTTTTGGAGCAGGTCAAAAACCAGTCTGTCTTTTTGCATGGCACAAAATTACGGGTTGAGGGCCTTGACCAACCGGATGGAGACGGGATGTTAAAAAAACATAGCTTTGAGCGGATTCTTCAGTATGAAAGCCATCATCCCCGTCGCTGGGGCGGGTACCAAACTTCGCCCCCACAGTTACACCCAGCCCAAGGCTTTGATCCCTTTGGCCGGGAAAACCGTGCTCAGCATCATCGTCGATCAGCTGCGCGAGGCGGGCATCACCGAGTTCATCTTTATTGTTGGATATTTTGGCAAGAAAATAGAGGATTACGTTCGACAACTCTATCCCGATCTGCAGGTGTCTTTTGTACACCAGACCGACCGACAGGGCGTGGGACATGCCATTCAGTTGACCAGGCACCTGGTGGGTGAGGCCGAAGTGTTTGTGGTGCTGGGGGATACCATTTGTGAATTTGACATCCGGTCAGTGATGCAAAGCCCTTATTCGATGGTGGGCCTTCGCAAAGTGGATGATCCCCGTGAGTTTGGCGTTGCCGAGATCGATGAGCAGGGAAAGTTGTTGCACGTGGTCGAGAAGCCACATATCCCAACGTCCAACCTGGCACTGGTGGGTATCTATAAGATTCGCGAGACCGAGTTGTTATTCGATTGCCTGCGGCAGAACATTCAGTCCGGGGTACAAAGCCATGGGGAATTCAGTTTGACCGATGCGTTGGAGTGCATGATCGCCGCCGGCGCCGACTTGCGTTCGTTCCGTGTCGAGAATTGGTTCGATTGCGGTCGAAAAGAAACCTTGTTGGAATCCAATCAGGTTCTGCTGAAAAAATTTGCCCCGACCGAGCCCATCAATCCCTACGAAAACTGTGTGCTGATCCCTCCGGTCAGTATCGGACAGGGTTGCACGATCCAGCATTCGATCATTGGCCCGCACGTCGCCATCGGTGACCACAGCGTGGTCGAAAAATCCATCGTCCGTAATTCCATCATCGGCTCCTATGCCCGCCTGAATGATATCGTACTAACCGATTCCGTCATTGGCAGCGATACACAGTTGAAAGGGGAGTCGCGGGCCCTCAACATCGGCGACAATACCAGCATCGACCTGGGCTGAAAACCTTTTCCATGAATCCCGATTTTTCCAACAACCGGATCTGCCAGCTCCTAGGAATCTCCTATCCGATCATACAGGCCGGGATGATCTGGGCCAGCGGTTGGCGATTGGCCAGCGCCGTCAGCAATTCCGGTGGATTGGGTATCCTGGGTGCAGGCTCTATGTATCCCGAGGTGTTGCGGGAACAGATCCAAAAATGCAAACAGGCGACGGACAAACCCTTTGCCGTTAACCTGCCCCTGCTGTACGTAGAGATCGAAAAGCATATTGAGATCATTCTTGAGCACAAGGTTCCCATTGTTTTTACCTCGGCCGGTTCGCCCCGTACCTGGACGGCCAGGTTGCAGGAAAAAGGGATCAAAGTCATTCACGTCGTTTCTTCTGCGGCCTTCGCTCAAAAAGCCGAGGCGGCCGGATGTGACGCCATCGTGGCCGAAGGGTATGAGGCGGGTGGTCACAATGGTCGCGAACAAACTACCACGATGGTTTTGGTGCCACAAGTGGTGGGGGCCGTTTCCATTCCCGTGATCGCGGCCGGTGGCATTGCAACCGGACAGCAGATGTTGGCCGCGATGGCACTGGGCGCTTCCGGAGTGCAGATCGGAACGCGGTTTTTAGCCAGTGAGGAATCTTCCGCGCATCCGGATTTCAAGAAAATGGTGATCGAATCCAATGAAGGGGATACGCAACTCGTGATGCATAAACTCGTGCCGGTGCGCTTGCTGAAAAATGATTTTTATCGCCGCATCGAAGCAGCCGAGTCGAGAGGGGCTACGGCAGAGGAGTTAAAGGAGATCCTGGGCAGAGCCCGGGCAAAGAAAGGTATGTTTGAGGGCGATCTGCGGGAAGGGGAGTTGGAGATCGGACAAGTGGCATCGCTCTTGGATGATATCTTGCCTGCGGCCACGATCGTACGCAACTTGCTACACGACTATGCAAGTCGGTTGCACATCCTGCAACAAGGGCTTTGATCAGCTCTTTCTAAAAACCCATTTCAGCATTTCGCCCCAACTGGGTTTCTTTCCGTACATGAGAATGCCGGTTCGATAGATCTTGGCGGCAAACCAAACCGTTCCCAGAAAGCCCAGTATCAATAAGATCATGGACAAGCCCAATTGCCACCAGGGTACGGTGCCGGGTACGCCATACGGGATCCGCGCCATCATGACGATGGGGGAGCTGAAAGGGATCAGGCTGGCCCATACGGCGATGGGACCGGTCGGGTTGGCGATGGCCGTGGTCATGAGCGCGATGGAAATGATCACCAGCATCGTCACCGGGAAGCTCAATGATTGGGCTTCGCGCAGGTCTTCATTGACGGCACTGCCAATGGCAGCGTAGAGTGAGGAATAAAAGAAAAATCCGCCGAGAAAATAAAAGCCAAAACAGAACAGGATCAACGGCATGTTGATACCGGTGATCACTTCCTGCATCGCTCCCACCATTGACGAGGCGGAGGTGAGTCCATTGCCCGTGGCCTTGGTAATATTATAGACCAGAAAAACAAAACCGATCCAGAGCAGGAATTGAGTGAGGGCTACCAATCCGATGCCGACGATCTTGCCCATCATCATTTGGAACGGGCGAACCGACGAGACCAATACTTCTGCGATGCGGTTGGTCTTTTCTTCCATGACCCCCATCATCACTTGTGATCCGTAGATCAATAAGATCATGTAGATGAGTAATCCGGCGATGTAACCGATCACCTCGGCCAGGTTGGCATTCGCGTTTTTGTCTTCCAGGTTGCGGGGGCGGATGGAGAGTTGGCTGCCTTGCAGGATGGCTTGTTTCGATTCATCGATCGACAAGCTGTCGTTCTTGATCCGGTTCCAGATCCGGTTGAGTTTGGCCTGTACGGCGGCGGTGGTGCCGCTACCATAGGACTTTTTGGATTCCAGCCAGATGCTATCGTTGCCCATTCGCCAATCCAACGCCGGGATCCGGATGTATCCGTCAAATCCGGCCGCTTCCGGATCGTGCAGAACATCTTCGGCCTTTTCACTGATGAGGCTCACTTTCGAACTGGGGTCGATCGCATTCTCCTGGTCCAGCACCGTTTGTTCAAAATACCCGCTTCGGTCGATCAGGGCGATGTTCAGCACTTGCTGACTGCTCTCGGCCAAGTATCCCATTCCGAAGATGAGTCCCACGTACAACAACGGAAACAGCAAGGTGGAGATGATGAATGTCTTTTTCCGTACCCGGGTCAGGTACTCGCGTTGTATGATGATGAAGGTCTTATTCATAATGCAGTTTAAGAGGCGGGTTGAAATTGGCGGGCGGTGGGACTATCCCCCACCAACCGAATGAAGATCTCGTTCAGGCTGGGCAGGAGTTCCTCGAAGGATCGAACGGGAATGGACAGGTCAAGGAGAAATCGAAGTACGTCGTTGGTGCTTTTGCCTTCGTGTATCTGTACGATCTGTTCCTGCTCGCCGCCGCGGATCAGGTCGAAAGGTGCTGGGTCGAGTTGAGCGGCCGAGAGCGGTGCGATGCCGAGCCGAAAATGATTTTGTTTGTATTGTTGTTTGACGGCACCGACGGTTCCATCCAGGATCTTTTCGCCTTTGTTCACCAGTATGATGTGTTCGCAGATCTCTTCCACTTGTTCCATGCGGTGGGTGCTGAACAGGATGGTCGATCCGTTTTGGGCCAGTCGGTGTATCTCGTCTTTGATCAAGTTGCTGTTGACCGGATCCAGTCCGCTGAACGGTTCATCCAAAATGATGAGTTTGGGTTCGTGCAGCACCGTGCTCACGAATTGAAGTTTTTGGCTCATCCCTTTGGAGAGGTCTTCTACTTTTTTATTCCACCAGGTTTGCATTTCCAGGCGTTCGAACCATTGTTTCACTTGTCTCAGCGCGTCGGGTCGCGAGAGGCCTTTCAGTTGGGCCAGGTAGAGGGCGTGTTCGCCGATCTTCATTTTTTTATAGAGACCCCTTTCTTCGGGCATGTAGCCGATGTGGCGGACGTCGTGGATGGGATCAAATTGCTTTCCCTGGAACGTGATGGTACCGGAATCGGGATAGAAGATTCCCGTGATCATGCGGATCAGGGTGGTTTTGCCGGCACCGTTGGGACCCAGCAAGCCGAAGATTTGTCCGGGTGCTACCGAAAAACTGATGTCATCCACCGCTTTTTGGTTGGCGAAATATTTTTTGAGATGTTCAACTCGTAAGAGGTCCTCCATGACAAAGATTTCGGCAAAGGTATTCGGGTGGCGTGATTTCGGTGTTAGGTTTTCGTTAATCGTGCGGAGATCGCCAGGGCTACGCGTTCGCCGTCCATAGCCGCACTGATGATCCCGCCGGCGTAGCCGGCGCCTTCCCCGCAGGGAAAAAGATTTTTGACCTCGGGATGATGAAGTAATTCTTTTTCTCGGGGGATCCGCACGGGCGAGGAGGTACGCGATTCGGTCGCCACCACCACGGCCTCTCTCGTGTAATAACCTTTCATTTTTTGACCGGTGCGGCGGAATGCCGCTTGCAGGCGGGTATGAATGAAGGCGGGCAGGACCGGTTTAAGATCGGCTGCTCGGATACCCGGCAGGTAGGAGCAG
>SXGQ01213401.1_pt1 | contig 12491 bp, 10 predicted proteins | sample 3178371 | NCBI WGS metagenome assembly SXGQ01 (sample SAMN11356859, study PRJNA531348) | freshwater metagenome | isolation source: freshwater sample F1-20 | place: China: Fuxian Lake, Yuxi | collected 2017-12-25
ATCGGCTCCGGTCCCGCCGGACTCAGCGCCGCCGCGCAACTCAACAAGGCCGGCCACCGCGTCCTCGTCTTCGAGCGCGCGGACCGCCCCGGCGGCTTGCTCATGTATGGCATTCCCAACATGAAGCTGGAGAAAAACGAAGTTGTCCTCCGCCGCATTAAGCTGCTGGAAGAGGAAGGCGTGAAGTTTGTCTGCAACTGCGAGGTGGGCAAAGACGTGACCGCCAAGCAGCTCATGGACGACTTCGACGCCGTCGTGCTCTGCACCGGCGCGACCAAGCCACGCGACCTGCCCATCGAGGGCCGCCAACTCAAAGGCGTTCACTTCGCGATGGAGTTTCTGCACAGCAACACCAAGGCGTTGCTCGACGGCAAGCCCGCCCCCATCAACGCGGCAGGCAAGGACGTCGACGTCATCGGCGGCGGCGACACCGGCACCGACTGCGTGGGCACCGCGATGCGTCACGGCTGCCAGAGCCTTGTCCAAGTGGAGATTCTCCCGAAGCCCCCGCTCGACCGCGCGAAGGACAACCCGTGGCCCGAGTGGCCCAAGACCTACAAACTCGACTACGGTCAGGAAGAGGCGAAGGCCCGGTTCGGCGACGACCCGCGTGTTTACTTCACCACCGCGACCAAGTTCGAGGACGACGGGCAGGGCAACGTGAAAGCCGTCCACCTCGTGAACATCGAGTGGGCCAAGAACGACAAGGGCCAGTTCATCCCGAAGAACGTCCCCGGCACCGAGCGCATCGTCCCAGCGCAAGTCGTCCTGCTGGCGATGGGTTTCCTCGGACCGGAACAACCGCTCCTCGAAGCCCTCGACGTCGAGCGCGACCCGCGTTCCAACGTGAAGGCCGAGCACGGCAAATTCCAGACCAGCCTCCCGAACGTCTTCGCCGCCGGCGACTGCCGCCGCGGCCAGAGCCTTGTCGTCTGGGCCTTCAACGAAGGCCGCGGCGCCGCGCGCGAGTGCGACCGCTACCTGCTGGGCAAGACGGAGCTGGCGTGAGCGGAGCGCGGCCTTCAGGCCGCAGCAACGCCCGCTGGCCAGTGGTGGTTCGATAGCACTTTGACGTTCGCAGCTTTCAGCGGCGTGAACGTCGCGCTCCTCGACGAACATTCCCCTTGTCGCTTCCGCCACACGCGGAAATCCTCTCCCGTGGACGCCGCCGCCAAAGTCACACCAGAAACCCTCCGCGCCATGAAGGCCGCGCAGCAGCGCATCGGCGCACTCACGGCCTACGACTACCCGATGGCCCGGTTGCTCGATGAAGCTGGCATCCCCATCCTTCTCGTCGGCGATTCGCTCGGCATGGTCGTGCTCGGCTACCCGGACACCACGCACGTCACGCTCGCGGAGATGGAGCATCACATCCGCGCCGTCGCCCGCGCCCGCCCGCGCGCGCTCCTCGTCGGCGATCTGCCCTATCACAGCTACGAGACGCCCGTGCAGGCCGTCGCTAGTGCCCAACGCCTCGTCACTGCCGGAGCCGAAGCCGTGAAGGCCGAGGGCGGACGCGACATCCTTCCGCAGATCCGCGCCATTCAGGTGGCGGGAATTCCCTTCATGGGCCACCTCGGCATGTTGCCGCAGCATGTCCTGGAGGAAGGCGGCAAATACCGCATCAAGGGCAAGGACGACGCGGGCCGCGCCAAGTTGCTCGCTGACGCCGCTGCGCTCGCCGAGGCCGGAGTCTTTGCTGTCGTGCTCGAACTCGTCACCCCGCCCGTGGCGAAGGAAATCACCGCACAGTTTCCCTTCGCCACCATCGGCATCGGCTCCGGCCCGGACTGCGACGGGCAAATCCTTGTGACCCACGACCTGCTCGGCGCGTTCCCGTGGTTCACCCCGAAGTTCGTGCAACCCAAACTCCGCTTGGGCGAAGACGTGCGTCGCGTCGTTCGCGAATGGGCCGCCAGTCTATGAAACCATGAAAAGCCTCTCCCACCTCACCCGCACCGGCGAAGCCCGCATGGTAGACGTGTCCGCCAAACCCGTGCTGCTCCGCGAAGCCCTCGCGACCGGGGAAATCCAACTCCAGCCGGCGACGCTGAAACTCATCGAGTCCAACGCCATCGCGAAAGGCAACGTCCTCGCCACCGCGCGACTCGCCGGGATCCTAGCCGCGAAGAAGACCGGCGAGTTAATTCCGCTCTGCCATCCACTGCCCATCACCCATTGCGAAGTCCGCTTCGCGATTCCCGCCAGCCGCGACCGCGTGGTCATCACCGCCTCAGCGAAGATTGCCGCGCAGACCGGCGTGGAGATGGAGGCGCTGACCGCCGTGACCATCGCCGCACTGACCATCTACGACATGTGCAAGGCCGTGGACAAGCAGATGGTCATTGGGGAGGTGCGGTTGGTGAAGAAGACGAAAGGGGAGGTGGGAAAGTGATTAGTAAGCGCGTCGAGTTCCGGCACCCGACTAATTACTAATCACTAATTACTTCAGCCCGTCCCCCTTTCCCGGCATCCTCCCGCCCATGTCACTCGCCCCGTTCATCGCCTGGCTGGGTGTGCTCGGCTTTGCGGCGGCCAGCTTTTTCTTCGCGCTGGCGGAGACGGCGCTGTTCTCGCTGGGCAAGTGGCGGGCGCGGCAGCTTGCGGAGCGGTCGCCGGGGCTGGGCGGGTCCGTCGCCGCGCTGCTGCACGAACCGCAGGACTTGCTCGCCACCATCGTGCTGGGCAACACGCTGGCCAACTCCGCGCTCATCGCGCTGGCGCTGTGGATGAGCCTGAGCGTGACGGGCGTGCACCTGGGTCTCACGCTGGTGGGCACGTTTCTGCTCATCCTGCTCGGGTGCGAGGTGGTGCCCAAGACGCTCGCGGTGCGGATGCCCGAGGCGTGGGCGCTGCGCGTCGCGGGGCCGATGACCTTCTTCGTGCGCGTGAGCCGTCCGCTGCGGCAGGTGGCGCAGCGGCTGAACGAGGCGTTGCTGCGCGTGGCGATTCCCAAGTCCGTCACGCCGCAGGCCACGCTCACGGACGCGGATTACAAGGAGCTGATTGAACTGGCCTTCCAGCAGGGCACGCTCGCGGCGTCGGAGAAGGAAATCATCCTGCAAATCATACAGCTCGACCGGCGCACGGCGAAGGACGTGATGCGTCCGCGTGCGCGCATGGCGGCGATTCCCGATGATTTGCCGGTGGAGGAGATGGTCGCGGCGGCACGGAAGTTCGGGCACGAGCGGCTGCCGCTTTATGACGAGTCGCCGGACACCATCGTGGGCATCCTGAACTGTCGCGCGCTGTTGCTGGACCCGAACGGCGACCTGGCGGACGCGATTGAGTTTCCGTCGTTCGTGCCAGAGAGCATGAACCTGTTGCAGCTCCTGAGCGCTTTGCAGCGGCAGCGGCGCGGGCTGGCGATTGTGATGGATGAGTTCGGCTCCACCGCCGGGCTGGTCACGATGGAGGACATCATCGAGGCCATCGTCGGTGAAATCCGCAGCGAGGGAGAGGCACCCGGTTTCGTGATGGAGCAAATCGCCTCGGGCCGCTGGCGCGTGAACGGCACCATGCGCGTGGAGGATTTCCGCCGCGAGTATCCCGAACTGGGCGAAGTGCCCGGCGTGGACACGATGGGTGGCTTGCTCGTGGCGCTCAAGGAAGTCGTGCCGCAGACGGGGGAGTCCGTGGTCTTCGGTGGCGTGAAGCTCACCGCGCACGCAGCGGATGAACGGCGCGTGCGTGAGGTGCTGGTGGAACGGGTGAAAGGAGGCGCGTGATGGGGTGGGCGCTGTTCATTCCAGTGCTGTTGCTGTGCATGGCGGTGTCGTTCGTGCTGTCGGGCATGGAGGCGGGCGTGCTGGGGCTGAACCGGCTGCGCATTCGCAACTTGATGCGCAAGGGCGGGCGGCGCGCGCGGTTGCTGCACGGCTGGCTGGAGCAGCCGGAGAACTTTCTGTGGACCATTCTCGTCGGCAACACGGTGGCGAACTTCCTCGGTGGCGGGCTGGTCGTGTATGCGCTCCACCGGCAGTTCAAGGAAGCGCCCGGCTGGTTCGCGCTCTGGGTTCTGGTGATGGCGCTGCTGTTCTACGTCTGGTGCGAGCTGCTGCCCAAGATGCTGTTCACCCGTTTCCCGAACCGGCTCACGCTGCTGGTCGCGCCGTTCTTCCGGCTGATTCACTTCCTGCTGCGCCCGCTGGTGAGCGTGACCACGACGTTGAGCGATGGACTGCTGCGCTGGACGGGCGGGCGCGTCTTCACCGGGCACTTGTTCGCAAATCGCGACGAGCTGCGCCGACTGATGCAGGAGTCCGCGCAAGGCATGACCAGCGAGGAGCGCGTGATGATTAATCGCGTGCTGGACTTGCAGAATCTGACCGTGCGCTCCGTCGCCGTGCCGTGGGAGAAGGTCGTGAGCGTCGAGACGACGACGCCGATGAAGAACGTGATGGAGCTGTTCCGGCAGCGGCAGTTTACGCGGATGCCGGTGTGCGAGTCCCGCACGGGCCGGGCGCGCGTGGCGGGCGTGCTGAGTTTGCGGCGGCTGCTGTTCCAAGCGGAAGTGGATGAGCGCAAGCTGGCGGCGGACTACCTGCAACCGGCGCTGTATCTCGATGAGGAGCTGCGGCTGGAGGACGCCTTGCGCGCGATGCAACGCAGCGGCCAGCGGCTGGGCATCGTGCTGGCGCGCGACCGGAGCGAACTGGGCGTCGTCAGCTTGGAGGACATTTTGAAAGCCGTCTTCGGGGAGGTGAGCCTGTGAGCGGGGAAGAGATCATGCTAATCGCGGTCAAAGTGCTGGCGGTAGTGGTGCTGGCGGCCTTGAACGGTTTCTTCGTCGCGGCGGAGTTTGCGCTCGTGAAGGTGCGTGACTCGCAACTGACCCTGCTCGCCGCGCAGGGCCACCGACGCGCGCGCATGGCCCGGCATCTGGTGGCGCACCTGGACACTTACTTGAGCGCGGCGCAGCTCGGCATCACGCTGGCGAGCCTGGGACTGGGCTGGATTGGCGAGCCGATTTTCGCCGACCTGCTCAAGCCGGTCTATGACGGGCTGGGTGTGGCCAGCGAACAGACCCGTCACACGGTTTCCTTTGTGGTCGGGTTCGCGGTCATCACGTTTCTGCACATCGTGGCGGGCGAGATGGCCCCGAAGTCCCTCGCCATTCGCAAACCGGTGGAGACCTCGCTATGGGTCGCGTATCCGTTCCACTGGTTTTACATCGCCATGAAGCCGTTCATCCACGCACTCAATTACAGCGCGCAGTGGCTGCTGCGGCTGGTCGGGATTGAAGCCGGGTCTGAGCATGACGGCGCGCACTCGGAGGAGGAGCTGCGGCTGATGTTTGATGCGAACCAGCGCCATGCGGGTGGCTCGCAGTTGGGCCGGGAAATCGTTTTGAACGCGCTCGACCTGCGGCATCGCGTCGCGCGTGAGGTGATGCGGCCGCGCGCGGAAATCACGGTGCTCAACACGCAAGCGAGCATCGCCGAGTGCCTGGAAGTCGCGGAGAAGACGCGCTACTCGCGCTTCCCGCTCTGCGAAGGCGGTGACCTGGACCGCACGCTGGGCGTCGTCCACATCAAAGATTTGTTTGCCATGCGCCTCAAGGCGCGCAGCGGTGCGGAGCTGGCAGCGGTCGCGCGCAAACTGATCTTCGTGCCGCCGACGGCGCGGCTGGAGCGGTTGCTGCAACTCCTGCTCGACCGCAAGCTGCACATGGCTCTGGTGGTGGACGAATACGGCAGCACCGTCGGCCTCGTCACGCTGGAGAACATCATCGAGGAAGTCGTCGGGCAGATTCAGGACGAGTTCGACCAGGAGAAGCCGCTGCTCCAGAAGACCGGCGAGAGCATTTGGGACGTGGACGGTGCGCTGCCCTTGCACGAACTGGAGGCGCTCGTCGGCGAGAAGCTGGCCGAGGAGGAAATCACGACGACCAGCGGCTTCGTGACGCACCGGCTGGGCGGCTTTCCGAAGGAAGGCGACGCGGTCCAGCTCGCAGCCTTCACTCTGCGCGTCGAGGCGCTGGATGGGATGCGTGTGGCGCGGCTGCGGTTGGAGCGGAGAGTCGAAGGGGAGTCGTGATGACGCGGTGCGCCCGACTCCTGTAGCGGCCGAGGCAAGGAGGCAGAGTAAGTTGCCTGCTACTGAGTTTCCGCCGCGGAGATGCCGTCCAAGTGCGGCTCTGCCACGGCTGGCTTGCGCGGCGGGGGAAATGATTATTACTCTGTCGCCAATGAAATTTGCCTCACAGCTCTGCGCCCTCCTTTGCGCCGCTTCGCTTGCCCTCGCCGCCGATAACTGGCCGCAGTTTCGCGGTCCAACCGGCGACGGTCGTTCCGACGCCAAGGGGCTGCCCGTGATGTGGAGTGAAACCGAGAACGTGAAGTGGAAGACGCCGATTCACGACAAAGGGTGGTCTTCACCGGTCATCTGGGGCAACGAAATCTGGCTCACCACCGCGACGAGCAATGGCACTGCGCTCTTCGTCCTCACGCTGGACAAGAACTCCGGAAAGGTTATCCGCGACGTGAAGCTCTTCGAGGCGCAACAGCCGGAGCTTTGGATGCGTTACAACAGCTACGCGTCGCCCACGCCGGTCATCGAGGAGGAGCGCATCTATGTGACGTTCGGCGAGGCGGGCACGGCGTGTCTCGACACCAAGACGGGCGCAAAGCTGTGGGAACGGCGGGACTTGAAGTGCAACCACTATCGCGGCGCGGGGTCCTCGCCGATTCTCTATAATAACCTGCTTGTTCTGCAATTCGACGGGGCGGACGACCAGTTCATCGTCGCGTTGGACAAGCAGACCGGCAAGGACGTGTGGAAGGTGAAGCGCTCAACGGACTATCGCGACCTCGACGCTGCCGGAAAGCCCAAGGCCGAGGGCGACTTGCGGAAGGGCTACGCCACGCCGCAGATCGCGATGATCGAGGGTAAGCCCGTCCTCCTAAGCAACGGCGCGAAGGCGCACTATGGCTACGACCCGCTCACCGGCAAGGAACTGTGGCAGGTGGAGAACCAGCCGTTCCACTCGACCGGCGCGCGGCCCCTTTACGGGCACGGGCTGATTTACTTCGCCGCTGGGTTTTCCAAGGGGCACTTCTACGCCATCAAGCCGCCGCCCGCGTCCGCGTGGAAGACCGGCAACATTCTCGACGCGTCCAAGGACGGCGAGCCGGTTGCTGGCAAGCCGCAGCTCGTCTGGAAGTTGATCAAAGGCGTGCCGGAGACGCCGTCGCCTATCCTGCATGGCGACCTCCTGCTGCTGGTGGACAACAGCGGCTTTGCCAGCGCGGTCGAGGCAAAGACTGGCAAGGGGCTGTGGTCCGAGCGCGTGTTGAAGGCGGTGTATGCCTCGCCGGTCTTCGCGGACGGACGCGTGTATGCCGCTGATCGCGAGGGCAAGTGCGTGGTGTTCGCTGCGGCACGGGAGTTCAAACTGCTCGGGGAGAGTAAACTGGACGGGCCCGTGGAGGCGTCGCCCGCCATTAGCGGCAAGGCGCTTTACCTCCGCACGGCCAAGACGCTGTATCGAATTGAGCACTGAGCGAAGTCTCACGCAAAGGGCGCAAAGGCTGTTGCGAAGAACCTGCTCGGCTTTAGCGAGCTTTCCGTGTGGTTATTCCTTCACAGCAGGAACATCAGACTCGCGAGGTTCACGTAGAGTGCCGCGAGCAGGTCATCCACCGTCACGCCCCAGCCGCCGGGAAGTGACTGGCTTTGCCGCACAGGCCAGGGCTTCCAGATGTCGAAGAGACGGAAGCTGGCAAAGATGGCGGCGACGCCGATCCAGTTGTGCCCGTTGAAGAAGTGTCTGCTCTCGGGCAATTGGCCGGTGGCGTGGACATGGTTCACCACCCACGCACCGAAGCACAGCGGCACGGCAATGATTTCATCCAGCACGACGGAGCCGGGGTCTTTCTGGCCGAGCGCTTTCTCGGCGAGGCCGCAAAGCCACACGCACAGCGGGATGCTGAGGAGTATTCCGCCGAAGAAGCCCCAGAGCGAGCCCGTCGCAAGCAGAGCCGCAAACCAGAGCAGGCCAACGATTGAACCCCAAGTGCCGGGGCCGGGCTTGAGCCGACCGGAGCCGAAACCTTGTGCCACCCAGACCGCGGGGTTGAAGCCGATCACATGTCCTCCAAGTAAATCTGCCGGTTCTTCCAGAGGTAGATGGCGCCGGAGCTGAAGGTAAGCAGCAGTGTCACCCACAGCGCGAGGTGAGCGAACCACGGCAGCAGCAGCCCAAACGCTTCCCGTAGCCACGGCCACCATTCGACGTGAGCATCCAGCACCAGCAGCGCGATGACGGCGGTGATTTGCGAGATGGTCTTGTGCTTGCCGAAGCGCTCGGCGGCGAGCGTCACGCCTTTCGAGGCTGCCAGTAGGCGCAAGCCTGTGATAGCCAGTTCGCGGGCAACGATGAGCACTGCCATCCACGCCTCGACATGCACCGCCGGCAGCGCTCCGCCCGGGCCGGGGTCAAACCGCCCGCGCTCGACCAGGGCGATGAACGCCGAGCAAGTGAGAATCTTGTCCGCCAGCGGGTCCATCAGGATGCCGAAGTTGGTGATCAGCTTGCGCTCGCGGGCAATCTTGCCGTCGAAGTAGTCCGTCAGCCCCGCGAGGCTGAAGAGCCCCAGCGCGACGGTGTCGTTCACCGGCGAGCGCGAGAACATCGCCACGAGGAAGAACCCCGTGAGGATGAAGCGCGAGACGGTGAGTTGGTTGGGCAGGTTCACGGCGGTGATGGCAGTGTCTTCAAATCGGCTCCGCAATTAAGTCGTAGTCCGTATGCCCAATAATCCTCACGCGGGCGAAGCCCCCGGTGGGTAGCTTGCCGCGCACATAGACGCGACCGTCAATGTCCGGCGCGTCCGCTTCGCCGCGAGCCAGGAGATAGCGTCCCTTGAGTTGAGCCCTGTGTTCGTCGGTCCCCCGGATGTGCCCGTGTTCCCATGAGGCGACTTTTGCGGCCTGAAGTGCTTTCGCGGACGCCTCGCCCTCGATGAGCACCTTGAGCGTGTGGCCCACAAACGACTCTGAGACAGCGCGGGCGACTTCGTGCTGCGCGGCCATGGCCAGTTCGCAGCGGCGATGCTTGGTCTTAGGCCTGGCCTGCTGGGTCATTTTACCAGCAACGGTGCCGTCCTCCTTCGAGTAAGTGAACACGCCCAACCGCTCGAATTTCGTCTCGCGGATGAAGTCCAGCAGCGTGTCGAAGGCCGCCGCTGATTCGCCGGGAAAGCCGACGATGAAGGTGGTGCGCAGAGCGATGCCCGGCACGCCAGCGCGGATGCGGGCGATGAGGTCGCGGATGTATTGGCCGCTGGTCTCGCGGCGCATCCGGGCGAGCATGTCGTCGTGGATGTGCTGGAGCGGCATGTCCACGTAGCGCGCGACCTTGGGGCACTCGGCGAGGGTGCGGATGAGTTCGTCGGTCCAGTGGGCGGGATGCGTATAGAGCAGGCGAATCCAGAAGTCGCCCCTGAGCGCGTTCAACTCGCGGAGGAGCGAGCAAAGCGTCGTGGCATCAGCAGGCAGCGAACTGGCGGCGGCGCGGAACTTCTCCGGCGAAGAGATGGCGCGGCTGTGGTTCGTGCGGAGGTCGAGGCCGTAGTAGGTCGAGTCCTGGGAAATGAGGTTCAGCTCTTTCACGCCGTCTTGGATGAGCGCCTTGGCCTCCGCGACCACGTCCGCCTGCGTGCGGCTCCGGTGGCTGCCGCGCATCCGGGGGATGATGCAGAAGCTGCATGGGTGGTTGCAGCCCTCGGCGATCTTCACGTAGGCGAAGTGGCGCGGCGTGAGGCGGAAGCGGGGCGTCTCGTAGTCGGGGATGTAGATGGGGCGCGGCGTGACATCGAGGAGCGGGGTGGTGGGCGTGCTGCGGGTTGCGTGTTGCGTGACTCCGCTCAGGACGGTTTTTGTTTTGCCGAACGTGGCTTGGCCTCTGAGAGATTCGTCGCCTGCGTGGGAGGCGGGTTGGGCTTTGTCCAAGTTGGCGATGGCCTTGGCGACTTTAGACTTTGGACCTTGCACCTTGGACGTCGTTGCACTTTGAACTTTGGATTTTCGGGCGGTTATCGCCTCGCGGACGAGTTCGCCGACCTGCGCGACTTGGTCAAGTCCCATGAAGGCGTCCACCTCGGGCAGCAACTTCGGGAGTTCCTCGCGGAAGCGCTGCGAGAGGCAGCCGGAGACGATGAGCGCCTGGCCGCGATGATTCGCCTCGCGCACGGCGGCGGAGTCGAGGATGGCGTCCACGCTCTCCTCCTGCGCGGCGTCGATGAACGAGCAGGTGTTGACGATGACAGCGTCGGCGTCGGTGGGGTCGTTGGTGATTTCCGCGCCGGACTTGAGGAGCGAGCCGAGCATGATCTCGGCGTCCACGAGGTTCTTCGCGCAGCCGAGTGAGATCATGCCGACGCGCACGGGGCGGGCGGATACGGGTTTGGGTTTAGATGTCACGAAGCGGTGGATGGAATGACCAATGACGCGATGTCCAATGACCAATCAATGCCCGATTCCCAATGCCCGAAGGCCAGCGGCGTTCGGTTTGCCATTGGGAATTGGGCCTTGGGACTTGCTCTCGTCATTTCAGCGCCGGTGCGTTCGTCGGCACCGCGCCCGGCGGGAGCGGCAGATACTCGACAACGCCATTTTCCGGCGGTGGACTGTAATAGCCGGGGCCGAGATTGGAGAGTGGGTCGGCGGACTGGTGGCGACGCCAAGAGGCGTAGGCCCAGACCACGAGGCTCACGAGCAACGCGACGGCGACGAGCGGCAGCAGGAGTCGGAGGTTCAGCTTGGAAAGCTGGAGCGTGATCCAGTCGAGGAGGCCTTTTTCCCGGGGGATCAGGCTGGGCGGCTCGGCGAATTCCTTCGTCAGCGCAAGCTCCGCGTCGAGGTCGGCGAGGACGTTGGGCACGTCGAGCTTGTAGTGGCGGGCGAGAGACTTGGTGTAGCCGCGGATGTAAACCGGCGCGCTGAACGGGCGGAAGTTGCCCTCCTCCAGCGCGATGATGTGGTCCGACTTGATCTTGGTGGCGTCGGCCACCTGGGACACGGTGAAGCGGCGCGATTCGCGCGCTTTCCGGAGTTGTTCGCCCACGCTGCTGCTGGCCATGCGCGATTAGGAAAGCAGGTCGTTGCGATGGAAAGCAACCACGGAAACCGGTCTAGCGCTCAAATCGGGGCGGGCGCGGGTGCGCCGAGTCCGGGTTCGAGCGGAGGCGGGGTGGCGCGCGGCGGCTCGGGAACGGGAGTCCCGGCGGGTGCGCCCATGGGTGGGGTGGCGGTGAGGGAGGCGGGCGGAGGAGGGTTGCTCATCTTGCCGGTGCGGACGATCTCCTCCACTTGCGAGCCTTCGAGGGTTTCGAACTCCAGCAGCGCCTTGGCGATGGCTTCGAGCTTGTCCCGGTTTTCTTCGATGAGCCTCTTCGCCACAGCGTAAGCCTCGTCAATGATGCGTTTCACCTCGGCATCAATCTCCATCGCGGTGTGCTCGCTGTGCTCGCTGCGCCGGGTGAGTTCGCGTCCGCTGTAATACTCGCTTTCGCCGGCGTAGTTGATCATGCCCAGCTTGTCGCTCATGCCGTATTGGCAAACCATCGCGCGGACCATGGCGGAGGCCTGCTGGATGTCGCCTGTGGCCCCGGTGGAAATGTCGTCCGCCACCAGCTCCTCGGCAATGCGGCCCGCCATCGTGACTGCGACTGTGTCGAGCATCTCCTTGCGGCGGCGGCTGTGGACGTCGTCCTTGGGCAGGAACATCGTCGTGCCCAGGGCCTGGCCGCGCGGGATGATGGTGACCTTGTGCAGCGGGTGCGTGTGTTGGAGCAGGACGTTTATCAGGGCGTGGCCGGCCTCGTGCCACGCGGTGTTTTTCTTCTCCTCGTCGGTCATGGCGAGGCTGCGGCGCTCGCGGCCCCAGCGGACCTTGTCTCTCGCTTCCTCAAGCTCCTTCATCATCACGGATTTCTTGCTCTGGCGGGCAGCGAGCAGCGCGGCCTCGTTCAACAAGTTCGCCAGTTCCGCACCGGAGAAACCGGGTGTGCCGCGCGCGATGACGGAGAGGTCAGCGGCCGGGTCGAGCTTCACGTTGCGCGCATGGACTTTCAGGATTGCCTCGCGACCGCGCACGTCGGGGAGGTTGACGGTGATCTGGCGGTCGAAGCGGCCGGGGCGGAGCAGGGCGGGGTCAAGGACGTCGGGACGATTCGTCGCGGCGATGATGATGAGGCCTTCGGTCGTGTCGAAGCCGTCCATTTCCACGAGCAGGGCGTTGAGGGTTTGTTCGCGCTCGTCATGCGAGCCCACGACATTACCCGCACGGCTCTTCCCGAGCGCATCCAACTCATCGATAAAAATGATGCACGGAGATTTCGCGACGGCTTGCTGGAACATATCCCGCACACGTGCTGCCCCAACGCCGACGAACATTTCAACGAAGTCGGATCCGGAGAGCGAGAAGAAAGGTACTCCGGCTTCTCCTGCGATGGCTTTTGCTAAAAGTGTCTTTCCGGTTCCCGGTG
>SXGQ01377246.1_pt1 | contig 12490 bp, 7 predicted proteins | sample 3178371 | NCBI WGS metagenome assembly SXGQ01 (sample SAMN11356859, study PRJNA531348) | freshwater metagenome | isolation source: freshwater sample F1-20 | place: China: Fuxian Lake, Yuxi | collected 2017-12-25
CGATGAACGGCGTGCTCGGCATGGTCGGCCTGCTGCTCGACTCGCCCCTCTCGCCCAAGCAGCGGTTCCTCGCCTCCACCGCCCGGCAAAGCGCGCAGTCCCTGTTGGCGCTGGTGAACGACGTGCTTGATTTCGCCAAGATCGAGGCCGGTCAGCTCCGGTTCGAGCCCGCCGCCTTCAGCGTGCGGGAGCTGACGGAGGGCTCCCTCGTGCCGCTCGCCGAGCGGGCGCAGTCCAAGGACCTCGAGCTGCTGTGTTCCGTCGCCTCCGACGTGCCTGCGCGCGTGTCGGGCGATTCCGGCCGGTTGAACCAGGTTCTCCTCAATCTCGTTGGAAACGCGGTGAAGTTCACCCCGGCCGGCCATGTGGAGCTCACCGTCACATGCGAGCCGGGGGCCCCCGACGGACTCGTCCGGCTGCGTTTCGCGGTGCGTGACACGGGTATCGGCGTTTCCCGTGAGGATCAGGAAAAGCTGTTCCGGCCCTTCACGCAGGGAGTAGGCGCGGGCTCGCGGTCGCTCGGCGGCAGCGGCCTCGGCCTCGCCATCTGTCAACAGTTGGTCAGCCGCATGGGCGGCGAGGTCGGTTTCTCCAGCTCGGTGGGCGAGGGGTCGGTCTTCTGGTTCCGGGTGGATCTGCCGCACGCGGAGGTGCCCGGAGGAGCGCCGGCCAGACCCGCCGCACTCGCGGGATTATCCGTCCTTCTGGTCGACGACCACGTCGTGAGCCGCGAGCACCTCGAGCGTCAGCTGCGCTCGTGGTCGATGTCGGTCACGACCGCTTCCGGCGGCGAGGAGGCCCTGACCCTCGCGCGCGCCCGGGTCGCGGCGGGCGCTGGTTTCGATCTGGCCCTGGTGGATTTCCGGATGCCCGGGATGAGCGGAACCGCCTTGACCGCCGCGTTACGCGCGGATCCCGCCCTGAAGAGGATCGGGACGGTGCTGCTGACGACCTTTGGTGATGTCCTGCCCCGGAGTGAGATCGAGCGGGCCGGGGTGGACTTCGCCCTCAGCAAGCCGGCGGCCTCGGAGCGTCTGGGCAAGCTGCTGCTGGCGGCGGCTGGAAGGAATGCGCCGGGGTCGGGGCAGCCCGCCGAGGTGGAGGCCGCTCCGTCGCGCCTGGAACTCTCCGTGCTGGTGGCCGAGGACAATCTCGTGAGCCAGAGCGTGCTGCAGCTGCAGTTGCGCAAGCTCGGCTGCCGTTGCCGGATTGTCGGCGACGGCCACGCGGCGGTCGAGGCCGTGCAGGCCGGCGGCTACGATGTCGTGATCATGGACTGCGAGATGCCCGGGCTGGACGGCTTCGAGGCGACGCGGCGCATCCGGGCTTGGGAGCGCTCGCGTGAAGGGGCGCGGCCGGTGCCGATCATCGCGCTCACGGCGAACGCCATGCTCGGCGACCGTGAGGCATGTCTCGCGGCGGGAATGAACGAGTATCTGAGCAAGCCGGCCGGTATCCCCGATCTCCTCGAGGTCCTGTCGCGGGTTTCGGTCGACAAGGCGGGTTGATGGCCCCGGTGGCCGGCCGCGGAGGGGTCGCTCAGTCGAGCGGTCGCGGTTCGAAGTCGGTCTTGCTGACCCAGCCGGTATTGATCCGCTCGCCGCGCATGAAGCGCTCGTAAAAGCCGGCGTGCGCGGGATTCGCGTGCGGATAGCGGTCGAAGACCTCGCCCTGGCCGAGCATCCGCGGATCGCCCTGAGCGCGCAGCCGCGCGTGCAGCTCCTCGCGGAGCTCGGAACGACGGGCGGCGAGCGCGGTTTCCGTCGCGAGGTTTTTCACGCAGTCCGGATCGGCGCGCAGATGGTAGAGCTCGACCGGCGGCCGCTTGCCGAAGCAGAGGCTCCAGAACGGATCGGTGCCCTTTTGGCGGCGGGCTTCTAGGATGAAGGTCTTGGTGGGGCTGGCATCGACGTTCAGGTAGCCGGTCTCCGGATTACACGCCGGCCAGCGCGACGGCTCGAAATTCTCCAGGTACAGGTGCCCCGCCTTCACGAGCCCGCGGATCGGGTAGCCGACGTCGCCGGGCCGGCCGATGTCATGGCGTTCCATGCCGATCAGGACGAAGTCACGCCCGGGCACGACCTGGCCGGAGCGATCCGCGCGGAAAATCTCCCCGAGGCTGCGGCCGGCGAATTCCGCCATGCCGGCGCGCTCACGCGAAAGGCCGGCCACTTCGAGGAAGGTGGGGGCGAGATCGACGAAACTCACGTGGTCCTCGACCACGCGGCCGCGTCCCGCGATGCCTGCCGGCCACATCGCGGCCAGCGGCACGTGGTTCGAGAACTCGTAGGCGGAGCCCTTGCCGCGGGGAAAAGGCATGCCGTGATCGGAGGTGACCACGACCAGCGTGTTCGCCAGGAGCCCGCGCCGCTCGAGCGACTCGAGCATGCGGCCGAGATGGCGGTCGAAATGCTCCACCTCGAAGGCGTAATCGAGCATGTCGTGGCGCACCGTCTCGTTGTCGGGCCAGAACGCCGGCACCCGGTCGATCTCGTCGAGGCGGCGGCCGCCCTTCGCGACCCCGGAGCCGAATTCGTAGCCCCGGTGGGGCTCGATGGCGCCGTACCAGAAGGCCCAGGGCCGGCCGGCGGGCGCGGCGGCGAGGAAGTCCTCGAAGTTGGCCGCGTAATCCGCGGGCCCGATGCCGGAGGTGGGCGGGGTGGCCTTCCGTTCGTTGAAGGCACGGCCGGTCATCTGCCGGGGTTTTCCGTCGGCGTCCTTCGCGACGCCCGGGCCCCAGCCCTTCGTGGTGTGGCCGACGAACCAGCCGTTCTCCGCGAGCGCTTCGCCCCAGCCTTTGAACTCCGGCGGGAAGTAGCAGATGTGGTTGGCAGCCTCCTTCAGCTGCCACGGGTTGCGACCGGTGAGGATGGAGGCGCGCGAGGGCGCGCACTTGGCGTTGGGCGTGTAGGCGTGGCGGAACAGGATGCCGTCGCGCGCGACGCGGTCGAAGTGCGGCGTGCGCACCCACTTGGTGCCGTACGCACCGGCGTGCGCGCCCCAATCGTCGGCGATCGCGAAGAGGATGTTGGGCGGCGTGGCGGGCGCGGCGCGCAGCGCGGCGGAGGCGAGGAGGATCGAAAGCGAAACGATCAGGCGGGGTGAAGGCATGGGGTGGAAAACGAAGCGTGGGGAAAGTCAGACGTGGTGGAAAGCGCTGGATGAAGGCGACCGCATCGGATTTCGGCGCGGGTCTGGACCGGAGGAAATCACGAAACCTCTCACCACGCGAAAACGCGGTGAGGCGGTGGGCAACCACGGATGCTCACGGATCAACATGGATCAACCCAGCCGGGCTCCGCCGTAACCGAAGTATCGTTCAGGCTTCGCCGCGCAGGGAGGTACAAGTGAAAGCGAGAGGGAGCGGGGGAGCTTTGCGGAAGTAATCCCTGTGCACCCGAGGGCGCCCGCCTTCGCGGAGCCTGCGGCGGGTAGACACCCCCGGCTGCAGCGCATGCGATTTTTTTATGAAAGTAGGTCCGGCCTTTCCGAAGAAAGGCATCCCGGGTAGCCGCGGCCGCCCGCCGCGGATCAATCAGGTGACGCATGCCGCGACAGCTGTTCCGAAAGTCCCCGGCGTTTTAACCACCGATCACCCGGATGACACCGATCAGGGAGCCGAGGGATTCCGCGACGCGTCGCCCTCAGTCAGCTCCGTGCGCTCCTGTATGAGGCGAAAGGGAAGTGCGCGGACTTCCGGATGCTTTTTCGACAGAGCCTGCCGACCCGGGTCCTACCGCTTGCCAGGTATCGAGAACTTCACGGTCGTCTCCGACGATGACTCCGCCTTGGACGCCGGCTTGACCGCGGTCGGCGCGGGTGGGGGTGGGGGAGTGATGTTGCGCGGCGCGGGCTCCACCGGGGAGTTGGCCGTTGCCTGAAACAGGGGCGCAGGGGGCTGTTTCGCGAAGCCGCGCTCCAGTAACTCCGCGATCTTGATGTCGCGCGTCTTGCTGTCCGGCGAACCCATCGTCACCGCGATCACGCGCCGTCCGTTGCGGAGCGCGGTCGCCGCGAGGCAGAAGCCGGCGCCGCGCGTGAAGCCGGTCTTCAATCCGTCCACCCCCGCCACTTTGCCCAGCAGGTGGTTGTGGTTGTCCATGTCGATGCGCTTGGGTCCGGGCCGGAACGTCCGGCGTTTCACCGAGGTGTACTTGATGATGTCGGTGGCCTTCAGCAGGTGCAGGCAGAGCGTCGCGAGGTCGCGCGGCGTGGTGATGTCGCCGTCCTCCGCCCGGCGGCTGGAGGGAGGCAGGCCGTGGGGAGTGCGGAAGGTCGTGCGGGTCATGCCGAGCGAGCGGGCGCGCGCGTTCATGAGATCGATGAACGCGGCGCGTGATCCGGCGCAATGGCCGGCGAGCGCGGTGGCCGCGTCGTTGGCGGAGGCGATCATCAGCGCGTGCAGCAGGTCCTCGACCGGGAAGACCTCCTTCTCGGCCAGATAGACCTGGGAGCCGCCGGTCCGCGCGGCCTCGGCCGTCGCGGTCACGGGCGTGTCGAGCGCGAGTTCCCCACGGGCGATCTTCTCGTGCACGATGAGAAAGGTCATCAGCTTGGCCACGCTGGCCGGCGGGCCGGAGTAATCGGCGCGATCCTCGATGAGCACGGCGCCGGTGGCGGCGTCTACCACGATCGCGCCCTTGAACGCGGTGGCGTCGGGGATGCCCTCGTCGGGCCGGGTCGGCGCGGAACGTTTTCCGGAGGCGGCGAGGGCGGCGGAAACGCCGGCAAGGCAGGCGAGAAGGACGAGCCGGAGGCGGCGCGGCGGGAGCATCCGCGGGAGGAAGGGGAATTCATAGCGCGCGGCGAGGACTTTTGCGGCCGCGCCGTGACCGGGCGGGGATTGACGCCGGTGAGGTCGGGCGGCACGGGTTTTCCCCGCGGTTTCCCGCTCCGGCCGTCCCAGCTGGAATATTTTTCACCCCAATCCCGCCCCGTCATGAGTTTCGCCCCGCCGCGCCTTGCGGTCGCCGTCGCCGTTCCGTTGATCCTAACGCTCGCGCCGTTGCGCGGCGCCGCTCCCGCTGTCGCACCCGTCCCTCCAGAGGAACGGCGGGATGGCGTGGTCGAGCTCAGCCCCTTCACGGTCAGCACCAGCGGTGACGTCGGCTACGCCGCCGAGAACACGCTGGCGGGGAGCCGGCTGAACACACGTCTGCGCGACACCGCGAGCTCGGTCGCGGTGTTCACCAAGGAGTTCCTCGACGACCTCGCGATCACGGACATCCGGGAGTTGATGGAGTACACGGTGAACGGCGAGATGGATACCAACTCGCAGGGCGCCAGCTCCGAACAGAACCGCATCATCGGCGGCCACGCGCTCACGGCCGGCGTGCAGAGCCGGGGTCTCATCGCGGGGCTGGGCATGGACTATTTCCCGAGCATCACGCCGCCGGACCCGTACCGCGTCGGACGGTTCGAGGATGCGCGCGGGCCGAACAGCATCCTGTTCGGCATCGGCTCGCCGGGCGGACTGCTGAACCAGACCTCGAAGATCGCCGAGACCCACCGCGACAGCGGCGCGTTGCGGCTCGGCGCTGGCTCGTGGGATCGCCGGCGCGTGGAACTCGACCTGAACCGCGTCCTGCGGCGCGACCGCCTTGCCGTGTCGCTCGCGGCGTTGCACCAGGACAGCGGCGGCTGGCGGGCGTTCGACTTCCAGGACAAACGGCGGGTGTTCGGATCGGTCACGTGGCGGCCGGCGCGCAGCGTCACCGTCACCGCGATGGGCGAGACGGGGCGGGACACCAATGCGGTGATCCGGTCGTTTTCCGACATGGAGCAGGTGCTCGCGTGGTACGACAACCGGCAGGCGCGCGGCGTGGATGCGGTGACCTTCGCGCCGGCGCTGGTCGCGCCCACCGTGGCGATGCAGGCGCTGGGGGTGACCGCGCGCGACGGCACGCGGGGCGGCAGCAACCGACGCGCGGTATTCATTGAGAACAACGGCGCGATCTTCGACGCGATCGGGACCTTTCTCTCGGGCAGCTACAATAGCTCGGCGGTACGAGCGCCGGATGGCACCCCCGGGGTGACCGCCGGCGTGATGCGGATCCGCGACGAGAAGTTGTATCCGCTGAACGGCAACGGCGCGGGGCCCGGCATGTACCGCGACCAGACGCTGTCCAACCACACCCTCACCGTCGATTGGCAGCCGCGCCGCGACCTGATCGTGAACCTTGCGCAGAATTACCAGCGCACGCTCGCCGAGGTGAACCTGATGAACGGCAACAGCCCGCTGCTGCGCGGCGACCCTAACCGCACCCTCGGGATCGGCGGACCGGCCAACCCTTACGCGGGTCGGCTCTATTTCGACGGCAACTGGACGCGCGACATCCACTTCGGCGAGACGCGGGAGAACCGCTTGTCCGTCTCGTACACGCTGGAGACCCGCTGGAAGTGGCTCGGCCGCCACCGGCTCGCGGCCGCCCGTTCCCGCACCGACGTCACCGATATCCGGGCGAACTCATGGCTCGTCCTCGCGGGCCGGCCCTACAACGCCGACGCCTCGAACGTGAACAACCGCATCACGGTGCGGCACTACCTCACGGAAGGCGACTTCGGCACCTATCGCGCGGGCGACTGGCGGCGCCTGCCCTCCAGCCTCAGCTTCGACGGGCGCACGTTCCCGACCGCCTACGCGAACGTCGCCTCGGGCGGAGCCGACAACGGCGGCATGATGCAGCGCATCGACTCCACGCTGGGCGCGGCGCAGAGCTTCTTTTGGGGCGGCCGCGTCGTCACCACCTACGGGTTCCGCGACGACCGCGTGCGGAACATTCAGCTGGGCTACCGCAACGACCCCGTGCGCGGCGACGTGGTCGACGGCGATCCCTCCCGCGGCGTCGTGAACCTGATGCGTGGTGGCACCCGCACGGCGGGCGTGGTCTGGCACGTGACCGACTGGATGTCGGCGATCGCGAACCGCTCCTCCAACGTCGGGGTACCGCCGCTCGCCCGCACCACATTTCCCGAGGGCAACCTCGCGCCGCTGTCGAAGGGGCGGGGGGAGGACTACGGGCTCGGCTTCGAGCTGCTGGAGGGGCGTCTCAGCGCGCGCGCGGTGCACTTCCGCGGGAGCGAACGGGGCCGGGTCACGGCTCCCGTCGCCAACACCCTGCGCGACCGGAACGTCCGCGTGATGCAGGCATTCGAGGAGGTGCTGGTCGGGCCGGGCCGTCCCTACAGCGCCGCACAATGGGAGCCGATCCGGCGCAAGTACACGCCACCCGTGAACTCGATCTCCAACGATTTCGACGCCGAGGGCTACGAGGCGCGCCTCACCGCGAACTTCACGCGCAACTGGCGGCTGGTTGCCAATTACTCCTACACCGACTCCGGACGCGTGGGCCTGGCGCAGGAGGCGATCGATTGGTACGGCCTGAAGGCCGCCGATGCGGTCGTGCTCACGCAGGGCGTGCGCCAGGACGCCGCTGGTCGCTACCTCGTCGATCCCGCCGCCTACGCTGCCGGCGGCACGGTCGCGAAGTGGATCGAGCTCGCGCGGCAGCATCCCGCGGCCGACCTCGGTTCGCTCACAACATCGAACGGCCTCACGGTCGCGCAGGAGATCTTCGACATGGTCGACACGCTGAACGACGAGAAGGAGGCGCAGCAGAAGCGTTGGGGCGTCCGGCCGCACAAGGTGAGCCTGTTCACGGCGTACGATTTCCGCGGCGGCCGGTTGGCGGGGTTGACGGTCGGCGGGGGCTGGCGCTGGCGCAGCGCCAACGTGATCGGTTCCAACGCGGCCGGCGGCGAGATCACGGGGCGCGTCATCACCGCCGCCGATCTGATGCTGGCCTACTCGCTCAAGCTGCCGCGGTTGCCCGGCCGGTTGCGCCTCCAGCTCAACGTCGCCAACGCGCTCGACCGCGGCGGCATCATCCCCTCCCGCCTGACGACCGGGGCGACGGCGCCCGACGGCTTCCAGGTGCCGGGCGGGCGCGGCGTCGGCTACACGCGCTTCGATCTGATCCAGCCCCGGGAGCTACGCTTCACGAGCACCTGGGGTTTCTGAGTTCGCGCCCGGCGGATTGACTCCGCCCGCGGGCGGCGTTTCCGGCAGCTAGAATTCGAACCGGGCGCCGCGGCCGGCGGTGTCGACGGCGCGGATGCCTCCGCCCATCAGCTCCACGAGGCGGCGCGAGATGCTGAGTCCAAGCCCGGTCCCGCCCTGGGATTGCACGCGGTTGTTCTCCAGCTGCACAAAGGCCTCGAAGACCGACTCCAGCTGGCCGGGCATGATGCCCGGACCCGTGTCGGTGACGGCGAACCAGAGCCGGCGGGGCTCGTCCGTTTTCCACGAGGCGATCTCGACGCTCCCGGTGGTCGTGAACTTGACGGCGTTGCCCGCGAGATTGAGCAGGACCTGCTTGAGGCGCTGGACGTCCCCCCGCCATTCGAGTTCCGCCGGATGCCCCAGCCGCGTGCGAAGCGCGAGGCCGGACCGCTGGACCTCCGGCTCGAGGATGCTCGCGACCGAGGTGAGCACCGCCGAGGGCTGGAAGGTTGCCGCCTCGACGCGAATCGCGCCGGCCTCGAGCCGGGAGTAATCGAGCACATCGGAGATCACCGACATCAGCGCGCGGCTCGAGTTTTCCAACGTCGCGAGCGTGCGGACTTCCGCCTCCGCGTGCACGGTCGGGATCATGCGCAGGAGCTTCACCCCGGTGAGGATGGCGGTGAGGGGAGTACGGAGCTTGTGGCTGACGGTCGCCAGAAAAACGCCCTTGGTGCGCTCGGCGGCGCGGGCGAGCACCAGCGCCCGCTCCAACTCGGCCGTGCGCTCCTTCCCCCGCGTCTCGAGCCGCACCAGCAGTTCCTCGCGGCCGCGTCGCTCGGATTCGAGCCGGTTCGCCATGAGCGTGAGGTTGCGGATGAGTTCGCTGAATTCCTGGGGCAGATCCAGCCGCGCGGAATCCCCGAGCAGGTCGGATTGCACGGCCGGCGCGCGGGAGAACGCGATCAGGTCCCGCCACGCTCGAAGGAAGTCACGCAGGGACCAGGTGGTGAACACGGAGGCGACGAGCACGGTGGTGATCGCGATGAGGAGCGACCACACATAGGCCTCGACCACCGGGCGGAGCACGTCGCTCCATTCTCGTTGCAGGGTGAGGGTCCAGCCCAGCCCGGGCAGGCGGATATGGGTGGAAAGAAACGACACGCGTTTGCCGCCGCGGTTGGCCGTCACCCGGGCGGGTGAGGAGCCGGAGCGGGTGATCGCATTGCCAAGGGACGTGCCCTTCAGGTTTTGAAGGGGAGCCTCGTCGAATCCCTGCTGTGCGATGACCTGCAAGCGTTGGTCGCTCAGCAAGGCGCGGACGTTTTTCCCGTCCACTCCACGGCGCAAAACCTCCTCGAGCGTGCCGATCAGGAGCGAGCCCTCGATGATTCCCGTCGGACGACCCTCGTCGTTCATCACGGGTGCACTGACGGCGATCAGCATGTCCCGCCCGAAGCCACGGCCGCGGAAGACGCCGGACACATGGGATTGGCCGGACGTCATCGGCTCGCGGAAGTACTCGCGGTCGGAGACCCGGCGTTCCGGAAGATCGGGCATCCGCTCCCGGCGCGGTCCGGAGGGTGCCATGCCGATGATCCGGCCGTTGAAGTCCGCGGCCAGCAGGGTGACGAAGAGTCCGGAACGGGCGTGGAGGGTGTCGAGGGCGCGTTCCAGAGCGGCCGGATCTTCTCGCCAGGCGGGGTCGCGTTGCCGGGCGGCGAATTCGTTCACGGCGCTCCTCGCCTCCGTCGTCTGGCGCTCGATCGCGCCCGCAAGATTGAGGGCCGCGATGCGCAGGGTTTCCCTGGCTGCCTCGATGGAGCGGACCTCGAAACTGCGCACGGCGACCAGCGTCGCCACGACCACCGGCAAAGTGCCGAAAGCCACATAGCGGCGAAGCAGCACCGAGCGGAAGCCCCGGTCTTCCCCGGCAACCGGGGCCGTGCCTGCAGGGGAGATCCGCTCGAGAAAGAGGATCGCGATCCAGACGGCGAGCAGTCCGTTTATCGGCTGCACCCACAGCGCCTGCTCGTAGGTCAGGGAGGAGATCGGAAAGACGTCGCGGTAGAGAAACCAGGAGGCGGGAGTGCCGACGAGAATCCAGGAGCCGAGGTCCGCCAGGATCGGGTTACGGCCTCGGCGCCAGGCGGATCCCACCGCAAGGCCCTCGAGCGCCATGAGCATCGCCGAGTGCGGCTGACCTCATTTCACCGCGAGCGTCACCATTGCCCCGGCGAGCACGAGCAGCTCCGGCGACGGGCCGGTCAGCCGCAGCGCGATCCAATAGAAAACCACCCCGAGTATCAGCGAGTGGGTCGCGAAGAGGACCGGCGCGAAAGCGTTCGCGGCGACCGCCAGCGCGGTGAGACCCGCCAGCCACGCGATCCGCGCCGGCAGCGAACCGGCCGGCGGGGACCAGGTATCCGGAGCCTCTGCCTTGGACGTCATCGGCCGATCGGGCCCGCCGGGCGCGACCGGTCGAGCCAGTGCTTGACCGTGTCGATGAGATGGTCCGGGACGAAGGGCTTCGTGAGGTAGGCGTCCGCGCTGGCCTTGGCCGCCGCCGCCTGGTCGGTGGTGTCCGCGTGGGCGGTGAGCAGAATGACCGGCACGTGGCGCGCGGAGGGGCGCGCGCGAACCTGTTCCAGCAGCCACGCGCCGTCGCCCTCGGGCATGACGAGATCGGTGATCACGAGGGCGAACTCCTCGCGTTCCAGGTGCGCTTGCGCGGCCCTCCCGGTCGGCGCCGACTTCACGCGAATACCGCACAGGGAGAGCAGGTCGGCGGTGGTCTCGCGGATATTGCGATCGTCCTCCGCTAGCAGGATGAGCGGCGCGTTTTCGGGCATGCGTCCCTGTTTTAGTGGGCCCGCTCCGGCGGCGGGTTAAGCGCGCAGTTCCCCGGGTGCCCGCGGAAGGATGCGATTTGCCGAAAAAATCTAGCAACGCGCGCGGCACCGTGGTCGTCTGTCGCGTTGTCGCGGGACTTTCCGCGTGCTCCGCCTCCCTCTCATGGTCTCCCCGTCCCCCGCGAAACGCCCCTGGATCCTGTACTCCGTCGTGCTGCTGCTGTTCGGCGGCGCCGTCTGGTATTTCGGTATACGGTCCGAGCCGCCCAAGTCGGGCGCGGGCAACCCGTTCCGGTCGCGGAGCGGCAAGCAGGCGACCCCCGTGCGGGCCGTCACGGCCGAGAAGACCGCTCTGCCGGTGCATCTCCGGGCCATCGGGACGGTCACCGCCCACAACACCGTCACCGTGCGCAGCCGCGTCGAGGGGCCGCTTCTCCGCTTCCTGTTCACGGAGGGTCAGATGACGAAGCAAGGCGATCTCCTCGCGGAGGTCGATCCGCTGCCCTATCAGATCCGGCTGGCCCAGTCCGAGGCGCGGGAACGGCAGAACACCGCCCAGCTCCAGACCGCGCGGGCCGATCTCGAGCGTTTCCGCATGCTGCACGCGCAGACGCTCCTCACGCAGCAGCAGCTCGAGGCCCAGCAGTCCCTCGTGGCCGAGCGCGAGGCCGTCCTCGCCGCCGACCGGTCCCAGGTGGACGACGCCCGCCGCCAACTGGCTTACACCCGCATCGAGGCCCCGATCGCCGGCCGCCTCGGGCTCCGCCAGCTCGACCCGGGCAATCTTATTCGTCCCGGCGACGCCGGGGGGCTGGTGATGATCACCCAGACGCAGCCGATCTCGGTCGTGTTCACCGTGCCCGAGGTCGATCTGCAGAAGGTCCTCGAACCACTCCGCGCCGGCCAGGCGCTGCCGGTCGAGGCCTGGGATCGGGGCGAGAACGCGCGCCTCGCCGCCGGCGAACTGCGCACGGTCGACAACCAGATCGACCTCGCCACCGGCACCATCCGCCTCAAGGCCGAGTTTCCCAACGATAACGAGCGCCTGTTCCCGAACCAGTTCGTGAACGTCCGGCTGCGGGTGCGCGTCATCAATGACGCCGTCGTCATCCCCGCCGCCTGCGTGCAATACGGCTCCCGCGGCACCTATGTCTACGTGGTCAACGCGGAGAACCAGGCCAAGGTGCGCGTCGTCGTGCTCGGTCCGGTCGACGGCGAGCGCCAGTCGGTCGCCAGCGGTCTGGCGGCGGGAGAACAGGTCGTGCTCGAGGGCATCGACCGACTGCGCGACGGGCGGGCGGTCACGATGGTCGGGGCCGACGGCACCGCGCCACCGACCGTACCCGGGGCGATGCGCAGCGACAAGGGGGGCGGCAAGGGTGAGAAGTCCGAGCCCGGGTCGAAGGGCGAGAAGGGCGACAAGTCGCGCGGCAAGAAGAAGGAGCAATGAGCCCCTCCCGCCCGTTCATCCTGCGGCCGGTGGCGACCAGTCTCCTGATGGTCGCCCTCATGCTGTCGGGGGTGATCGCCTACCGGCTGCTGCCGGTTTCGGCCCTCCCGCAGGTCGATTTCCCGACGATCCAGATCTTCACGTTCTACCCGGGTGCGAGCCCCGCGGTCACGGCCAGCGCGATCA
>SXGQ01782811.1_pt1 | contig 12489 bp, 22 predicted proteins | sample 3178371 | NCBI WGS metagenome assembly SXGQ01 (sample SAMN11356859, study PRJNA531348) | freshwater metagenome | isolation source: freshwater sample F1-20 | place: China: Fuxian Lake, Yuxi | collected 2017-12-25
GGTCGATGCAGGTCACGACGCCGCCGATGCGATACGAACCGGAAGGCCGGCTGCTGATCGGCGACCTGTGGGAAGCGGTGCGAGTGGGCGGCATCTTCCGGGTCGTGCAGCCCGAGTTCGTCCCGCTGGCCTATGGCGAGCCGGTGGTGGCCTCGAACACGCTGACCGGCCGCAGCATCCCGCTGACGGGTCTGACGCCGAACGTAGCGATCAAGCGGGGCCAGTGGGTGACGTTCATCCATGCGGGCCGGCGCTACTTCGATCAGGTGCGTGCACAGGTCATTGCGGATGCATCGGGGCAGGCCACGATCAGCACGCGGTTCCTGCTTCGCGAAAGCCTAGCCGCCGGCGATCAGGTGTTGCTGGCCGCGCCGGAGATCGAGGGGTTCGTTGATGGCGACCTGCCGCTGAACCTGCCGGTCGATTGCGTCACCTCGTTCACCTTCACGGTCACCGAAGCGCGATGAGCACGATCCTTGCGGGGCTGATCCGCATCGACCTGCCCGACGCGACCGTGAGGCTGGCCGATGGCGGCATCGTGTATTTCGGCGGCGAGGCCTACCGAAGCGAGGACGCCTTTCTCGGGACGCTCGCCTCGGCGTCCTCGCTGTCCGAAGGGGTGGGGGACGAGATCCCCGGCGGCGAGTTGGTGTTCTATCCTCCTTCGACGGTGGCGGCTGCCGACCTGAACCGCGGCGATCACCAAGGCGCTCGGATCCGCATGTGGATTGCCGAGGTCCATAATGACACTGGCGCGATTGTTGGGACGCCCGAGCAGGAAATCGACGCCCAGATCGACGTGACGACGCTGCGCCACGCGCGCGACGGTCGCACGATGAGCATGGTCTTCGTGTCGCGTGCCGAGCGCATGTTCATCATCAACGAGGGCAATGGTCTGAACAGCGCCTTCCACCGCAAGGTCTGGCCCGGTGAGCGCGGTCTGGACAACGCCACGGCGGTATCGACGACGTTCGCTTGGGGCACGATCGGCGCGGGACGCGGCGCGACGACGGTGGGGCCGGGATATAGCGATGGCGGCGGCAGTGGTGGCCGCTTCCAAGAGCGGACCTACGAACAGTGAACCTCGCCGAACGGGTGGCCGCTACGAACAAGACGCTGGCGAAGTTCAAAGGGCGGGCGTTCGACTGGAAGACGGGCGCGACGTGCGTCCACCTGCTCCGCGCGCAGCTTCTGGCGATGGGTCACAAGCCGCCGCGCGTGCCGCAGTTCCAGTCGGCGTTCGGGGCGAAGAAGGCGCTTGAACGGATGGGCCATGCTGACCTGTCTTCGCTGCTCGACGGGATGCTGATGCGAGTGCCGATATCGCGGATGATCGTCGGTGACGTGGCCTTGCTGCCGGGTGAGGCGGGATTGGATGCGATCGTCATTTATGCCGGCGGGTCGAAGGTCTTTGGGTGGCACGGCGCTGATCTTTCCGCGCTTCAGGCAATCGACCTCAACCTGAACGACTACATCGCCGCGTGGAGGGTTGGATGAGCGGCGTCCTGAAAGTCGTGGGGGCAATCGCCTCGATCGCCGCCATCATTCCGGGGCCGCATCAGCCGATCGCTGCGGGCGTTGCGCTCATCGCCAACACCGGTGCTGCCCTGACCGCGAAGAAGCCGTTCAACGCCGCCACGGGGTCAAGCACGGATCTCAAGATCGGCGCGGACATGGCGACGCCCTACATCATGGGCGATGGCGTCTATTACACCGGCAACCGGGTCCACCAAGTGGGGTACGGCGGCACGGTGGACGAGGTGGCCAACCCTTATGCGGTGATGGTCGATATCTACTCCGGCGTGTCGTGTCGCGCGCTGGTGGCCACCTATGCCGACTTCACGCCGATTACCTTTAGCGGGACCGCGGCAGTCGGGTGGTTCAGCGGGTTCCTGTATCGAAGTTCGCAGCTTGGCGCGATGCCTGAGGCAGCGGCCCTGACGGGCCAGTGGGCGGGCATCCCGAATTGGGGGGCTGATTACAAGCTGTCCGGTAAAGCCGCGATCCTATGGTCTGCCAAGTTCGATAAGCGCGGTGAGCGGTTCTCGTCTGGCCTGCCGCGTTTCGGTGCCGAGTGGGACGGGGTATCGGTCTACGATCCGCGGCAAGACAGCACATGGCCGGGTGGGTCCGGTGCGTGTCGGGCGGGTAACGAAGCAAGCTATGTTGGCGGCGAGGCGGCGACGAACCCCGGCTGTCACGCGCTGACCTATGCGCTCGGACGATATCAGAACGGCGTGAAGGTGTTCGGCGTCGGGCTGTTGGGCGGGCCGGTAACGCTCGACGGGACGGCTATCGACGGCATCGTAGTCGAGGATTTCGTTGAGCTGGCGAATGTCTGCGAGGCGAACGGGTGGAAGGTCGCGGGCGTCATTTCCGAGCCCGGCGATCGCTGGAACAACCTCAAGAAGATTTGCGAGGCCGGCGGCGCTGAACCCTGCTTCAAAGGGTCGAAGCTGGGGCTGAAGGTCCAGGCTCCTCGCATCCCGGTTGGCACGATCACGATCGACGATCTGGCCGAGGGCGAACTGACCGCGCCGGGGATGCAGTCGTGGCGCGAGCGGCGGAACACCATCCTGCCTAAGTATCGTTCGCGCGACCATAAGTGGGAGTATGTTGCGACCGATCCTGTCGTGATCGCCGACTTCCTGACCGAGGACGGCGAAGAAAAGAGCGACAACCCGCAATATGATCTGGTCGAGGATGCGGACCAGGCGGCGCAGCTCGGGGCGTATTCGCTGTTCGATGGACGAGAGCGCGGGCCGATCGAAATGCAGTGCAAGCCGCACATGCGGTTCTTTCGCGCCGGTGACATGCTGACAGTCGATCTACCCGCGCCGGAGTACGATCTGGACGGCGTTGACGTGGTGATCCTCAAGCGGTCGATCGACCCGGAGACGATGCGCGTAAACCTGACAGTCGTCACGGAATTCGCGGGGAAGCACGCGGCGGCGCTCGCGGTGACTGGAACGGCCCCGCCGCCGATCGTCCTGCCGACGCCGGAGGAACTGGACAATATCGCCAGTGGCAAGAATGTCCCTCGCGCCACCGAACTGTCTGGCGAGGCCGATGGGTTGGACGTGACGGTCAACTGGCGGATGCCGAGTCAGACGGGCTGGGCCTATGTGCAGCTTCGCCGCTCGATCACGCCCGATTACGGGGATTCGGCCCAAGTTAACGGCAACATCGTGGCAGCGCAGGGCGAGCCTTGGAGCGTTGTGGATACCGTCACCGGGGCCGACGAGTATTATTATTGGGTCACGGCGTTCGACAGCGCTGACGTAGCTTTCTCGCCTATCGGGCCGATCACGGTGGAGGTCGTATGACGGTCAACCGCGACCTGAACGGCGCTCGCCGGATTGACGGCAAGATGGTCCCGGTGGAGCGGACCTCGCGGGTGCTGTTACCCATCGTGTCGGCGATCGACCACGGCGGTAAGACGCTGCTGCGGGTTGATGGCAGCGTGGAAGCGGTTCCGGGAACGACGACCGGCCAGTATCTGACGCCCGGCGGGTTCAGCCCGAACGCAGCTCAAGCGACCGACATTCGCGGGGCGACGGGGCAATCAGCTTGGACCCCAATGCTGGCACCGGAGCAAGACGGCACGCGCACGCTGATAAAGGTCACGGACTGGTTCGGTGGCAGCGGGGCGAAGCCGGCGACCGGCTACATGGCGCTTGGCGGTATCGTCGCGGACAAGGCCCAAGGGTTCAACTTCAACGCGGCCAAGCGGGTCTTGGTTCTGTCCGGCACGACCAATGCTAGCGGAGTAGCAAACATCTCGTTTGGTGTGACCTTTGCCGCACCGCCCAATGTCCGCGCCCTGCCGGCTACGACGGCGGTCCTGTCTGGCCCGACACGGACGACAATCAGCAACATCACGACGACCGGCTGCACGGCCACGGTCCAACAGCAAGCCATCCTGACCGGCGTCCTATCGCTGCTCGCCGGCGCGACAGCGAACATCATCGTCATCGAAGCCTAATTCCCGGAGAAATCAATGGCAATTGCACGACGGCAGGCCCTCTCGGCCTTCCGAGAGGATCCCTTTGTGCTCCGCTTTCGCGCGCGCGGTTACGATCTGAGCGGCGCTGTGATGGCGTTTGCCGTTCGCCTCTACCCGAATGCGGAAGGAGAGGCGCTGATCCAGCTTGGCCTAACCACGACGCGCGGAGCAGCCGGCATCCGGGTTGTAGCGACAGGAAGCGAGGCGGGCGTGCCGTGGACCGACGTGGAAATCGTTGGCCCGAAAGACCTGATCGCAGCTCTTCCGTTCACCGGCGAGGCAGGGGCCGACGACACGTTCGCTTATGATTTCGAGTGGCAGCGAGCGGACGAAGGGGCGGGCTTCTCACAGCAGCAGGCAACCATTCTTTACGGAGATTTCATCGTGCGGGGGAGCGTCAACAATGGCTGATTTCGTTCTGGATTTCGTTGGCCCCGGCGCAATCTTGGCAGACAAGGCGGCGGCTCGCGCTGAGCTAAACGCCGCTGCCTCGCAAACGGCGCTGGCGGCAACGATCGTCGGGCGCGACCAGACTTTCGCCGCGCGCACCCAAGCACAGACAGCGGCAACGGCAGCAGCCAATTCGGCTTCGTCGATCGAGGGGCTTGATCGGTTCTATTCGACCCGCGCGGCTGGCGAGGCGGCGACACCTGTCGGGGAGCCGTTCACCACGCTCGAAAGCGGCAATCTCGTTTATTATTTGCGGACTTCGGGCGGGTCCACTTCCTTCAGCCCCGGCGCTTTTGCGACGCTGGCGGGCACGCAAACCATTTCTGGGAAGACCTTCGCCGGTGCGACTTCGTTTGCCACCAATGGTGACCGGCTGGGGATCACCAGCGACGGCAGCCCAATCCTTCCGAGCAGCCTTGTCCAAATCGTCAACAAGGCGATTTCGACCGGCTTGCGGTGTTCGTCCTATTGGGAGGGAAGCGCGGCGGCGCCTTTCCAGAATCACGACAACAGCCTGTGGGAGACGTACAATCGCGTTCTCGACAACAGCCTGAACCTGAGCTGGTCTATCTCTGCGCCCAACGGCTACAACGACATTCCGGCAGGGGTGCGCGACGATGGCGAACGGCTTGGTGTCTATGGTTGGGCAGTCAGCGTCAACATCCCTGGCGAGTACGAGCATAACGGAACGCTTGCTAGCCAAGTTGGTGTGTGTGGGCGAGCGGGCTTTCGCGGTGATATCAACCTATCGCCGTCAACCGCTGTCATCGAGAACGCGGTCGGTGTGCGCGGCGACGTGGTTGGCGAAAGCCCCGACGCCACAATCGAGAACGCATATGGCGGGCGTTTCATTGTAGCAGACAGCATCGCCAGCAATGTCCTCAACGGCATCGCTGTCTATGCTGAAGCAGGAAAAGGCTCGGAGGCCCGCTTCTCATTTTTCGGGGCCGCAGGCACGCTCTACAATCGCGACAGAGCCTTTTTCGGGGAAAGCGCTACCAACTCCGGTCAATCGTCGACCGCTATTTCGGCGCGCGGTACGCCACCTAACGCACTTGAGTTCGGCAACGGAGATTCGGCGGGGTTCGGCAGCAATCTCGGCGCTACGGCTGCCTCGGGTATACCATTCCTCGCGTTCAATGCCGAGGCGGAGGCTTCTGGAAACACCTTCCGGACGCGCGGAAAAAAAGGCGCGGTGATTTACTCCGACCTGCTGGGCGGTTTGCTTTTCGGGCGGGTCAACAATGCGAGCGGCTCAGGCCAAAGCATCACGCGAGTAGGCCAATTCACCGCTGATGGCACGTTCGGGCTTGACGGCAATTTCGTCATCGCGGGTTTGCAAACCTTCGGAACGACGCGGCAAACCGATGCCCTTCTTGCGGCGCGAGAAGCAGGCAATAACATTGAGTTCGGCCACCCCGACACAGGCCTTGGCAGCACGATCGGCGCTACCAACTCCGCAGGCTTCTCGTTCCTCGCGCTGAACGCCGAAGCCGACCCGACCGGCAACACCTTCCGCACGCGAGGTAGGAAGGGCACCGTCGTTCATAACGACCTCAACGGCGCTCTAGTCTTTTCGCGCGTGACGAGCGCGAGCGCCGCCGGTCAGACGCTCGCCGAAAGCGCGCGCTTCGATGATGCCGGGCGGCTGATGCTCGCACAGTGCCCGACGTACGCCGACAACGCTGCGGCGCTGGCTGGGGGGCTTGCCGCCTCGCACGTCTACAAGACCGCAGCGGGCGAGCTTCGGATTGTTGTCTAACCACTCACCAACGGAGAGCGACCCATGAAGCACGACAAGCCGAAGAAGCCGAAGCCGTTCGACGAAGTGCCGGTGCAGACAGCCGACGATAGCGGGGGCCATGCGCCGCCTCCTGCTCCGCCGCCGCCGACGCCGCGGGATCCGGAAGGGTGAGCATGTTCGCCATTCCGATGGCGCTTCTGATCGTGGGGGGTGGCCTAGCCGCCCTCCGCAATCGGCAGGGGGTAGCGCTCTCCGCGGTCTTGCTGGCGAATTGGGCGGCGTGCGCGTCGTGGTGGCAGCTGACCGGCGAAGCGACGACGTGGGTCGTGCTGGCTGTGGTCGATTATGTGGCTGCGCTGACCGTTATGATCTTCATGCGCGTCAGTGCGCCGATGCTCTCGATCATCATCATCTACGCGATGATGCTGCTCTGCCATGTGGCTTACGGGGCGAGCGACATGCTGCGGCAGCACACGTCCGAGGTTTCCTATTTCTGGTCGTTGACGGGGTTGGCCTGGGGGCAGGTCGCGGTGCTGGGGGGCTGCCTTGGTGTTGGCCTGTATCGAATGGCTCGCGCTCGGGCTGACAGTGGCGGGGGCGTACTCGCTGATGGCGTTCTGTCTGGCGAGGATCGTGCTCATCAAGAAGCGCGAGTGAAGCGATGATTACGCTTCGCCTGCCTTCGCATTTCCCGGTTCGAGCGACCGAATGGATGCTGGCTTGCATGAAGGCGAGCTGGGGCGCGGTGCTGCTGCTGCCGTTCGACATGTTCAACGCTGGGCCGACGGCTGCGATCTTCGCTGGCCTTCGCGCGATTGCCCCGCAGCCGGTATGGGGAACCGTCGCGTTCGGGATCGGCATGTTCCACCTCGCTGCGCTCTACGTCAACGGGACGCGGCGCAAGAGCCCGCATGTTCGGGGCTTCTGCTCCGGGGTCGGCGTGCTGTTCTGGTCCATGGTGTGTGTCGGCATCGCGACAAGCAATGTCTTCACAACCGGATGGGCTGTCTATCCATGGTTCGTGGTGTTCAGCGTCTACAACGTGGTGCGAGCCATGCAGGACGCACGCCTCTCGGACGAACGGTCTAGGGGCGGGGTCGTTGGTGGCGGGCGCTAGCGTCGGTGAGGCTGGCCCGATCCTTCTGGCCGGGGCTGTCACGCTGTTCACGACGATCGTCGGATGGGTCGCCTACACGCTCAAGCCGAAGGAAACCAAGACCGAAGAACAGGTCGCGGTTGTCTCTGCCACCTTCGCCGATCGCAAGACCATCGAGGCGCTCGCTGCCGCGCTTGAGGCGGTCAACGTGTCTCTAATCGAAACCAATCGGCTGATGAAAGCTGAAGCCCAGCACCGCCACGATCAGGCGCTGATCCGTGACGAACTCCGCAGACGGGGGATCTTGGAATGACGACGCTAGCCGAAATCCAACGCCGGGTCGGTGTGACGCCGGACGGCATCTGGGGGCCGAACACCGCCCGCGCGATCCTCGCCGCACTTCCGGCCGAACCGCACGGCGATGCTTTCGACCGCGCGCTGGCGATCATCCTTCGCCACGAGGGCGGGTTCGTGAACCACCCCAAGGATCCCGGCGGGATGACGAACCTCGGGGTCACGAAGAACACCTGGGAGGCCTTCACCGGACGCGCTGCTAGCGAGGCGGAGATGCGCGCGCTGACGGTCGAAAAGGTGCGCCCACTCTATCGTAGCCGGTATTGGGATGCGGTGCGCTGTGACGACCTGCCGGCCCCGCTCGCGCTGTGCGTGTTTGACTTCGCGGTGAACGCTGGCCCCGCCCGCGCTGCTCGGTATCTTCAGAAGGCCGTAGGAGCCGCACAGGACGGGGCTATCGGCCCGGCGACCATCGCGGCGGTTCAGACGTTCGTCGCGCGCAACGGTGTTCCTGCGGCCGTCGAGGCGTATCAGGGGGCGCGGGCTGACTATTACCGCCAGCTTGCCACCTTTGGGACGTTCGGGAAGGGGTGGCTGCGGCGCGTTGATGAGGTCGAGGCGGAAGCGCTTCGGTGGGCGGCATGAACGAGCGCCAAGCCTTCACGCTGGGCCTGTTCGCCATGTCCATTGGCATGATCGGCATGGCCTAGTTCCAACCGGGCCTGTGGGACGTAAAGCTGTTCGAGGTTATCCTGCAAGCCCTCGTCATCACCGGCCTGCTCAACATGGCTGGGGCGTTCCACTTCGCTGCCAATCAGGCGCAGCAGAAGGCCACCGACAACACCGGGGCTGCGTTCCGCGCGATCGAGGCGGCAGCCGCTGCACGCCCGCCCGAAGCGCCTACGGGAGCGCCCGGCGATCCAATCCACACGAAGGAGGAACCACGATGAACATCGGCAAGATCATCGGCGCGCTGGTCCGCGTCGTCAAAGCCAACCCTAGCCTCGTCATTAGCGCGGTGACTGCGGTCGCCCCGGTAGTGAAAGAGGTGAAGGCTGCGGTGAAGAAGAAGCCGACTGCGTGAGGGGTGCCGGTCTTTCCCGGCTGTCAGGCTTACGTAGCAGCACTGGATCGTCTCAGCCGCAAGCTACGGGCCGGCCCTTACGAGGGGCGATAATGGTGCGGTAGCCGAACGCTGCTTCTAAGGTTGCCCCCGCGAACTTTGCCGTGTCGTCTCACCATTCCGAACCGCGCGAATCTAAGACGAGGGCCAGCACGGATCGCAGCGACCTCGAATGGTCGAACCATACCACGCGACTCGCGCAATCTCAACGATCATCTTGCGGTCAAGCTGTTATTGTGAGATAAGGAGTGGCTGCGGCGGGCGAGCGGAAGATCGCAAGACCCGATGTGGCGCGGGAGATCACCACCTGCTCTCAAACCGGCCCGGATTTGGGGATTGCGGCGCAACCGCTGAAACGGACAGAGCAGGGATCGGGCTATAGGCACCGGTCTTTAACGTGGGCCACACCGCCGCAGCGTTTTGCCACCACCCGCTTCGCCAGTTCTTCGATCGCCGCCAGATCGGCAGGGCTTTCGCTACCTGGCCGCGACTTCCGCACCCACTCCCGCAACGCCTCTGTCGAATACTGCTCGAATCGCATTGCCCAGATTGCGTCCACCATGTTCGTCCTCCTGATTCGAGGAACGGGTAGTGAACGGCAGGGGTGTAGGACAGGGGTTAGCTAAACGGCTATGCAACGGCGAACACCACCAGCAAACCCCCGCATCCTATAGCGCAGCAACTAAGGCCGACGCGCAGCGCGCCTGCGTCGGGCGAGAAGCGAGCGCTGCGTTTGAAAGCGTCGATATAGAACCAAAAACCGACCACCATCAATCCGAGGCCGCAGGTGATCTGCGCAGTCTGCATCATCCTTCCTCCCTTAGCTGTCGGATAGGCGAACGAAAAAGCCCATGCAAAAGGCGGCTAGCACGCTGGTTCTCGCCCCGCAGCCGGTCAAGGTTGCGCCCCTGATCCTCGCCGATGCCTCGCTGCTCTAGCTGCTCGCTCATTGATCGGCTCCCAGATTGCGGATGGCGGCAGCGGCGAGCAAGCCGGTGTTGCTGGCAGCGATGAAGCCACCGCAGTCGTGCGACTTTGGGTTTTGGCGCCAGCCATGCGCTTGCGCTTCCGCAACGTCCTCGACCACCTTGGCGCACCGCTCCCGCTCTTGCGCTGCAAAAGCGAGCGCTACGGCAACGGCATCGGCGAAGTACGGGTCTTCCTCGATCAGCCCATGCTTGCGCGCTGCCTCGCGCGCCCGTTCTTCTGGCGTCATAGCCCTTGCTCCGGAAGCTTGCGCCGCTCGTCCATTGAGCCTTTGATAGTTCCAAGACCGAAAGCCAGCGCGGCCGATGACAGCCACCAAGCCGCCGCGTGGCCGAGATAGAAATCGACCAGCGACAAAGCCAACAGAGTGGCGACAAAGACGCCAACCGGCTTCACTGCCCTCGCGCATAGCTCTACCACGTTCATCGGGTGGACTCCTGACGGGCTAGCATGGCGGCGATCTTGTGATAGTCGCCGGGGTGGACGATCAGTGTATTACGCAGTTTGTCGTGGATTACTTTGCCGCACGCCCGATAGCGAACGGTGACGCGCTGGCGATGCCCCTGTCGCCGCCTGCGGATGGCGCGGCTTGGCGATCGCACCGCAGACCAGTCCTCGTACTGCTCGCCCACCAGTTCGCTAGTGACAATCCGAAAGCCAAAAGGCGAAAGGCGGATTGCGGGATCAATCTCCATTGGGGGCCTCTGACTGGTTGTGGGCGATGCCTTCGGCCCGCGCTGCCGCCGCTTCGCGGTTCAGCCGGCTAGCGCCGTCTTCAGCCAAGCCGGCATCGCTATCGCGGGCAATGAACCACATCATCTTCGCCTGATGCACAGTGCTAAAGCGCACGGTGCTGCGATGGCATTCAGGGCATTCGACATAGGCATACTTGCCTTTTGAGCTATTCCCCTTCCAAATGCGCGGCTGTCCGCCGCAGTCGCAAGAGAGCGCCGCGCGCAAGGGATCAGCACCGACAGGCGAAGACACCGGCACGGGGGCTTCGGGCGTAGCCTGCGAGCCCGGTCCGTCAGGATGCGCCATGGGGTTAGGCATTGGGCTTCTCCATCAGACGGGCGCGGACGGCGAGGCCACGGGGCGTCAGGACGTAGCCGCGCCGTGTCCGCCCGGTAAGCGAGCGAAACTCGCGCGATCGGATAACACCTTTCTTGCACAGGGCGACCGTGGCACCGCCCGCTCGCACCTCCCATACGCCTTCGCCATAGAACAAAACCGGCATCGCGCTGGCATCGGTGACGGCATCCCGTTGCGCCTTGGTCATCCCCCGCACGATCGCATCAATCTCGTCACCCATTATCCCCTCCATCGTTAGTAAGGGTAGCAGCGCGAGCGCGGAGTGCAGCCGCGGTCAGCGCGAGGGCGGGGGTCGCTGCCCAACCCGTGCCGATTGGATCAAACGCATCCGGCGCGTGGATTTCGATGCTTGACCGCTGGTCTTTGTGCGTGCCGAGCGACCCCTCCGGCCAATTCCCCTCCGGCACCAGTGCCATGGCTGCGTCGAGGGAGTGGGTGGGGCGAAATAGCTGGAAGATCCATCCTAACTGAGTGCCTTTGCCAAGTGCGCCGGCCATAGGATTGCGCCCCGGCCCCGCATTAAGAAACCGACGTTCGCCCTTCCACCATATCACACGCGCGGTTGGCTCCGGCGAAATGGCGACCGCTACTGCCGCATCCAATTCCCGATCCGGCCCCGCCGCAGCTTCAACCCGCTCTGCCAGTGCAAGCAGTTCTGCTAAATTCTCAGCCATAGTCTTCTATCTCCTGTGTGCAGGCTTGCCGCTTCTCACGTCGGCTTTGCCCCTCAGAAACCGCGGGCCACCCGCAACCTTCAGTTAGGGGATTGAGGGAGAGGCGGGCGATCACCATCGCGTCGGCTTCACGCCAAGGCGAGCATTGACCGCAAGCAACCAAACCATTTCGCAGCCGGTCGGAGCATCGTTCGACTTCGCGCCATTGCACTCGCCGTGCGCAGCCAGCAGGTTGCCCAGCTTATCGGCTCCCCCCATGAACTTCGGTATGCAGTGGTCGATCGTGGGGCGGTCCTCACCCAGATCCTTGCCGCATAGCGCGCAGTGCCCATCCTGTGCCGCCGCCAGCATCTTGCGCTGCGTTTCGACGATCGCGAGGGTGCGTGGCGGATAGTCATTCCGCATCGACGGCCCAGCTACGTGCCGATGCCCGCCAGGACGACAGGCCCATTGGGTCTTGCGCGCCTTGGGCCGCACCCGGGATTTGCGCGGCGCTGGCAAGTTGACGGGAAAGAAGAGGGGAGCGGCCTCGTCTGAAGCCGCCTGAGCGCGGGCAACAACCTTTTTCGCGATCTCACGCGCGAACTCGTATTCGGCCACTGACACGCGGCGGCGCTCTACCTTGGGCAGCGACTTGAGGTAGGCCAGTGTCTTACCCGAGCGCGGCTTGCTTGCCAGAAACCGCTCCATCTTGGCGGCACACTGCTCAAGTGACATGGGCCCTTTAGCCATTCGACGCCTCCAACGTCTTGTGGTGCGCGCCTCGTCCGGTTGCCGCTGGGCGGGGCGTTTCGTTTTCCAGATCCTCGCCAAGCGCCTGAAAGAAAACGGGGCGTTTTCCACGAACAGACAGGCAACACGACGCAATTCTGCCGCGCCATATTAACCACTCCTTATCCGATCCGGTGGCATCCATGACGCTGAAGTGGTGGGCTATTCAGGGGATCACATGCGCGTTCTGGCGATGGCGTCGCAGAAAGGCGGCTCGGGCAAGACCACGCTGTCGGGGCATCTGGCGGTGCA
>SXGQ01662662.1_pt1 | contig 12488 bp, 9 predicted proteins | sample 3178371 | NCBI WGS metagenome assembly SXGQ01 (sample SAMN11356859, study PRJNA531348) | freshwater metagenome | isolation source: freshwater sample F1-20 | place: China: Fuxian Lake, Yuxi | collected 2017-12-25
GCCGCGCAGGGCGTCGATCGCGTACACCCGCGAGGTGCTCAGCAGCACGAATGTTTTCGCGCGGCGACGGGCGAACTCGAGCAGGTTCACCGTGCCGCCGAGGTTGGTGTCGATCACATACCGGGGGCTGCCTGTGGTGCCGGCGTGCACGCTGGGCTCGGCCGCGGCGTCGAGCACCACGTCGAAGGTGCCCTCGAGATCGTCGAGGTCGGCGGGGATGCGGATGTCACCATGCGCCACCGTCACCCCCGCGGCGCTGAGGTCGACCACGTTGATCTCGCTGCCCCGGCGGCGCAGGTTGTCGAAGGCGACGATCTCGGCCGAGGGCTCGGCGGCGCGGATGCCGAGGCACATGCGTGAGCCCACGAAGCCACAGCCACCGGTGACGAGGTATCTCATGATCGGGCTTGGATCTCGCCCTGCGCTGCCGGTGACGCAATCGCCCTCATGACCCCTCCAAGCGTCGGGCCGCAGATGGTTGCTCGCGGCAGTTCACGGGACGCCAAGCGCTTGTGACCCGTACCTCTCGGAGCACGGGACCCGTGACCGACTCAGGCTTCAATAGTACCGACGCCGTCTGGGGAATCATGACTACTGGGATCGTTCGTGCGCCTATCGCGATGGGCGGACCGACCATTGCGACATCTGGACCGTCATCTGGCCGTCGCTCACGGAGCCATCGGCTGGCCGCGCTACCGCCAGGGTGAAGATGCTGCCTCCCTTCGGCAGGTCGGTGACGAAGCTGATCACCCTCCGGCCACGGACCTCGTATCGGAAGGCCTTGCTATCGGGCGCCGTGATGGTGAGCGGGTAGGTCAACTTCGGGTTGTATCCGGCCGCCTGCAGGGTGATGCGCACCGTCGTGGCCTTCGGGGCGAACGCGCGCATCACTGCGTTGTTCCTCATGTAGCGCCACTTCACGCCGTTGATCACCCGTGGTGGGTCCCAGGTGGTCCTGTCGGGGAAGGTCACCGCGACGACCGGCTGCGCGATGACCTGCCAGATGGCGCTGCCGTCTTCGAAGGTCTTGACCACCTCGAGTCCTGCGGGTGGCTTCGTCGGGTCTGGCGCCGTGAGGCCGTGCATCGCCCACGCCCACGGCTGCGCAACCACCAGTGGGATTCCCGCGGTGGCGTATGCCGCAGGCGAGGTGCGCGAGAAGGGATTCGCGAACTCCTCTGTGAAGTCGGCCGCGTAGTTCTTCTCGTTGAGTCCGCCGTTTGCGAGCGGGTGCAGGTGCACGGTCTGGCCGCCCATGTAGATGCGGTCGGTGTCCTCCCGTGGAAACGCTGGCGTCTCCAGCACGGCTTCACCCTGGCGGTGGTCGCGCAGCCACTGCCACACGGGGATCTCACCCGGGGTCTTGCCATCCACGAGGAGCGGCGGTCCCGACCCAAGCGGCATGGAGATGGGCATCTCGACCGCCGAGAAGATGATCGCGCCGGAAATCCAGCAGTACCGCCAGAGCTGGCTCCTATTTCGGATTATCAGCGAGAGGCCGAGCGCGGCGATGACAGTGGCTGCGACAAGGACCACTGCGCCGAAGCGCGCGTAGGCGCGGAGGTACGGGAGGTAGTCGAAGATGTAGGAGGATGGCGCGGCGATTTCGAGTCCCCACAGCTTCGTCGGGCTCGCGAGGCTGAGGAGCAGTGCCACCGCGATGGTCGGCAGGCCGATCGCGAGGGTGATGCGCTCCGCCGAGCGCAGCCTGCGCCACCCAATGATCGCCAGCGCGATGCCGGCGATCGCGAGGGCCAGCACGAGCCAGCCAATGAAGACGATGCGTTCGCCACCCGGGCTCCTGCCGGGGTCGATACCCCCCGGCCCCACAAGCGCGCTCGAAAACCAGGTACCAGGCGGTGGGATTAGGTAGTCCCAGCCCCGCGCGCCATAGAGGTCGAGTTCGATGCGCTGACGGGTGACCGCCTCGGTGACCCCGCTGCTCGCACGGAGCATGAGGCCGATGGGAATTCCCACCAGGAGAACGACCCACCCGACGGCGATTCCCCACTGGGTGAGTACCGCGCGAGCCCCACCGCGGCGTCGGATGAAGACGACGAGTCCCACCAGGAGGATGACGCCGGCCATGGCACTGGACATAGCTCCGAAATAGGGGTTCGTGAGCCATCCCAGCAGCGTTGCCCCCGCGAGGAGGAGCGCCCGCCACCACGTGGGCCGCATCACCCAGGCAATCCCCGCCATCAGCAGAAGTGGGGCCCACCAGAGGTTGGCGAGCGGTACGTGTGCGGTGGAACGGAACATCACGTACGGCGACAGCATGAGGACGATGCCCGCCCATGCGGCGACGCCAATGCCGAAGCGCAGCCAGCGGATAAGCAGGTACATCGATGCCCCGGTGAGCGCGAACCCGATCAGCACCATGGTGTTCGCGGTGGCGGTTGCCGAGGCGAACGTGGCGATCAGCAGCGCGGGGCCCGTGAAAGCGAACAGCAGGAGGTTCCCCGAGCCCACAAGTGGTCTGCCGAATGGGTAGCCGATCTGGTCGTGCATGGCAGCACCCCAGATATCGAGCCCGTTCCGGTGGTTGTTCCAGATGTCCCACCAGTACCCCATGGTGTCGCTGGGAATCCCCGATCCACCGACGACATCGGTCGAGAAATTGAGGGCAACCGGCCAGGTGATGATGACCGCGATGGCGCCCGCGGCGAGCAGGACGATGACGGCCTCGATCGTGATCGCCCAGCGTCGGGGCAGTGGCGCGCGCGATGTCACGCCGAGAAGACTGCGAGCGTCGGGCTGTCGTACGTCAGCCGGAATCCGGCGCTCCCTGCGAGGGGGGCCACCCATGCTGGCACCCCGGAGCCACCCTTCTGAATCACGAGGGCCCCGAGGTCCTTCGCCTCGCGCACACGCCGAACCGCCTGCGCACGATCTTCCGTGGGAACCCGCCAGCCGATCCTGCGTGCTTCGTAGAACAACATTGGCTCATTGGCGTCGGCGTTCTCGGCGAGAACCACGAGTGGCCTGTCGGGCGTATGAGCTGCGAGCGCTTGCCCCTCTGCCTGCCAGTTATACGAGACAGCTGCGTCGGCGAAGTAACTGACGGTGAACAGGTTGGTGATCCAGATGAGGATGAGGCCCGCCAGTATTCCCGCGCTCATTTGAATAGCTCGCGCCCACGAAATACGCAGCGCGAGCGAGCTGACAGCCCACACCCCGAGGCCGCCGAGCAGCGCAAGCGTGAGGTAGTACGGCAGTTGGTAGTAGTCGTGGATGCGGTTGAGGTTGGCGAAGATCGCGATCGACATGATGTTCGACACGATGAGCGCCACGAGCACAAGCCGGTAGCCCGTGCGGAGCATCGCGATGGAGACCAGCCCGATGCCCACGAAGAGGACCCCGACCACCGTGAGGTTGTCGAGCATTCTCTGGGCGACCGTGTGCCAGAGGTTCGCGTCGAAGAACGTGCTGCCGAAGTACCAGTCGCGCATGTTGCTGAACGTCTGCCCATTGGATGGAACGTTCAGGGAATCGGCATGACGGGTCCATGCCGCGAGGGTTATTGCAGCCCCGGCGACCCCTGCGACGATGACCGCTGCCCCTCGCCACGGGAGCCGCCGGCCCACCAGCGCCTGCACCAGCAGCACGATGATCGGGAGCGAGAAGATCACAAGCAGGTTCGCCTTGCCGAGCGCGCAGACGAACACCGACCCCACGAATACCGCTGTCCACGTCCACGAGAACCTCTCGTGCAGCTTGATGGCCGCCAGCAGCATGAGGAGGGCGACGGCAAGGAGCATGGGGTCGACGAGGAACGCGCGGAAGTAGAAGACCGTGATCGGCATGAAAGCCAGGAAGGCGACAGAGGCAACGGCCGCCGCCCGCGACCCGAGTAGCCGCCTTCCGATCTCGAAGAGCAGGTATGCCGCCGCAATGAAGGACGCGATCGACACAAGCCGCCCCAGTTCCTCGTGGAAGCCGAAGACCGTCGTGAACGCGTAGACGATCGACTGGTACCACGGGAACTCGAGCACCCAGTTCCCGCCGCCGTACATGGGCACGTGGTAGTCGAACGGGCTGAACCCGAAGCGGTCCCAGAGCCAGACGGTGCTGGCGGTCTGGGTCTGCCGGAATGCGTGCTGATCCAGCACGGGAGCGCCGAGGCGGTAGAGGCGCAGGATCACCCCGGCCACGATGATGGCCACGAGGATCGTTCCGGCCGGGAGCAGGAATTGCGGGGCGACGAGCCGACGCCAGCGCGTCGGGGTGGATTGGGCGGTTCCCACGGCCGCGCCACTCTAAGGGAATGCGCTGACTACCCTCCCGGCGTGGGATCTCGCGAGACCTTGCCCGGACGATGCTGCGTCTGCGGGCACACAAGCGGTGATGTCGTGCTCGAGGGCACCGATCACCGTGAACAGGTGGGCGGATGGTTCGCCGTGGTCGAATGCGACGGATGCGGGCTGGCGCGCACCGAGCCGGTTCCGGTGGACCCGGGAGCGTGGTACCCCACGGGCTATCAGCAGCATGACGCGCCGGACACGGCAACGACGAAGGTCGTGCGCCGCGCTGTGACCACGGCTGGTCGGTCGCACCGTCGTGCCAGCCTGGCGGCGCTGGCAACCCTCGTGCCCGACGCCGCCTACCTCGGCGATCTCACCCCAGGCACGCGAGTGCTTGATGTCGGCGCAGGAAACGGCAACGTGGTGGCGGGCCTCCGTGATGCCGGAGTGGATGCCTGGGGTGTCGAGCCATCGGGGGCGGGGGCTGAGATCGCGCGCTCGCGTGGTCTCGCGACGGTGGTGGAGGGGACTCTCGAGGACGCCCTGGCCACTGGGGCGATCGCGCGATCGGGCTGGGACATCGTGCGTCTGTACCAGGTGCTCGAGCACGTGCCCGATCCAGTTCGAACCCTTGAGGAGATCCGCGGGATCCTTTCTGATCGGGGCCGCCTCATCATCGGGGTGCCCAACCTGAACTCCCTGGCGCGCCGCGCAGTGGGGGCGTCATGGGATGGCCTGGAGCTACCTCGGCACCTCACGCACTTCACGCCGCGCACGCTGCGGATGGTGGTTGGCCGGGCCGGCTTCCGCGTGCGGCGGATGCGCACGGTCGCGTTGTTCGGGATCCTCCCCGGTTCTCTCGACGCCCGCACTGCCGGTGGCCGGCGGCAGCGCGGATGGGGTGAGGCACTACCGGTCCGGGCGCTCGCGTATCCGCTCGAGGTCGGCTATGCGGCGCTCGGCCAGGGCGACGGCATCATCGCCGAGGCAGTCGCCGCCTGACCTCCGTGCCGGCGAGCATGGCCTCGCCCGCGATCCAGACGGTGAATGCCATCAGTATTCCGCCCAGGCCGCGCCGGTGCTTGCGCACGAATGGCGCCATGGTGCGGAAGTACGCCGCGTTGGCCGCTGGCGGGCGCTGGCCGGCCACGTTCGAACCGGCACCGACGTGGACCACTTCCACCCTGGGCCAGTAGACCACCCGGTATCCGGCCTTCACGAAGCGCAGCGAGAGATCGATGTCCTCGGCGTACATGAAGAACTGTTCGTCGAATCCACCAACGTGCCGCATGGCATCGGCCGGCATGAGCATGAAGGCCCCCGAGACGCTCTCGACGTCGAGCGTCTGGTCCTCGGGCACGTGACCCATCGTGTACCAGCGTGATCGCGGCCCCTTGAGCACGCGATCGAGCGTGGTGAAATAGCAGAAGGACGACCACAGGGTCGGGAATCCCCGATGGCACCGCCGGTCAAGACGCCCCTCCCTGTCGATCAGTCGCGGGGACAGCACGCCGATGGCCGGGTCGGCCCACAGGTAGTCGAGGCACTGCCGCAGGGACCCCTCCGGCAGCACGGTGTCCGGGTTGAGCACGAGCACGGCGCGGCCGCGAGCGCGGTCCATCGCACGGTTGTTCGCCCTGGCGAAGCCGAGATTGTCGTCGAGTGCTTCCACCTGAACCCACGGATAGCGCTCGGCAACGGCCACGGTGTCATCGCCCGACGCGTTGTCGACGACCATCACTTCCATGTCGACATCCGCGCGGTTCAGCGAAAGGCTGTCGAGGCACTCTGCGAGGAGGTCGGCGCAGCGGTACGACACGATCACCACGCTGAGTTCGGGGCGGCTCATCCGGTCCACTCGAAGGGGAGCTCGTCCGCGATGTCGGCGAGGAATGGCGCATGGGCGTCGCGCTCGCTCACCGCATGGGGGCCGCCAGGCCAATCGACGCCGATCGCAGGGTCGTCGTACCGGATGCCGCTGTCGCCGACGGGGTCGTAGTAGTCGGAGCAGCGGTACACGACATCAGCGACGTCGCTGAGAACCACGAAGCCATGGGCAAAGCCGATGGGGCAGTACAGCTGCAGGCCGCGCTCGTCGTCGAGTTGCCAGGCCTCCCACTGACCGAAGGTCGGTGATCCCCGGCGAAGGTCGACCGCGACGTCCATGATCGCGCCGCGGGCACACCTGATGAGCTTGGCCTGCGGCCGATCGCCCACCTGGAAGTGCAGGCCGCGAAGTACGCCGCGCGCCGACCGGCTGTGGTTGTCCTGCACGACGTCGTCGGTGATGACGAGATCGGCAAGCACGTTGCGGCGGGAGGTCTCCTCGAACCACCCCCGGTCGACTCCATGGATGACCGGTGCGAGGACGATGACGCCGGGAAGACGGGTGTCGAGGCTCTTCAGCGCGGTGCTCCGGTGGTGCGGGTGCGGTTAAGGACGGCGCGTGCCTGGCGGGCCACTCCGCGCAGCATGCTCTCGTCGGTGCGGAAGTAGAGCATCTCGTGCACGATGAGGCCGATCGCGGCGACCGTGGCATCGACGGCGATGATGGCCCCGGCCGAGGTGGAGAAGAAGGCGAGAAGCACCACCTGCACCACCGCGAGGCCACCCACCACCCACGCGAAGCGATGGTCGCTGCGCGCGATGTGGTGGTTGACGAGGATCAACAGGGCGCCGAGGAGGGTGGTGGCGCCGAGGAAGGGCACGAGCAGGTCTGCCGCGGGGGCGAACTCCGAGCCGAAGGTGATGGTGGTGATCCATCCCTCGAGGGGAATCGCCAGCAGCATGGCCACGATGCCTGCCGCGAACATCACCGCGACCCCGGCGGCGAGGAGGGGTCCGGTGGTGGAGCCGCGCGCCTCCCGCTCTGCCACGCGGGGAAGCAGCACCACGGTGAGCGCCTGCGGCACGAGCATGAGGGCCTTCGCGATGATGGCCGCCGCCCCGAAGTAGCCGGCCTCATCCCCCCCGATGCCGATCTTCGCCGCCACGACATCGACATTGGTGAGCACGGCGATGCCCCCGAGCCCGATCGCGGACACGCCCAGCACGCGCGCGAATGATCGCCACGCCTCTCGTGAAGGACGCGCGCGGCGCGTGAGGAGCTCTCGGGTGAGCCACAACGCCATGGCTGCGCCGATGAGATAGGGAATGCCCGTGGCGAGGGACGTCGCCTCGACACCGCCAATGAGGGGAATGGCGAGCAGCAGCAGCAGGAAGGGCGCGCGCAGCACGCCCGTCGATCCGTAGCTCCACGCGAAGCCCCAGTACCGGTGCCGCCCTTGCAGCGCTCCCATACCCAGGACCAGCGGCACCAAGGGGGTCGCACTCCAGTACGTCGCTACAAGGGGCCCGACGGGGATGCCCGGGTTCGCGCTGCCCAGGGCGACGGTGGCTGCGGTGGCGATGGCGGCCAGGATGACGGAGGCGATCGATCCGAGCACGACCGCCCTGCGATAGGTGGCAGCAGTATCTGCCTGCGACGTGCCATCACTTGATGCGATGCTGCGCGCGATGGACCACTGCAGCGATACCGCAGGCAGGGCAAGCACCACGATCACCGCCTGCAGCGCAGCGACCAAGCCGTACTCCTCCGGACCGAGCAGCCTGCCGGCCAGGAGGTAGAAGACGTAGGCACCGATGCTCCACGCGGCCAGGCACGCTGCCACGATCGCAGTGGAGTGCACGGCCCCGCGCGAATCGCGCGTGAGCGAGTCGCCGTTCACGGGTCCATCGTAGAGATCACCCGGGCGTGTCCCGGCGCTCGGCTAGCCTGTGCCCCGTGAGGCGCTCGCCATGGCACTGATCTCCGTCGTCGTACCCGCGTACAACGAGGAGGAGGTCCTCGAGGAGTTCCATCGTCAGGTCGGCGCCGTGCTCGACACGCTGCCCGACGAGGCGGAATTCGTGTTCGTGGATGATGGGTCGCGCGATCGCACGGCGGACATCATGCGATCGCTCGTGGAGTGCGATCCGCGTGTTCGCGCGGTGCTGCTCTCACGCAACTTCGGGCATGAAGCCGCGATCGAGGCGGGCCTTCGTGCGTCCCGCGGCGATGCCGTGATCGTGATGGATGCCGACCTCCAGGATGGTCCGGACATCCTTCCGCGCCTTATCGACGCGTGGCGCGATGGCGCCGGCGTGGTGTACGCGGTGCGAAAGGGGCGGAAGGAGGGCCGCCTCCTCCGATCAGCCTTCAGCAGTTTCTACCGCCTGGCCGAGAAGGTGATGAGCATCGACCTGCCGCGAGACGCAGGCCCGTTCTCGTTGATGGACCGGCGCGTGGTGGACGTGCTCAATGCGATGCCCGAGAAGGGGAGGTACTTCCCCGGCTTGCGCGCCTTCGCGGGCTTTCGTCAGGTTGGCGTGGAGGCCGAGCGCAACGAAAGGCTGGCCGGCGAGACGAAGTACTCCCTGGTCAAGCGCACGGTCGGGGCCACGAACGCCATCTTCTCGTTTTCGAAGCTCCCCCTGCGCATCATGACGGCCGTCGGCTTCGCGATGACGGCCTTGGCGGTGATCGGCTTGCTCTGGGTGATCATCGGGGCCATCGTCGGCGCCGACATCCAGCCGGGCTGGTCCTCCCTGATGATCGTGCTGCTGTTCATCGGCGCGGCGATGTTCCTCTTCATGGGGATCATCGGCGAGTACGTCGGGAAGATCTACGACGAGGTGCGCGGTCGGCCCAACTACGTCGTCGCCGAGGAGATCGGCGGCGACCAGGTGCGTTCCTAAGCTGCCGCCTCTGCAGCGCCCCCCCCGCGTCGTCCCTCGCGGGTGAGCCACCACGCCCCTGGAACCCCGGAGAGTGTGGTCGGGATGTACCAGCTCGCCTGAAGCAGGATCGAGAATGCCAGCGCGTCCGCTTTGCCGACGCCGACCACGCCAAGCGCCGCCACACATAGCCACTGGAACGTGCCGATCATCCCGGGGGATGATGGGATGGCCGAGCCAAGGGCGACAACGCTGGTCACGAGTACGGCGCCTGCGAGCCCGATGTTGAGCCCGAGTGACTCGCCGATGAGCCATGCGCCCATCACGTTGAGGCCCCATCCGACGAAGCTGAATACGACCGCTGCGGCGAAGTCACGCGGACGCGACAGCACGGCGAGCCCGCGGACGACTCCGGAGAGGTGATACCGGATCCAAGAGCGATCGCCCCTGTCCAGGCCGTCCATGGGGTCCATGGGCCTGCGCTTGTGCGAGTACCACCAGGTAATCACCAGGATGATGCCTGCAGCCACGCATACGCCCGCGCCGCCGATTGCCAGCGCCACCAGCCAGTCGGGCTTGTCGATGAAGGGCAGGCATAGCAGCAGCAGGACGAACACAGTGGCGACGTCCATCGCGCGGTCCACGCCCACCGACGTCAGGGAGCGCGCAACGGGGATGCGTCCAAGGCGACTGAGCCAGATGCCGCGCGCGACATCTCCCGGTCGGCCGGGGATGACGTTGGTGATCGCTGTGCCGACGAACATGAGCGTCACGAACGTGCGGCGGCGTGGTAGCGCCGGCGCCTCCACGAGGTGCCGCCAGCGAAATCCCTGCATCACGAACAGCATGAGCATGAAAGGCACCGCGAGCAACACCAACCAAGGAGTGGCGTTGCTAAGCGTGGTCCAGACTTCGTCGAAGCTAACTCCGCGAATCGCGAGCCATAGGAACAGGATGGAGAAGGGAATACCGAGCGCCAGACCGAGTACGACCGAGCGCGTGCTGACGGCTTTGCGCTGACCCTGAGGGTCGGCGGCGAGATCCTCGGTGGGGATCGGCTCGCTCGTCACCCCTTCACCCCGAGCGCGGCCACGAGTGTGAGGTAGCGGTCGGCGCACAGGGTCCAGCTAAATCGCTCATCGGCCCTCGCCACGGCCAATGAGCCCAACTGCGATCGCCGGTTCGGATCTGCCAGGAGGCGCCTCAGCACCTGGGCCAGCGATGAGGGCGCTGCGGCCAGCGAGAACGTGGATGCGCCAGTACCTACCACCTCCAGGTTGGGTTCGTGGTCGCTCACGACGAGTGGGGCGCCCGCCGCCATGGCCTCAATGATTACCGGATGTGTACCGCCGACTTCCGTGGGTGCGCACATGAGCCCGCAATTGTTCACGAGCTCAGCGTAGCCATTGCCGAATACGTAGCCCGGGAAGATGACCCCCTCGTCGGCATCTGCCTTGAGGGCCGCGATGTAGTCCTCGGCGTACGGCGCGTCGCCCACGATCACCAGAGGCCAGTCCGTGTCGAGCGCGGAGTACGCCTGCACCAGCAGGTGCGCGTTGTTCTCAGGAACGAGGCGCCCGACGAAGAGGATGTACCGGCCGGGCTCAAGGCCGAGCTCATCGAGTGCCGCGGTGGTGCCGGGGTCGGGAAGGTCGGCGCCATACGGGATGGCCAGCAGGCGGCGGCCGAAGCGCTGCTCGTAGAGGTCGGCCACGCTCTCGCTGTCGGTCACGGCGATGGTGGCCGCCGCCGCCGACATGTGCTCGAACTGCCGGATGATCGCCCGGGCAGCGCGCGGCCACTTCGCACGCTCGGAATCCATGCCGTCGATTTGCAGGATGCTCGGCACTCCAGCGAGGCGCGCGAACGGCACCACGGGAGCGTTACCGGCGATGAAGTAGATGGCCACATCCGGGCGCTCCTTCGTCACCATGTGCCCCGTGCTCACGCTGGTGTGGGCAAGCGTGTCGAGATACTTGTTCCTGATCGTGGGCAGGTGCACCAGCCGGGCACCGGCATGTTCATCCCGGCGCTCGGTCATGTGCGGCCGGCAGTAGACGGTTACCTCGTGCCCGCGAGCGGTGAACTCCCGGGCGAGGTTCTCGACGGCGGTCTCGAAGCCCGAGTAGGCCGCGGGGATTCCGCGGGTTCCGATGAGGGCGATCTTCACGGCGTCAAGCCTAGGTGGGCGCGCCTCACCCCGGAATGAACACGTAGCTCGTGGACGCCGGGTGCCACCCCGGCGTGATGCGCGTGAATACCGTGAACTGCCCGGCGGGCGTTTCGCGGAATGTCCGGCCGCTGCCCTCTAGGAGGCGCCTCACCTCGGCCGCCGCGGGCTCGGTGGGCACCACCACGGCGGGCGATCGGCTTTGCCGCACCTCCCGCTCGGCATCGGGGAACTGGGTCCACCAGCCGCTGCCCACCAGCACCTCCCCGCGCGTGGAGAACTGCAGCGGCCCCGCCAGCCACACGTTGGCGTAGGCGGTGCGCACGCCCTCGTCCTGGAGTACGCGGTCGACGAAGGGGAGGTCCTCGGTGTAGAAGGCGCCACTGCGCGTGGCGATGATCGTGCCCGGCCCCTTGAGCGCGTCCGCGAGTGCGACGGATGGGATGAAGGTCGATCCGATGAGCACGGTGGTCACCGCCACCACCCGGAACTCGCTCACGCGGATGGCGAGCAAGCCCGCGGCCACGGCGATGGCCACGAAGGGGTAGGCGGTGAAGAGGTACCGCGGCTCGGCGATGAACCACGTGAAGGGCGAGAGCGAGTAGAGGATCGGCGTGATCGCCAGGCCGAGGAGGATCAGGTCGATCGGCCTCCGGCGGCCACGACGCAGACGAAGCAGGTCCCAGAGGCCGCGGCGCCTGTGCCACAGGGCGCCGAGCAGCATGAGGACGGCGATGAGGGTGATGGCCCGCGAGAATGGGCTGTAGGTGTTGGCGACGGTGCCATTGATGCCGAGGAAGTCCCCGAGCACCGGCTCGAAGAGGTCGCGGGCACGCTGCACGATCGACGTGGCGGGCTGCTCCTCCGACCCCGTGGGCAGTATCACCCCGGTGCGCGCGATGTGCACGAGCATCGGGACGATGCCGATGACGAGCCCGCCGACTCCCCAGGGCAGCAAGCGCAGCAGGGCCCCACGCGCGCTGCCGACTGCCCAGATGGCGGCCGGAATCACCAGGTAGAGCGACGTCGGGTTCTCCCAGATGGCGACGCCGGCGGCGATGCCCAGGACGAGGGCCACCATGTTGCGCCGCCGGCCATCCGTGCGCAGCATCAGCGCCGCGAGCACCATCACGAGCCCCGCGAGCAGGGCGCCGTCGTAGCCGCCATGGCTCTTGATGCCCTTCCAGAGGAAGTAGTACGGCCCCACGGCGAGCAGGGCAGCCGCCAGCACTCCGCCCCAGCGCGACCGAGTGACGCGGGTGGCCACGAGGTAGGTGGCCACGAGGATGAGGGCCACCAGCGCCACTTGTATGAGGCGCAGGACGAAGGGGGTATCCGGCAGCACCCAGAGCAGCGGC
>SXGQ01873714.1_pt1 | contig 12486 bp, 14 predicted proteins | sample 3178371 | NCBI WGS metagenome assembly SXGQ01 (sample SAMN11356859, study PRJNA531348) | freshwater metagenome | isolation source: freshwater sample F1-20 | place: China: Fuxian Lake, Yuxi | collected 2017-12-25
ATGTCATATGGACGAATCGACCGATAAAAATCCAATTGAAGATCCAAAACGCAGAGATTTTTTAAAACTAACCGCTACATCAGTGGGGGTTGTGGGTGTTTGCGCTGCTGCGTGGCCATTTATAAATAGTATGAACCCCGCTGCTGATGTTATGGCAGTTGCCAGTATTGAAGTTGATATTTCAAAACTTGAACCTGGACAAAGCCTAACCACTATGTGGCGAGGAAAACCCGTTTTTATTAGGCACCGCACATTAGAAGAAATTAAAGCCGCGCAAGATACGCCATTAAGCACGTTACCTGACAAACAAACAGACCAAGATCGCTTTGGGAAAAACCCAGAATGGCTTGTGGTAATTGGTATTTGCACACATTTGGGGTGCGTTCCCACAGAGCGTAAAAATATGGCACCAGCAGAAGGTGGCTGGCTATGTGCCTGTCACGGTTCACGCTACGATACTTCTGGTCGCATTATTGAGGGGCCAGCGCCACGAAACCTTGATATACCAAACTATGAATTCTTAAATAACAACACTGTTTTAAAAATCGGATAGCGCTCATGAAAATACTAGAATGGATTGATCACCGCTTACCTGTTGTGACGTTTTTCCGTAAAGAACTAAAAGATTACCCAACCCCTAAAAATTTAAACTACATGTGGAATTTTGGGTCGCTGTCCGGAATTACCCTAGTGATTATGATTTTAAGCGGTGTTTTCCTTGCCATGAATTATGTTCCTCATGTGGACATGGCTTTTGACAGTGTTGAGCGGATTATGCGCGAAGTAAACGGGGGCTGGCTGATTCGCTATATTCATATGAACGGCGCATCTATGTTTTTCATTGTGGTCTATTTACATATGTTGCGCGGGCTTTATTACGGATCATACAAAAACCCTCGCGAATTATTATGGATTTTAGGAGTAGTGATTTTGCTACTGATGATGGCAACTGCTTTCATGGGATATGTATTACCATGGGGACAAATGAGCTTTTGGGGAGCCACGGTTATTACCAATTTATTTTCGGCTTTTCCAGGTGGGGAAAGCATTGTGCAATGGCTATGGGGCGGTTTTTCGGTAGATAACCCAACATTGAACAGATTTTTTGCCCTTCACTATTTGCTACCATTCATGATTATAGGCGTGGTGATGCTGCACATGGTAAGTTTACATCGGTTTGGATCAAACAACCCAACCGGGCTTGATGCCAAGAAAAAAGATAAAATCCCTTTTCACCCTTTCTACACCATAAAAGACCTATTCGGTCTTGGTGTGTATTTATGTATATACGCATTTATTGTTTTTTTTATGCCCAACTTTTTTGGGGAACCTGATAATTACATACAAGCAAACCCATTGGTGACTCCGCCGCACATTGTGCCCGAATGGTATTTCTTGCCATTTTATGCAATTTTGCGCTCAATCCCTAGCAAGCTTGGCGGAGTGTTAGCAATGTTTGGCGCAGTTTTCACCTTAATGGTGCTGCCATGGCTTGACCGTCATCCGGTGCGCAGTGCACGGTATCGCCCTATATTTTCAATACTATTTGGGGTGTTAGTAATAAACATTATTACTTTGGGTTGGATTGGCGCCAAGCCACCAGAAGGTGCGTATTTATGGATTGGAAGAGCAGCTACTGCCTATTACTTTATTCATTTCTGGGTGTTTTGTCCTCTGCTGGACCGCTTTGAAACAGCCAAAAGCGTACCTGAGGAAATAGTATGATTTTGTTTCATATAGCTTCTGTTGCTGCAATTCTGATAACTATAACCACCCTCAGTGCAGAACATGCCCCTATTCCACCAAAGCAAAATTGGAGCTTTGCGTCACCAACAGGAACCTTTGACCGCGCAGCACTACAACGTGGATTTCAAGTCTACAAACAAGTTTGTTCAGCATGCCATGGCATTAAATACATTTCATTTCGGCACCTTGCAGCACTGGGACTGACTGAAGCTGAAATTAAGGTGTTGGCATCCCAATATCAAATTAAGGATGGCCCAAATGATGCTGGCGATATGTTCGAACGCCCAGGCAGGCCGTCTGACTATTTTCCCAACCCTTATGCAAATAATAAGCAAGCCAGGGCTGCCAATAATGGGTCATTACCACCGGACCTCTCATTAATTATTAAAGCAAGGGAACACGCAGCAAATTATGTGTATGCGCTTTTAACAGGATTTAAAGAAAACCCTAACTTTAAATTAAGTCCGGGGCAATATTATAATGAGTATTTTCCAGGCCATGCTATTTCAATGGCACCACCACTTAGCGAAGGGTTGGTGACTTATAATGACGGCACCAATGCGACGGTTGACCAAATGGCCCATGATGTAACGACATTTTTGGCATGGGCAAGTGAGCCGGAAATGGAGCAACGCAAGCGCTTAGGCTTAAAGGTTATTCTATATTTACTGGTTATGACTGGGTTGTTTTATGCAACAATGCGCCGCATTTGGAAGGGCGTTAGGAAATAAAACTAGATAGCCACCGATACCACCAGGGCCAACCACTTACTACATCGGTTTGAGGTTTGGCAGCTGCACCTAAAGAAATCACTGTCGTTTCCTCCCTCTTGTAATAAGGCGTAGGCACACGATTGGCTATTTTTTGTGAGGCAGATTCAGCCGCTTGAGCTGACAAAATACCGCCATTATTTGCTCTACTTGAAGAAAGCTCTTCTAACAGAGCTTTAAAAGATGCTGAGTTACGAACTTCTGCTCCTATAAAAATTGAAGCAATTTCACCATCTTCTCCATTGTCTCGTAATATTGGAGTGTTCGTGGGAGCACTATACGTAGTAGGAGGAGTTATTTCGCCTAGATCAACTGTGTCAACATTGAGCACTAAGTCACCCGCACAAACTTTCATAAAGAACGCAGCGATAAACATTAAAAATTTCTGAGAAGAATTCATTCAAAATCTCCATTAGCGCAAAACGAAAGGTATACCCCTATTGTAAATCGATTTTCTTAACAAAAAATTAAAATACAGCATTGAGTATTATTAACCTGTTATTAAACCCCCTGCCTTATGCTTGACTTATGCAGCGATCACACATTGACACTCTTCCTATTATTGCCACCTTAGGTGTGGTATATGGGGATATTGGCACAAGCCCTTTGTACGCCATAAAGGAGTGCTTTAGCGGTGCGCACATTGCTTTAAATGAAGCAAATATTTTGGGTGTGCTTTCCCTTATTTTTTGGGTGCTAATGTTGGTAGTAACCATTAAATATGTAATGCTCATTTTGCGTGCTCACAACCATGGAGAAGGCGGCATTTTGGCGTTGTTGGCATTGATTAGCCACCGACGTTTAAAATTCGTTTCTTCACATACAATGATTGCCCTGGGGTTAATAGGAGCTGCCTTATTCTGGGGAGACACCTTAATAACCCCAGCCATTTCTGTGCTTAGCGCACTAGAAGGCCTAACCGTAGCCGCTCCTAAATTTAGCACTTATATTGTGCCAGCAGCTGTTGCTGTAATTATTTCCTTATTTATGCTGCAAGCAAAAGGAACTGAGCGTATTGGCAGTCTTTTTGGTCCAGTTATGCTGGTGTGGTTTATAATTATTGGCGTGCTGGGTGGCGTTCAAATTTGGCAAACCCCTAGTATTTTAAAGGCTATTAATCCATGGTATGGATTTCAACTTGCCTGCAGTCACCCTTATCAAATATTGCCCCTGCTAGGATTTGTAGTGTTGTGTGTGACTGGTGCTGAAGCATTGTATGCCGATATGGGGCATTTTGGGGCAAGAGCCATTCGTTTTTCCTGGCTTAGCCTAGTCGGCCCCTGCTTAGTATCAAACTATTTTGGCCAAGGCGCCGCATTGCTGCGTCACCCCGAAGCAATAAGCAATCCGTTTTTTTACCTGGTACCAGAACCGCACATGCTGCACATGGTAGGCCTTGCAACCATTGCTTCTATTATTGCATCGCAATCTGTAATTTCCGGATTGTTTTCACTATGTGGCCAGGCCATTCAACTTGATTATTTGCCAAGAATGCGCATTATTCACACATCAGCTCAGCACGTTGGGCGCATTTACATACCTGCTATCAATTGGCTACTCATGACATGCGTGGTAGCAGTGGTGTTAATATTTAGAAACTCCAATCACTTAGCAACAGCTTATGGATTATCAGTCAGCGGCGTTATGGTTATGACCAGCTTGCTTGCTATGGTTGCAATGCTGCGCGTTTTCCGATGGAAATTATGGGCAGTACTACTAATTTTTGGCCCACTACTTTTGATTGACAGCACCTTTTTGGTAGCAAATTCCTTGAAACTCACTCACGGAGCTTGGGTGCCCATTGCTTTTGGGGGGCTGGTATGGAGTGTTATGCATGTGTGGCATAGGCAGCGTAAACATATGGCTGATAAAACAAGAAAGCTTTCCCTAAGCTTTGGTCAATTTTTTGGGCAGTATAATTTACAAACCACCATTAGGGTTCCGGGCACGGCGGTATTTTTATCAAAAGACATTGATCATATTCCGCTTTCTTTAATTAAGCACTTGGAACACACGAACTGCTTGTCGGATCGAGTTATTATTTTAACTATTCAAAACCACACGATTCCCCGAATTCCAAGTTCTGAGCGTATTTTTTGGCAAAGTTTCTCAAATGGGTTTGTGCAAGTGGTGGCGCATTACGGATTTATGCAAAGCCCAAGAATCTCCAACATATTAAAGCACGCTCAGGCCAAGGGACTAAATTTTGACATGAATCAAAGCACCTTCTTTTTATTGCATGTCTTACCTATATTAGGAAAGCACCTGAAAGGTTTACGCGGTTTGAGCGCCAGACTATTTCGGTATTTATTACGCAACACAACAAGTGCGGGGCATTTCTTTGAAATACCTCACCAACGTGTTATGGAGCTTGGCGTGCAGATAATGATTCATTAACAACCGCGCCACATAAAAGTTCCTTAAAAATTCCTTTTGACAAATGGAACACAAAGACTTAGTATTCTTACCATGCAGATAGGTGAAAAATTATGAAAATAGCAAACTCTTTAAAAACTCTTAGAAGTCGTGACAAAGACTGCAAACTAGTGCGTCGCAAGGGTCGCATGTATGTTATCAATAAGAAAAAACCACGTTATAAAGCACGCCAAGGTTAAGTTCTAAGATCATGGTCCAGGAAACCGACGTTGTAATTATAGGCGCCGGTCCTGTCGGCTTGTTCGCTATCTTTGAATGCGGCATGGCCAAATTAAAAACTCATATTATTGATGCTTTTGAAAAAATTGGCGGCCAATGCTCTGCGTTGTACCCTGAAAAACCAATTTATGACATTGCTGCACATCCATCGATCGCTGCAGCTGACCTTATTGACCAGCTTGAAAAACAAGCGGCGCCGTTTAACCCTACCTATCATTTAAACCAACAGGTAACACATATTGCACCGTTAAATGAGTGCGGTTCAGATTGGTTAGTTCGCACATCTTCTGGAACAGAAATAAAAACAAAAAGCATTATCATAGCGGCAGGCGTTGGTGCTTTTGGCCCAAACCGCCCTCCTCTTGACCATCTAGATATCTACGAAAAAAATAGCGTTCATTACGCTGTGCGCAGTAAAGACACATATAAAGACAAACACGTAGTTATTGCTGGCGGTGGTGATTCCGCCGTTGACTGGGCATTGATTTTAAAAGATATTGCCGCTTCTGTTAAAGTTGTGCACCGTCGTGCAAAATTTCGCGCTGCCCCTGATAGCGAAGAAAAGCTAAACATTGCAGCACGTAATGGAGAAGTTGAACTTGTTACCCCATACCAGCTCAGCGGGCTTCAGGGAGAAAATGGTAAGTTAAGCGCCGTAGAAGTTGAAAACCTTGATGGTTCAAAAAAACTATTACAAGCCGATTACTTGCTTCCATTTTTTGGACTTTCCATGAATTTGGGCCCTATTGCCGAATGGGGGCTGAATTTAGAAAAAAATCACATTACGGTTGATCAAGCCACAAGCGCTACAAGCCGAAAAGGTATTTACGCTATTGGGGATATTGCAACATACCCCCATAAACTAAAATTAATTTTAACTGGGTTCGCTGAAGCTGCTCAGGCAGCGCACGCTATACGCTTGCACTTATTCCCAGATGAAATTATTCATTTTGAATATTCCACCACAAAAGGTGTTGGTTTTTAAATTTTTGCTGTTTGTTCTTGACTACCCCCCGCAAAGGTATGCTATAAATAGGCAAAATTGTTTAAGGAAAAAATAAATGGCGCGTCGTTGTGCATTAACTGGAAAAGGTGTGTTGTTTGGTCATAATGTGAGCCACGCAAACAATAAATCAAATCGTCGTTTTTTGCCTAATTTGCAAAACGTATCTTTTTTAAGTGAAGTTCTTGGCAGAACCATTAGCCTTAGACTTTCAACTCGCGCGATTCGCACTGTTGAATTCCATGGCGGTTTAGATGCTTATCTTTCTTCAACACCAAATCGCAATTTAACAGCTGAAATACTGCCTTTGAAAAAAGTTATCGTAAAACAGCTTAATGCTAAAAAATAAAACGTTTTAGTTTTTCAAAAATTTTGGGCGTGTTTTACACGCCTTTATTTTTACCTTCGTAATTTCGGCAGTGCTATGGAATGCTCTTCAATAAAGACTTTGCAATCTCGCATAGATCAACTACAGCCAGGTGATTGGTTTGTTGTCGATATAGATGACACTATAATCACTCCACAAGCGATGATGTTTCGGCCTGCTTCTTCTTTTTGCACATTCATTGATGATATAAAAAAAGACCCTATTCATAACATGGCGGAAATTTTATCTACCTGGCGCTTAAACCGCAAAACAATGCTTGTTGAGCAAGAATGGCCAGAAATTCTTGATACCCTTCAAAAAAAGGGCGTGATTGTGATTGCCCTAACCCAAATGCACACAGGGAAGCTTGGAAAAATTCCTTCCATGGAACATTGGCGAGCTAGTGAACTAAAAAAGACGGGCATAACGTTTACTCCATTTTCAACGGATACCGTAGAAATACTTATTGATACAGATCAACCAGCAACGCTTTTTCAAGGAATTCTTTTTACCGGTGCCCATCCCAAAGCAGATGTATTGAGCAGTTTCATAAAAAAATACGGCACTCCATCCAAAATACTATTTTTTGATGACCGCTTGTATCAAGTAAAGGCGTTGGAAGAATTATGCACCGAAATGCAGATTCCTTATGAAGGCTATCATTACTTGGCAGCCCACCAATTGCCCTACTCAGCTTCAGAAAACCATGGCGCCATTCAAACGCAATTAATTTTAGAAGGACAGTGGCTTGAAGACGCTGACGTTCAGCAGAAGCAGGTAAGCCATGGATAGTTTATTCATCAACCTTATTAATGCACTAGAGCTGCTTTCACCAGAAGTATTATTAGCGCTAGGCTTTTTCACATGCATTGCTTTTATTTTATTTGCATTTCGATTCTTCGGTGCACTTGGTTTGGTGTGCTACAGTGTACTAGCTGTCACTATTGCAAACATGCAAGTTTTAAAATTAGGTGCTTTTTCTTATATTGATGAGCCTGTTGCTCTTGGTACGGTTATGTTTACAACGCTTTTTACCACAAGCGACTTAATAACGGAGCATTACGGCGCTGACCTTGCTAAAAAAACTATTTACCTTACTTTCCTGATGCAGATTTTTGTCATACTTAGCATGGTGCTTGTGATTGCGCACCCTGAGGCTGGAAATAACAAAACCTCCATTCAGGTAGCATTAGAAGCATTATTTACACCATCCTTAAGGCTTTTGATTGCAAGCTTGATTGCCTTTATTATTTCTCAGCATATTGATATTTGTATATTTTCTGCTTTAAAAAAACGTCATGGCAAACACTTGTTATGGCTACGTGCAAACGCATCGACGTTGATTTCTGGTTTATTTGATACTTTTGTTTTCAGCTTTCTTGCTTGGATTATTTTTGCACCAACGCCATTGTCAATGACCACCGTGTTAATTGGGTTCATTGCTGCTTCCCAAGCTTTAAGAGCATTTATTTCGATATTTTCAACTCCACTCTTATATATAAGCTATCGGCTAAAACCTCATGACCTTTAATTTCACTATTGAAAAATCTACCGAACAAGGGCGTTTAGGCACACTTGTAACTCCACACGGAGAAGTAAAAACTCCTGCTTTTATTTTTTGCGCAACTAAGGCGGCTATGAAAGCGGTAACGCCTGTACAAATGCGCAGCGCTAACACACAAATTATTTTATCGAATACGTATCATTTAATGCTGCAGCCAGGTGGAGAAACCGTTAAAAAACTGGGCGGCTTACAAAAAATGACCGGGTGGAATGGTCCTATGTTAACCGATTCCGGCGGGTTTCAAATTTTCAGCCTTGGCCATGGATCAGTTGCTTCTGAAATTAAGGGAAGCAGATCAAACCACCGCCCAAAAACCTTACTAAGCATTACTGAACAAGGCGCAACTTTTAAATCGTACATTGATGGGCGCACGTATTTTTTAACGCCAGAAGAATCTATTTGCGTGCAACGCAACCTTGGCGCCGACCTGATTGTGGTTCTGGATGAATGCACCCCCTTTCATGTTGATAAAAACTACACCCAAGAATCAATGCGCATGAGCCACCGTTGGGCCTTACGTTCTTTAAACGAATGGCAAAAGCACGATGATGGTTCACAAAAGCTTTATGGCATTATTCAGGGTGGTGTTTATCCTCAGCTTCGACAAGAAAGCTGCGAGTTTATAAACGACCATGATTTTTTCGGCATTGCTGTGGGCGGATGCCTTGGCGCTAGCAAGGATCAAATGCATGATGTGGTTGGTTTTACCATGGAAATGGTACGAAAAGACCGCCCTGTTCACCTTTTAGGCATTGGCGGCATTTCCGACATATTTGCAGGTGTTGCCCAAGGGATTGATACATTTGATTGCGTGCACCCAACGCGACTTGCCCGCCATGGTGGCGCATTGGTTAAACCATGCAATAATCCAAGCCCTACTCGTGAACACATTAATTTACGCAATAGTATGTACATTAATGATGATCAACCAATTGAGCCAGATTGCGGATGCGAAACCTGCCAATGGGCTAGCAAAGGCTACCTTCATCATCTATTGAAGGCCCAGGAAATGGTGGCGTGTTCTTTAGTTTCTATTCATAATATTTATTTTATGAATCAGTTAATGCAAGCAATTCGTGATGCGCTAGCAGATGACACAATAGATAGTTGCAAAAAAGAATGGTCCTTGAGTAGTTCTGGGAGCTAGTAAATGTTTGGGATTTTATAGAAGCTGGACACCGCGATCAAGTCGCGGTGAAACTGGAGAGGGAGCACGGTGAAACTAGAAAGAAAGCCACGAGGATCCACCCCACCAAGTTTCTCGTAACTTGGGTCTCGAGATCCACTGAGCAATTTCCAATCCCCTCACAATCACCCCCGCTCCTGTTAACCAAAGTTAATATCATTAAAAATTTGTTAATTTTCGTTAACAACACACACAAATAAAAAACTCGTTAAAACATAAAATTTTTGATAATATTTAGATATCAAGCAATACAAGTGAGTATCATAATGCGCATTCTACTTATTGAAGATGATTCAGCAACCGCAAAAAGTCTTACGAACACACTAAAATCAGAAGGCTTTGTAGTTGATTGCACCGACCTGGGTGAAGATGGACTTGAAATTGGAAAAATCTATGAATACGATTTAATTGTTCTTGACCTCATGCTACCAGACATGGACGGATTTGAATTATTAAGAAAACTTCGTGCTTCGCAAATTAAAACTCCGGTACTTGTATTGTCAGGCTTAAGTGATACGGAAGATAAAGTAAAAGGTTTTGGCTTTGGGGCCGATGACTATTTAACCAAGCCATTTAGCAAAAATGAACTGCTTGCACGCATTCATGCAATTGTGCGCAGGTCACGCGGCCATAGCGCTTCAGTAATTCGAGCAGGGAAGTTGGTTGTGAATTTGCAAAACCGTACTGCATGCGTAGATAAAAACACTATTAACTTAACTGGTAAAGAATACGCCATTTTGGAATTGCTAGCATTGCGCAAGGGCACAACCCTTACCAAAGAAATGTTTTTGAACCACCTGTACGGTGGTATGGATGAACCCGAATTAAAAATTATTGATGTGTTCATTTGCAAACTTCGACGCAAGCTTGCCGAAGCGCTTGGACATGATAATATTATTGAAACAGTGTGGGGGCGTGGCTATGTACTGCGTGATCCAGAAATGGATAGTATTTACGCATCACCCGAAAAGGCAATACAGGCAAAGGCTTCAAGCCTTTCTGAACACCCTCTTCCAAGCATCTAGGCAACATGCTGATGCAATATTACCACGCAACAATAAATCACTCTTGCAATTTGTTGATAATGGTGGAGCGAAAAACCTAATACATATATATTAGCCTCAATAGGTTAACTATTTAATTTTTTTTAGGAGATATTATTATGAAGAAATTCGCAATGGCAGCAGTTGCTGCTTTGTCACTAAGCACAGCTTCTGCTGAATCTTGTGCGTCATCATTCAGCGGTTTTTACGCTGGTGTACAAGCTGGTATGAATTCAGTTACTGGAAATCTAACTGCTGAAGATACAAAAACAAGCCAAGGCGCAAAAAGCTTCCTAGGTGGTTTGTTTGCAGGTTATGGCATGGGCGTTGGTTCATGTGCATATGTTGGCGGTGAATTGTACACAAACTTTGCTAACAACAATGTAAGTATTGTATCTAATAACGATTCAAAGGACACATTTAAGAACACTTATAACATGGGCTTAAAAGTTCGCTTAGGTTACACTGTTTCACAACAAGCAATGATTTTCTTGGGTCTTGGCATGGAAAAGTCAAAGTGGCAGGCTAAAGAAGTTGCGCAGAGAGCAGGATACCGTGGTGGTCAAACTTTCAAAAAGAACAAATCAAACTTTGCATTTGCTCCTTCAGTAGGTATGGACATGTTTGTAAACAAGAACCTTTTCATTCGTGGTGAATTCACGTATGTTCTTGCTCCAAAAATGAAAATTTCTGGTGATACAAGCACACCATTAGCAGTCGCAAACCAAACAGCTAAAATTGCAACGACACAACAACGCTTCACTTTGGGCCTAGGTTACAAGTTCTAGTCTTGACTAAAGTACTTAAAACCCGCCTTTATGGCTGGTTTTTTTATGACTAATGAAAGATAGACCCCCGAACGTCGGCGCACATGCGCCTTGTCAGGGGTGACAAATTAAGCCTATCTTTCAAAATACTATAAAGCTGATTAAATACTCGTTAAATTGCGGTAAAATGCTCGTCATCTCGAACAGTATTTTAATTAATCAACAGCCCCCAGAACTTCGGGGCATATGCGCCTTGTCAGGGAAAATCTTACATTACGTCATCCCTGCGAAAGACCGCAAGGTCTGTATGCGGGGATCTGCTAAAACAATTCATCATAGAGATCCTTCCAATCTGGATTCATCTCAGTTATTAAGTTAACTCTAAAACTTCTTGGCCAATGCTTTATTTGTTTTTCACGAATAATGGCAGATTCTATAGAATGATGAATTTCATAATATACCAAGCGTGTAATGTTATATTTTTTTGTGAATCCATCAGCCAGCTTGTTTTTATGCTCATATACACGGCGTACAATATTATTTGTCACCCCTGTATACAAAACTCCAAGAGGTTTTGAGCAGAGAATATAAACAAAGTAATTTCGTGATTCCATTAACCAATAGACCCCCGAACGTCGGCGCATATGCGCCTTGTCAGGGGTGACGAATTAAGCCTATTTTTCAAGATACAATAAAGCTGATTAAATACTCGTTAAATTTCAGCAAAACTATTCGTCATCTCGTAATTAATCAACAGACCCCGAACTTCGGCGCATATGCACCTTGTCAGGGGTGACAAATCTTATTCTTAGCCCTACTTGTCATCCCTGCGTATGCGGGAATCTAATTCTTAAAGCAGCTTCCTCAATCGCTCCACCGTACTATTCGAAGCAGTCACCAACGGTAAGCGTACTTCCCCAGAACATTTTTCAACTATTTCCATAGCAGCCTTTACCGGCATAGGGTTAGGTTCAGCCACCATGGCGTAGTGCAACGGCATTAATTCATTATTCAATGCATGAAATTTATCCATAGCCTTATTTTCCCAGGCCTGCACAAATGCTACCATTTTTTCAGGAAGCACATTGGCAGTAATTGAAATCAACCCGTCACCACCTTGGGCCAAATACCCTGCAGCGTAAGGATCGTCACCACTTAGCAAACAAACGTGCTTGCTGGCACCGCTACGCATAAGCGCGGCCCGGCTAGTTTCAGTTGTAGAATCTTTAATTCCAACAACACGTTTTAATTCAAATAATTTCAATGCGGTTTCAACAGAAATTTCTGTAACTGTTCGGCCAGGATTGTTATAAAGCAAGATTGGCAGATTAGTAGCATCATGAACGGTTTTAAAATGCTGATAGAGCCCTTCTTGAGTCGTTTTA
>SXGQ01624340.1_pt1 | contig 12484 bp, 14 predicted proteins | sample 3178371 | NCBI WGS metagenome assembly SXGQ01 (sample SAMN11356859, study PRJNA531348) | freshwater metagenome | isolation source: freshwater sample F1-20 | place: China: Fuxian Lake, Yuxi | collected 2017-12-25
AGCACCTGGAAGAGACCAAGGACCAGCTCGAACGCCTCAACGAGATCCTCACCGATCTCGAGAAGAGCCCGGGGCGAAAGGTCTGCGAGGCCGCGGCCGGCCTGGTCGAGGAGGCCTCACACATGATGGAGGCCGACGCCGAGCCGGATGCCAGGGATGCGGGATTGATCTGTGCCGCCCAGAAGCTCGAACACTACGAGATCGCGACGTACGGATGTCTCCGTACGTACGCCAAGCAGCTGGGGCGCAAGTCCGACGCCAAGGTCCTCGAGTCGATCCTGGATCAGGAGAAGCACGCCGACACCGCGTTGACGACGCTCGCCATGAACACGATCAACGCCGACGCGGTGGCGTGAACCAGGCGGCATGCGCCGCCGCAACGCACAACCGAGTTCACCAACAGCACGGCCCGATCCCGGGTCGCCAACCACAGAAACGAGATTCAACCATGACAACGTACCGCATCATCGCCCTTGCCTCGCTCACCACACTGGCCTCGATCGCCGGCTGTGACCAGCCGCGCCCGCAGTCGAACACCGGCGTCAACACCAATCAGACCGCCACGCGGACGACTTCGACCAGCCCGGCCAATACCACCGCCACCACGACCAGCCCGCGGACGTCAACCACCACGGTTCCTGATGCCGACAACACTGCCAGGAACAAGGGCGACGGCGACACGCACAGCAAGACGCCGATCGATCAGTCAGAGTCCAGCGCCGACATCCGCATCACCGCCGCCATCCGTCGGGCCATCATGGACGACGACACCATGTCCATGAACGCCAAGAACTGCAAGATCATCACCGAGAAGACCGGCTTGGTCACCCTCCGTGGCGTGGTGGACAGCCAGGCCGAGAAGGACTCGATCGGCGCCATCGCCACCGCCGTCGCGGGCGTGACCAAGGTCGACAACCTGCTGGAAGTCAAGGTGCGCTGAACCCCGGACCCCAAAGGCGCGACACAGACGCCCGTCACGGGCATTCGCCCACGGCCTCTCCTCACGTCCGGCTCGTACCGCACCCCCCATGTGCAGACGGACCGGGCCCGCCCTCAAACACTTTGAACCGGAGCCTCCACATGAGTACCTCAGTTTTCTGCATCGCTCCCTCCCAGCACATCGCCGAGTCGATCGTCGCCGACCTCAAGTCGTCCGGCTTCTCCGATAGCGATATCTCCGTCCTGTTCCCCGACAAGTCGAGCACCCGCGACTTCGCCCACGAGAAGAACACCAAGGCTCCCGAAGGCGCCACAGTCGGCGCCGGCGCCGGCGGCGCGGTCGGCGGCACCCTGGGACTGCTCGCGGGCATCGGCCTGCTCGCCATCCCCGGCATCGGCCCCTTCATCGCGGCCGGCCCGATCATGGCCGCGCTCAGCGGGCTGGCGGTCGGCGCGGCGGTCGGCGGCATCGCCGGCGCGCTCATCGGCATGGGCATCCCCGAGATCGAAGCCAAGCGCTACGAGGGCAAGGTGAAGGACGGCAACATCCTCATCTCGGCCCATGCCGACAGCTCGGAACTGGTCACGAGGGCCAAGAACGTGTACGAGAAGCACAACGCCTCGGACATCTCTTCCGGCGGCATGGCCAGCGCGCCCTCCGCGGATGACTCGTCCAGGAAGACCGATGCTCGCCACTCGACCACGCGCGAGCACGTCGCAGTCGTCGACCGGGGCGCAACGGTTCGCTGAACCCCTTTTCCCCTCACCCGTTGGGCACACCTGTAACCAGGTGTGCCCGATCTCTCCTCAGCATGAAGCAGCGACACGCGGGGTCGTGACGCTGCAACCCCCACACCAGCGCCCGTGCGCTACGGCTGGCTCATGTTCCCGCATCAACCCCTCTCCCATGTATCCGCACCAGGAAGGTAACTCACTCATGACACGCACCGCGAACCTCGAGAGCACCGGATTCAAGCAGGATGTCCACCGCGTCGGCCAGAGCGTCACCGCGATCAAGGACGACGTCGGGAACCTGGCTCACGGCGTCGCCGATGCCGCCCGCTCGGGCGCCAGCGAACTCCGCCAGGGCGCCAACCACGCCGTCGATGCCGCCAAGCACAAGATCGAAAGCGCGGCCGGCTCCGCTTCCGACGCCGCCGTCTCGCTCCGGGACACCATGGGTCGTCACCCGCTTGCGTGCGCGGGCATCGCCGCGGGCGTGGGCGTCCTCATCGGCGTGTTCCTGTTGCGTCGGCGAAGCTGAGCACCAACCCAAGACAACCCGGTCCTGAGCCGGCTCGCCGGATGTGGCACAATCAGTGACAACTGTCCCTGACCCGCACCCCCGAGCTGCGCCATGGCCGAACCCGCCTCCACCCCTGACCCGAACTCGGATCCCGACCGCTTCCGCGGCCTCCCCCCTCTCCTGCCCCACATCCCCTACCGCTCCGTCGCCGGGCACGACCCCGGCACGCCGCCCGAGGCCGCGGCCCGGTCGTTCTACGAAGTCATGAACCGCCGGCGCACCGTCCGGGCCTTCTCGGATCGACCCGTCAGCCGCCAGACCATCGAGTGGATCTGCCTCGCCGCCGGAACAGCCCCCAGCGGCGCCCACAAGCAGCCGTGGCGCTTCGTCTGCATCAGCGATCCGGCCATGAAGCGCCAGATCCGCGAGGCCGCTGAAGAGGAAGAACGCGAGTTCTACCACCGCCGCGCCAGCCGGCGCTGGCTCGAGGACCTCTCGCCGCTGGGCACCGACGCCAGCAAGCCCTTCCTCGAGATCGCCCCGTGGCTGATCGTCGTCTTCCAGCTCAACAAGACCGACGACGGCGGAATGGTCTACTACCGCGAAGAATCCGTCGGTATCGCCACCGGCCTGCTCCTCGCTGCCGCGCACCACGCCGGCCTCGCCACGCTCACCCATACCCCCAGCCCGATGGGCTTCCTGCGCGAGGTGCTGGGCCGCCCGGAGCACGAACGCCCGTTTGTCCTCATCCCGGTGGGGTATCCCGCCGACGACGCCAAGGTGCCCGACATGGCACGCAAACCACTCGACGAGATCGCGGTTTTCCGCTGACCAGCCCGCGCTTGGAGCGTTCGGCCCCGCTCTTCCGATAGTGCCACCATGGCACGCGCACACCTGCTCCTGGCGGCGTCGGCGATCATCGCCGTCGGATCGATCCTCACCGGATGCTCACGATCGGCCGGCTGGGTCCGCGAGGACACCCGCTTCGAGTTCGGCAACCTGGACTCCAGCCACGCCCCGGCCGTGCGCCGGCTCTTCCTCGACAACGGCTACAGCCCCAAGCAGGTCACCGAGGGCGACCGCCTGGCCTTCGACGTCCGCGGCATTGGCACCACCAGCGACCTCTCCGCCCTGCTCAACGCGATCCGCACCTACTCGCGCGACAAACGCGTCAGCCTGCCCCTGGAACGCGCTGTCCTCCAGTTCGGCGAGCTCGAGCTGGCCGGCAGCATCACCTCCACCATCACCGTCCGCGCCACCCGCGGCAGCACCGTCTACATCGCCGACGGCACCGACAAACGCAACGCCTGGCGACGCGTCGAGCCCAAGGATGGCAAGTGGGTCGGCCAGGTCCGCACCGACGGCGTCGTCGCCGACTACAACGGCTGGGTCTACATCATGGCCATCCGCGACGGTGACATCCGCTACAGCCGCATCAACGTGCTCAAGCGCAACGAAGAACTCGACGTCGCCCCGCCCGACGACCTCGCCCCCCCCGCCGAGGTCAACCCCAGCGCCCTCCGCCGCCTCTTCAACCGCTGAGCCCCCAACCCCTCTCCCCCCCGGGGGAGAGGACAGCCTCATGCGCCAGCTTGAGGCAGGCGAGGGCGTGTCAAGGTTGGCCCAGCCAACGCGACAGGCTGATCACCCGCTCACTCACCTTTGGGGCTCATGGCGCCGCGAGCGTCGCCTTCACACCGCCATCATCCACTCCGGCAGCGCCCGCGGCCGGCCGTGCTCGTCCACGCACGCCAGTGTCGTCTCCGCCGTCACCAGCAGCGCCGACTTGCCCCGCCCCTCCGGCGGGTCGCCGTCGTACCGCCACAGCTCGTACGCGTGGTCGATCCGGGCCCGCCCGCCCCCCGACACCCGGGTGACCAGCAGCAGATCGTCGTCGTAGTGTGCCGGGGCCTTGTACCGCACATCCATGCGCGCCACCACGAGGTAGATGCCCGCATGCTCCATGTCCCGGTACGACACGCCGCCCGCCCGCAGCAGCTCGGTCCGCCCCATCTCGAACCACGCCACGCACGCCGAGTGGTGCGCCACACCCATCGGGTCGCACTCGCAGTACCGCACCCGGACGCGCATCTCCCCGCTCGTGGGCAGCGCCCGCGTCGGTGAAACCCCGCCCGCATCTCTTCGACCAACCGCCTTCATGGGCGCCAGTGTAGCGGTCGCCGCCCGCCGCCAGCCCTCGCCGCCCCCTGGGCCACGCCGCCCGCCCGAATATTTCCCCCACCTCGTTGGTTCTGTCTGCTCGTGCCTCGTACCATTTCGGCCTGTGACGCCGACGCCGCACCGCCAACCCGATCAACCATTGATGCCAACACTGACCGCTTCCATCCCCGCCGTGCTCGTCCGCCCGCTCCGCGAAGGCGATTGCTTCGCCCACCTCACGAGCCTGCTCCACCGCGCCTACCGACGCCAGGTCGAGATGGGGCTGCGCCCCCTGGCCGGACGCCAGGACCAGAGCATCACCCGCGAGCGCGCCCTCAACAGCCAGTGCCTCGTGGCCGAGCTCGACAGCGCCATCGTCGGCATCATCCTCTTTGAAGAGAAAGAAGAGGTCGACTTCCCGCCCCACTTCCTGCGCCCCGAGGTCGGTCACTTCTCGCAGTTCGCCGTCGACCCCGACGTCCAGGGCCGCGGCATCGGCATCGCCCTCCTCGACACGGTCGAACGCCGCGCCCACGAGCAGGGCTTCACCGAACTCGCCCTGAGCATGGCCGAGCCCGATTCGTCGCTGATGGGCTTCTACCAGCACCGCGGCTACAAGTTCGTCGAGCATTGGCAGTGGCCCTACACCAACTACCGCAGCCTCATCCTCAGTAAGCCCCTGCCCGAGACCCCGCGCTGACCGGGCATACCCCAATGCCCCAGCCCTCACCCGCCGACAACTTCACCGCCCGTTTCCCAGCGCTGACCCTCCGTCCTGTCACCGACTCCGATGGCCCCGCCATGGCCGCGCTCGTCGGCGGCTGCTACGCCGAGTACGAGGGCATGGTCCTCGAGCTCGACGGCGAGGACAGCGACCTTCCGACTCCCGCCACCGCCTACGCCGCCAAGTCCGGCGCGCTCTGGGTCGTCGCCGACGCCCGCGGCACCATCATCGCCAGCGTCGGCATCCGGCCCACCGACAACACCCAGACAGCCTTCGAGCTCAAGCGACTGTACGTCACCGCCTCAGCTCGCCGGCAGGGACTCGCCGCGGCACTGCTCGACTTCGCCGAACACGAGGCCCGCCGCCGCGGCGCCGACCGCATGACCCTCTGGTCCGACACCCGCCTCACCGACGCCCACCGCTTCTACGAGCGCCACGGCTACACGCGCGGGGCCGAGACCCGCGAGCTGCACGACCTGTCCAACTCGATCGAATACTTCTTTGATCGCAGTCTGGTCTGACCAGTGCTGGCCGCCGACATAAGGCGCGGTATAACCCACCCTCCCGGGGTTGGGAGAGCCGCCGCACATGCAGGATCAGCACCGCATCGAACGAACCAGCCGCGACGAGGATGCCCCGATCCCGCTCGCCGATGAGCCGGCGCCCAGCCCGTCACGTGCGGCCACCCCACCGGCCCGCATCCCGGCACCCGCCGTGCCGCAAGGCGCCACGGCCTCCCGCCTCGGCCCGCCGGTCAACTGCCCGAACTGCCGCTACGACGTGCGCAATCTCACCGGCGTGACATGCCCGGAGTGCGGCATCAAGCTGGCCCCGGCCCTGCGCCGTGCGGAACGAGAGCAAGAGGCACGCAAGTCACTACGTCCACTGCTCACCCGCGCCATCGTGGCCGTGCTCGCCTCGTGGGCCGTCATCGCGGGCGTGCTGGCGCTACAGCAGGAGATCGGCGTCTTCCCCTGGTACCTGCTGTCGTACGCGATCACCGTCCCGATCGGGCTCGCGGTCTTCTACGGCCTGGCGATGATGTGGTTCGGCCTCGACCAGCCCTTCAAGCTGCTCGCCCTGCAACTGATCGCGATCTACGCCATCACCGACGCGGTTCAGATGACCATCGGCACCTTGACATTCTCGCTGATCGGCTGGATCGCGGGCGTGATCACGTACCTGACACTCCTGTGCCGCTGGCTGGACCTGGAATGGCCCGAAGCGCTGGCCGTCGCAGTCGTGACCGCCGTCACCAAGTTCTTCATCATCATGATGCTGCTCTCGATGATCGGATGAGCCCGTGCCCGGCCGAAGGGCCTGCCCCCTCTCCCGTCACCGACGGGAGAGGACATCCGTCCGCGCCAGCGGATGGCAGGAGAGGGCGCGTATCCACTGGCTCAAGCACGCCCTCTCTGTCACTCGCAGAGCCTCGTGACATCTCTCCCGTCGGTGACGGGAGAGAGGGCAACACCGTGCCACGAAGTTCGTCGGGTCGGAGACGAACTCAGTGCTTGCTCGCCGCACCCTTCCAATCCCGCCATGCAATGTCCGCCCCACCTCAACCACGACTACGGCCGCAGCGTACACTCCACCATGCCCACGCGCCCCCTCATCGTCGCGGCCGGAGCAACCTTGGCGCTCGCCGTCGCCATCCGGGCGATGGACACCGAGCCGGCAGCGGAACCAGCGCCCGAACCTGCCCCACAGACCGAGGCCCCCGCGCAGCCCCCCGCTCCCGAACCCGCCGAAGGGCCGTTCGATCGCTTGCTGCTCGACCACGCGACGAAGTACAGAGAGTGGAAGCGCGTGTCGGATCTTGCTTACTTCGCGCCAACACTGTGTGACACTCCACCGATAGCTGACACGTTGCATAGCAAGAGCGACGACGCTGAAACCCACGGCTCCAAGCTGTACCACCTGTACGTGTCCAACCAGGCAACCTATCTGCACGTGAACGACACCATCGCGCAATCTAGCTATACGAGAACCACTGCCTCAGATTTCAATGGGACACATGTCAAAGAGCTGGCCTTGGTGAAGCAGACATGGAAGCCCCTTCGCGTGGACGAATCCGTTGATGGACCGGCAGTTCAAGACAACAACGACGACCGGAACTGGAGCTACAGATTCGCACGCGGCGACGACGGTCATTGGTACAAGCCCGGCGAGCAAGCCGACCTCTTCATCATGGCCAAGCTCGACCCCGAGACCCCGAACACCGACAACGGCTGGGTCTACGGCGTCGTCTCCAGCGACGGCCAGCGCGTGCTCGCGGCCAGCGCCATCGAGTCCTGCATGAAGTGCCACGTCAAGGCCCCGGTCGATCGCCTCTTCGGCCTGCCCTGGGCCCAGGCCGAACGAACACAACGGGAGCAGTTGGAGCAGGAGAAGGCCGCGGGACCCGCGGAGAATCGCTGATCTCCGAAACTTCGCCGGCGTCCGGCAGCTCTGCCCCCTCTCCCGTCACCGACGGGAGAGGACAGGCGTCCGCGCCAGCGGACGGCAGGAGAGGGCGGGCATCCACCGACTCAATACGTGCCCTCTCTGTCACTCGCAGAGCCTCGTGACCTCTCTCCCGTCGGCGACGGGAGAGAGGGCGGCCTTGCCCCCAGAGCGGCCAAGCCAGCGACACATCAATCCCCCTTCTTATCCCCCCGCGCAAAGATGCTCGCCACGTAGTTCAAGACATCCGCCGCCGAGCGGTCGCTGTAGCCGAACTGCTCGATCATCCGCTTCTTGATCACGTCGATCTTCTGCTGCGTCGCGTCGTCCACCACGCTCGACACCAGGTTCTTGAGCTTGATCGTGTCGCGCTGGTCCTCAAACAGCTTGAGCTCCAGCGCCCGGTACAGCCGCGCGTTGGTGTTGTACTCGAACTTCTTGCCGTCGAGCGCCAGCGCCCCGATGTAGTTCATGATCTCCTGGCGGAAGTCGTTCTTGCGGCTCTCGGGGATGTCGATCTTCTCCTCGATTGACCGCATGAGCCGCTCGTCGGGCTCCTCGTCCTTGCCGGTGTACTTGTTCTTGACGCGCTCCTTCTGCGTGCACGCCCGGACGTTCTCGATGTAGTTGGCGCACAGCCGGCGGATCGCCTCTTCGTCCGCGCTGATCGCCCGCTGCACCTCGCCCTTGATGATGTCCTCATACTCGCCCAGCACCACCGCCAGAAGCTCCTTGTACCGCTTCTTGGTGTCTTCGTCGTTGATCAGCGAGTGGTGCGTCAGCCCCGCCTCCAGCTCGTTCATCACCATGAAGGGATTGATCTGCTTCTCCTCCATGGCCTGCGGCGAGACGAGCGTGTTGCTGATCTTGTCCTGGATATACCGCGGGCTGATCCCGCTCATCCCCTCGCGCGGGGCCTCTTCGCGCAACTCCTTGATCGAGTCCTCCGTCAGCCCCGGGATGCTCTTGCCGTTGTACAGCTTGAGCTTCTGCAATAGCGTGATCCCCGCCTTCTTGGGCTCCTCCAGGCGCGACAGCACCGCCCACATCGCCGCCACCTCCAGCGTGTGCGGCGCCACGTGCACGTGCTTCACCCGCGCCGAGCCGAAGTCCTTCTGGTAGATCTTGATCTCGTCGTCCAGCCTGATGTTGTACGGCACGTCGATCTTGATCGTGCGGTCCCGGAACGCCTCCATCAGCTCGTTGCTCTGGAGCTTCTTGTACTCGGGCTCGTTGGTGTGCCCGATGATCACCTCGTCGATGTACGTCTGCGCGAACTTCTTGGGCTTGATCAACCGCTCCTGCGACGCCCCCAGAAGGTCGTACAAGAACGCCACATCCAGCTTCAGAACCTCGATGAACTCGCAGATGCCGCGGTTGGCGATGCACAGCTCGCCGTCGAAGTTGAACGCCCGCGGGTCCGAATCGCTGCCGTACTGCGCGATCTTGCGGTAGTTGATGTCGCCCGTCAGCTCCGTCGAGTCCTGGTTCTTCTCGTCCTTGGGCTGGAAGGTCCCGATGCCCACGCGGTCCTTCTCGCTCAGCATCACCCGCCGCACCCGCACGTGGCTGATCACCTGGCGCCAGTCGCCGTCGTAGTGACGCATCAGATCGTTCACCACCCGGCGGCAGAACGGGTTCACCTCGCCGTACAGACGCAGCTTGCCGCGCCCGCCCCCCGACCCGGCGTACACGTCGTTCAGCTTCGTCAGCAGCTCCGCCCGGGCGCCCTGCGGCACCAGCAGCAGCGGCTCCTCGTGCATCGGGCAGGGGTACTCGTGCGTCTTGGCCGACGGGCCGCAGTGCTCGTCCAGCAGCCACGAGTACGAGTACAGCGCCCCCGCATCCGTCCGCGAGTACTGCTCCAGACCCTTCTTCAAGAGCCGCGCGATCGTGCTCTTGCTCGAGCCCACCGGCCCGTGCAGCAGAAGGATGCGCCGGTCGGTGCCGTACCCCTCGGCCGCCGAGCGGAACACGTCCACGAGCTGCATGAGCTGCTCGTCGAGCCCGACGACGCCGTCCTGACCGTGGTCGATCGGGTCGGAGAAGAAGTGGTACCGGATCAGGTCCTTCTTGAACCGACGGTAGCGCTCAAAGCCGAAGCTGAGCACCATGTCGTAGATCCGCTGGTACGCGTTGCGCACCACGGCGGGGTTCTTCGCCACCACGTCGACGTACTCGTCGAACGACCCTTCCCAGTGCTGCTCGTGGAAGCGGCGGCGGTCGACACCCGACTCGATGATCCCCAGAAGCTGCTCGCGGCTGGGCGACGGGCCGGCGCGACCGGCATCAGACCACCCCGAGCCACCCTTCCGGACGTCCGACGGCGCGAAATCGGTCATGGACGGTGCTCCCTGCGCATGTTGGCCGGCCTGGCCCGACACATCCCCGGATGCCCCATGAATCGGTATCGGCCCATGCCGTCGGGCCGGTGAACGATCCTTGTTCCACTCCGTGGTTATACGCACGAACCCCGCCCGGGGAGCGCGCCGGTTCGCCCCTCACCCAAACCTTGGCGCACATCGCACGCCCCACCAACCCGCCCACCGGGCAGACATCGCCCCCCGGCCCCACTACAGTCCGGCCATGAGCTTCGGACTGGCCCGCGGACGCACCCTCGACGCCGGCGGCATCGGCATCACTGACGCCGAACTGCCCCCGCTCCCCGACCGCGCCAACAACGCCACCATCGAGACCACCCGCGTCGATCCCCGCGCCTGGTTCGCCCGCCCCGACCTGCCGCTGGAGATCGAGATCGGCTCCGGCAAGGGAACCTTTCTCGTTCAGCAGTGCGAACTCCAGCCCGACACGAACTTCCTCGGCATCGAATGGGCCAAGGAGTTCTACGCCTACGCCGCCGACCGCCTGCGCCGCCGGGCCGTCACCAATGTCCGCATGCTCCACGGCGACGCGACCGCGTTCGTCCATTGGCGCGTACCGACCGGGATCGTGCGCACGGTCCACCTCTATTTCAGCGACCCCTGGCCCAAAAAGCGCCACCACAAGCGCCGCGTGGTGCAGGACAGCTTCCTCACCGACATCCACCGCATCCTCATCCCCGGCGGCGAGCTCCGCATCGTCACCGACCACGACGACTACTGGGTGTGGATGGAGGAACACTTTGGCCGCTGGACCACGCCGGGAACCAACCCGATGGGCCTGACCCCGGCGCCCTTCCAGCGCATCCCATTTGAGCGCCCCGCCTCGGCCGCCGAAGGCGAAACCGTGGGCACCAACTTCGAACGCAAGTACGCCCGCGAGGGGCGTCCGTTTCATGCGACGACGCTTCGGAAACCCGCAGAGAGTTGAGCCTATGCCGCCTTTGCCAGAGGCCAGCCCCGCAGCCGCCCTTCGGCGAGGCACTCATCAACTTCGTTCTTTAAAGCGCCAATACGTGCGGCCGACTCGCGGAACTTCCGTAGCCCCGGTCTGAAACGCCTGCGGTGCATCCAACGGCCCCAGATCACGATCAGAATGCCGTTGACCAGGCCGCTGATGCCCAGGATTGCAGTCGGCATCGGCCACGGCTGGGCTCCGGGCTTCACGACCGGATTGATCGCGAACAAGAGGGGAATCATCCCGAACACGGACAACACGAGCCAGAGCACCATGAGGACCGGCCACTTGGTTCCCGGCTGGTTGTACGCGAAGCGATCAAGTTCATACAGCGTGTAGGTCATGAACGCTCTTCGCTGATCGCTGCTGAGTTGCCCCGCAATGTCCGCATTGAAGGGAACTCCGCCGCTGGTGATGTAATCGCACAGCAGTGGATTCGTCCGGGCCAGGAGTGCATCTGGATCACACGATTCCTCCATCGGCATGCGAGCCTCAAAGTCACGCATGCGACACTGGCGGCGGTTCCCGCACTTGCAGCATGCGACGTGTAGCCCCACGCGCCGCCACGGGGTCACCGGCACCACCCACAGCAGGTGCACCCGTTCCTCCACGGAAAGCATGACCGCCCTTACTGCCGCCTGACACGGCCAGCAGACATCAGCGACATAGCCGAGGGGGCGATCTCGTTGAACAGCGCTGTAGGTCATGGACCGTCCCATCGGCACAGCGGATGCCCGGATGTAGTGACTTTGTCATCAGGCATTTATCGGGACACAACGTCCGGTACTCCGCCGTATCATCCCGCACATGCAACGCCCCGGCTCCAACCCCCTCGACATGCAGCCCTCGGACTTCCTCTGCGACTTCTGCGCCAGAGCCTGGGACGGCTCCTTCCCGCTGGTCGAAGGGCACAAGGGCTCACTGATCTGCGGCAACTGCCTCACCGTCGCCTACACCGAGGTCGAGCTGCACGACATGAACGCCGCCCCGGCGGGCTACACCTGCACCATGTGCCTCGAAGAGCGTCCCGACAGCGCCTGGGCCAGCCCCGTGCGCGATGAGGCGATCATCTGCCGGCGCTGCCTCAAGCAGGCCGCGGGCCGGCTCCACAAGGATGAAGACTGGGACTGGCGCAAGCCGGGCAGCGCCGAGAGTGCGCCGGCCACTATCGATAGTGACGACGACGGCGACGACTGAACCGGCCCCCGGGGGCGAGGCGTCAGCCCTCGTCGTCTGCGTCCTCGGTCTGGTCGGTGGCGTGATGCTCGCCAAAGAGCAGCGAACCGATGCGGACGATGTTCGCCCCGCACTCGATCGCCACTTCAAAGTCGTTGCTCATGCCCATCGACAGCAGGTTGAAGTGCTCGCCGCCGATGCCCCGCCGCACGATGTCGTCGTAGACCTCCTTGCAGCGATCAAACGCCAGGCGCGAGTCCTCGGGGTTGTCGCTGTAGGGGGCCATCGTCATCAGGCCGCGCACCCGCAGGTGGACCATCGTGTCGATCTGCTCGCAGAGGTGCGGCGCCGCCGCCACAGCACACCCGAACTTGCTCGCCTCGCCCGAGCAGTTGACCTGCACCAGCACATCGACCACCTGGTCGCGCCGGAAGGCCGCCTGCTGGATCTCTTCGACC
>SXGQ01600104.1_pt1 | contig 12483 bp, 8 predicted proteins | sample 3178371 | NCBI WGS metagenome assembly SXGQ01 (sample SAMN11356859, study PRJNA531348) | freshwater metagenome | isolation source: freshwater sample F1-20 | place: China: Fuxian Lake, Yuxi | collected 2017-12-25
AAAGGCACAACCGACTCTGAGAGGTACTTTCTCTACCTACTTACCCAAATAGAAAAGCATGGCTTTATCGATGGTGTTAAGCAAGGCCTCTCCTATATCAAAAACAATTGCACCTACTCCTCCATAAATATGATGATTATTAATGACAATACCTTTTTGGCAGCTTGTATTTATAACCAGGATAAAATCCCAGATAGATTTAAATCATCCCCTGATTACTACCACCTTAAATACACCACCCAAAATGGCCAGGTGGTTGTTGCCTCCTCCGGCTGGAACCAAGAAGGCTGGCAAGAAATCCCTAATGGGAGTGTGTTGGTGGTGGATAGAGCAATGCAAGCAAATAAATTAATCAATATTTAAGGCCCGATAACTCTGCCTGAAATTAAGGGTGGGCCATTTATAAGATATTCATTTTTAGAAAAGTATTGTTTATTCAATAAACGTGTGTAAACTCGAGAATAAAACTGTTTTTAATTGACCCACGGATCTAGCCTTCCTACAGCAGTTTATTGAGGTAATTGCGGGTGTTAGCCTCTAGTTCTACAGTTACACCGTGCCTAAAAAGAAAGCAAAGCTTCCAATTTCTAAAACTCATCCTAAATTAGCTAAAGAAGCGGATGGTTGGGATCCAAAAACAATTACAAAGGGAAGTCATCAAAGAGTTACTTGGAAGTGTCGCTTTGGACATAAATGGGAAGCAGCTGTTAAGACAAGAGCATTAAGTGGAAATAATTGTCCAGTTTGTAGTGGTCATATAGTTGTTATAGGTTTTAATGATTTAAAGTCAAAGTATCCCAAAATCGCTAAACAAGCGCACGGTTGGGATCCAAAAACCGTAACACCAATGAGTGGTAAAAGAGTCTCCTGGAAATGTAAAAGTGGACATATAACTGAAGTAAAAGTTGCAAGTAAAGTAATTTCAGAGGGTAGTTGCGCTGTTTGTTCTGGCCACAAAGTTTCTGTAGGGTTTAATGATTTAAAAACTACACATCCGAAACTTTCAAAAGAGGCAGATGGTTGGGATCCCAGGAAAATTAGTAAGGGGCACGATAAGAAATTGTCTTGGAAATGTAAATATGGGCATAAATGGAAAGCTAATGTTTATACAAGGACTGGAAAAATGCAGGTTGGCTGTCCAGTTTGCTACGGGCGTCAAGTTCAAACTGGTTATAACGACTTAAAAACTTTGTTTCCACAAATAGCTAAGGAAGCAGATGGTTGGGATCCTAAATTGATCAGCGCAGGAAATAACAATAAATTTGTATGGAAATGTAAAAAGGGTCACCAATGGAAAATGAGTCCTGATCAACGCACAAGACGCAGATCTGGATGTCTGGTTTGCTCCAACAATCAATTACTAATTGGCTATAACGATCTTGCTACTACTCATCCCGGTTTAGCAAAACAAGCTGTTGGTTGGGATGCAAAAACAGTAACTGCAGGAAGTGGAAAAAGTTTACTTTGGAAATGCAAATTAGGACATCAATGGAAGGCAGCAGTTGACTCTAGAGCGTCTGCAAATAGAAATTGCCCCTACTGCGCAAACAAAAAAGTTTTTATTGGTTTCAATGACTTAGGGACAAAGTTTCCTGAAATAGCAAAAGAAGCAAATGGTTGGGATCCAGGGAAAGTAATCTCAGGATCGCATAAAAAATTGCTTTGGAGATGCCCACTAGGACACTCATATTTAGCCAATGTTAGTGACCGAACTGGTGGAAGCAAAAGTGCTTGTCCAATCTGTGCTGGTAAACAAGTGCTTGCTGGTTTTAATGACTTAAAATCTAAATTTCCTGAAATTTCTAGCCAGGCGCACGGCTGGGATCCAACTAAAATTACTAGTGGGAGTAGTAAAAAGTTAAAGTGGAAGTGCGCTGAGAAACACATATGGAGTAGCACTGTTAGTGATCGGACTGGTCCCCATAAAAGTGGATGTCCATCGTGTAGTAAATATGGTTTCAATCCAAGTGAAGATGGGTATCTATATTTCATTCAGCATCCCACCTGGAAGATGCTACAAATCGGAATTACCAATACTCCAGATGATCGTCTTAATGACCACAGAAAACTTGGCTGGGATTTGCTAGAAATTCGTGGTCCAATGGAAGGTTACTTAACTCAGCAATGGGAAACGGCAATTCTTCGGATGCTTAAAGCTAAAGGTGCTGACCTTTCTAATAGCAAAATAGCAGGTAAATTTGATGGTTACTCAGAAGCTTGGAGTAAATCAACATTCCCTGTTAAATCAATAAAAAAATTAATGCGTTTGACTGAGGAATTTGAGGAGACTAAAAAATGAAAATTATGTGGACTCCTCGCTTCAAATCTCAACTTGACAGATATACAGGAGTTCAAGACATAGTAATTAGTAGAACTGCTGAATTAATTCGTAAAGCAGACTCTAATCCTAGTACTTGGCATAGATATGAAGAAAAACTTAAGGATGATTCATTTGGAGCTACTCAAGCATATAAAACTGCTGTTACAAGCGGAGATCGACTGGTGTATGTTGTAGAAAAAGATCAATTAATTTTAGTAGATATTGGTAAGCATGAAGTTATGGATGATTACGCCAGAATGTCAAAAAATGCGCGTGATATAGATATCCGATCTCGTGATGAAGTTGATTTATGGTTTGCGAACAAATTGAGTAAAAAATTATTAGAAAAATCTTCTCCAAGACACAAGAAAAATACTGGACAACAAAAAGTAGATTTATCTGAGATTATGGATGAAGAAATTGAAGGCGATGATTTCCGATACGCCTTTGACGAAGAGCTAAACGAAAACTGGGTATTATTTTTAGATGGGCAGCAATCAAAAGTTGCTAATGAGGTTTTTAAAGATTTAGATACGCCAAAAGATGAATTAAAAATACATTATATTTTGGGAGGACCTGGTACAGGCAAGACAATCGTCTTATTAAATATTGCAATCCGATTGGAAAATGCTGGAAAAGCAGTCTCCTTTCAATTATCTCCAGGTGTGCTGAAATACTTAAACTCTGGTTCTACAAGAGTGCCAGGTGCAAATCTTGGTCCAGGACCAGGAGTTGTATTGCTAATTGATGATCCGGCAGATTTACAGAGTATGAACGGAATGATCCGCCAAGCAAAAAGTAGTAAGTGCAAAGCCGTGATAATCGCACTTGACCCGCTTCAGTGGCATGAAAAAGAGATGCCTGAGACTTTTGAAAGAATATGGAGTAATTATGAGAACACAACTCATAAATTAGATGTTTGTTATCGCCAATCAGCAGGAGTAGCAAGAAAGCAACTAAAACTATTTGCAAGCCTGCTAGGGAAAAATTCCCGTTTTCTTGTTGACGAAAAACAAAAAATGGAAAAAATTAATCTCGCTCCTTACTTAAATCTCTCTCTTGATATGAAGTTTGTAGATGAGGCAGGTCGATATAAAATTTATACATCAGATACTCGAGAAAACTTTGTCAAAGAAGTTGGAAGATTTAGAAAAAGGGAGTTTATATGGAAACATACCCACCCGATAGCTTTTATATATCAAGATGACTTACCGAAAGAAGTTAAAAATTATGCAAAACACCATTCGCAAGGCTTAAATAGAATTGATTTTAATTTTAGTGATTACAAAAAAACCAGAGGAGTTGAGTATCAGGAATTATTTTTATTTCTAGATAGCGAATTTTGGCGAAGGATTCACGACGGTCAACAAGGTCTAAAAACCTCTGATTGGCAACAAATTGCTTGCATGCACACATTATTTAGTCGACCAAAAGATGGTCTAGTTTTATTCATAATTTGATAATTTATGGCCATATCTATCAGATTATGTGTTTTTAACGCTAAGTTATAGCTATGTCATTTACATTTATAGACCTTTTTGCAGGAATAGGTGGATTTCATGCTGCTCTAAAGAAATTTGGTGGAAATGCCGTTTTTGTATCAGAGATAGATGAGGCCGCTAAAAAAATTTATAAAAATAATTGGATTGGGCAAAATGAATTTACTATCTCTGGGGATATAAAGCCACTAACCGAAGGAGAAACTGTTCTAGTTCCAAAACATAATGTTCTTACTGGTGGCTTTCCATGCCAGCCTTTTTCCAAGTCAGGTGGTCAAAAAGGTGTAAATGAAGCACGGGGTACGCTTTTTTTTAATATATTAAAAATAATTGAATCAAAAAAACCACAATTAATTCTACTTGAAAATGTTCGAAATTTAGTGGGACCTAAACACCTAGGTGACTATATGAAAATGGTTAAACTACTTCGAGAACTTGGCTATGTAGTCAGTACAGAGCCCACAATAATTTCACCCCATGAATTACCTGAAAAGCTTGGTGGAAGTCCTCAACACAGAGAGCGTGTGTTTATTGGTGCTATAAAAATGGATAATATAAATTTAAAATCATATGATAATTTAGGTCCACTCATTCAAAGAAGGCCATTCTCGGGTATTAAGGAATGGAACCTACAAGATTTTCTAGATCGCAATTTGACACAACCGGTGGATTCTGAAGAGATAAGATCTTTGACTAAGGTCCAATTACAGGCTCTCGATGCTTGGAATGAATTTTTAAAAATTTATAGAAAAGTTAACAGGCAAAATTTGCCTGGCATGCCGCTGTGGGGCGAATTTTGGCAACTTCGGAAAAACTTTACAATTGCTAGAAGTACTCCTTCGTGGAAAAAGAATTTTATTGAAAGTAATATTTCTTTATATCAGGCAAATAAAAGTTGGATCAACGGTTGGAAAAAGGAGTTTAACTTTGAATTATTTATCCCGTCGTACAAAAAATTTGAGTGGCAGGCTAAAGATAAAAAAGATATCTACGACTGTTTGATTCAATTGCGTCCTAGTGGTATTCGTGTTAAAACTCCCAATTATGTGCCGGCATTTGTTGCTTTGACCCAAACACCGATACTTGGTTGGGAAAGAAGGCCGCTAAGTATTAGTGAAGCGAAATTATTGCAGGGTTTTCCGGAATCTTTCACTTTTGGGAAACAGCCTGAGGCTGCATCTTTTAAGCAAATAGGAAATGCTGTACATGTTGGGGTAGCAGGATTAGTCTTTCAAGCTCTTATTAAACGAGCTTTAAACATCGGTCAGCCTTGGGTAGTATCGATGGACAAGACAAAATTACTTTTAGATAACGTCCCCCTTGCTGATGAAAATACCCTATTTTGAATCTTCTCTTGTAAATGATGAGAGCATCAACTACATTATTTGTATGAAGAAATTTTTAGTTGGTCAATGGTGATGACTTGACAGCGGAAAATTTCAGTATAGATATCACGCCTGACGTTAGTGCGCTAAAAATATTTCGTAACTTATCATTTACCCCCTGGTATTCAATTGGTGAGTTTGTTGATAATTCAATTACAAGCGCTTTACAAAACATCAATCAGTTAGTCAAAGTTAATGGTAAGGACTATGAGTTACGTATTGATATTGAGTTTCCAAAAGATAAAAACTCCTTAATTATCAAAGATAACGCAGCTGGTATTTCTCGTAATGATCTCGAGAGCCGAGCGTTAAAAACTGGGGTCCCAGCGTTAGATACCTCAATAGGACTAGGTAAACATGGTGTTGGAATGAAAGCGGCTGGATTATGGTGGGGTGAGAAAATTATAATCGAGACCCACCCTTTAAATGAAAAAAATGGTTGGTACATAGATTTAGATATTTCCCAACAAGATAATCTTAAAAAAATAGTGTTTGCAAAATCAATTCCTCATCGTGGATTCTCTGGTACCACCATCACTGTTGAAAAACTTTGGCAAAACACACCACAATCGAGAACAATTACTGCAATACGCTCATATTTGCCATCAATTTATAGAGCATACATTGGTGCTACTGTCGAGGAAGGCGAGTTAGCTTGCTCGATTTTCTACCAGAACCGAAAACTTACCTTTGAATATCCTACGCTCTTAAAAGAACCATTTTGGCCAAACAAACAAGGCCCTGAGTTTGGTGCACCTCCTCGGCTTTGGCGTAAGGATATTAGTATCGAACTCGTTTCCGGTAAGACAATTAACGGCTGGGTAGGAATTCTTGAAAAACTAAGTAGAGATATGAGTGGTTTTTTTCTCAAATATAAAAATAAAGGAATTTCTGGTGTCGTACCAATGCAAACTTCTGATCAAGAAGATTCTAACGACGCTAAAGACGCTGTTACAAAAGGTTCTTACAAACCAAGAAAAATTTTTAGACAACAAGGTGGTTATGCTGATCAATCTTTTATTGGGGAATTTGATGCATCCGATTTTGGGAAAACAATAACAACAGATGAACCTAAATGGTCAGCCGAGGAAAAAGATGAATTTGAAACAAAACTACTCGATCTATTAGTGGCTGATAACTTTTTAAAAATGGCTTCGAATTATCGAAGAAAAAAAGCAAGCGATAAAGATGCGGAAGAAGCTGTGAAGTCAGATATTGATGATATCAAGATGTTTGAGAATAGCCTAGATGGGATCCTGGACCATATAGATTTAACAGAAGATTTGAGCAACTTGGAAAATCTATCTCCTCTTGATCCAGAATCCACGGAAGAAGTTGGAAGCTTCCGTCTGAATGATCGTGAAGGACACGTTCATAAATTTAAATTTGTCTTTATAAAAGATTTAAGTCGTGACTTTCTTGTATTAATAGAAAATCCTGAGAAATCACAACACGAGGTTCTATTAAACCTTTTTCATCCTAGTCTTAATGGAATTATCATGGATGTGTCGACAAGAAAAATTTTAAGGCGTCTTGGAGTGGCTGTTGCCGCAAGTGAAGTATTTAGCAATGGCTATGACAAATCAAAAATTAGAGCAAAAATGAATGAGATATTGAGACAACTTGCGTCAGATGACAATGTTTAATGACGAACCAGAAATTTTTATTTTAAACGGTGTTCAAGAAAATAACTGTCTAGGACATTATTTCTCGAAACAAGCTGAAAAAATTAAAAAAAATGTACCGGGTGAGCTAGCACAATCTGATTTAACACGTTTTCAAGAGAGAGTTATTAACCTTACATCTCAATTAGATACTTTTCTTACATCAAACCAAAAAGAAGTTGCTTATTTGGCATTAGGAAAAATTCAATCTGGTAAGACTGCTCATATGATGGGCGTCATAGCATGGGCATCTGACTCACAAATATCTTTAGTCACAATTTTTACAGGAGTGACAGAGGCCTTGAATGCCCAGACTACTAAAAGGCTAAGAAAAGATCTTACTTTGCTTGGAGACAACTACATAACAACACACGAAGTACCAACTTCTACTAAAAGTCCACAATATCGTAATTTATACAGCGAAATAAATAGATGGGTTCAAGACAGATTAGATAATGATCTACGGAAAAAAATTATTACTCCAATTCCAGTTCTTGTAACTCTCAAAAATCCTTCGAGAGTTAAGACTTTAAAGACACTTATAAGCACACTTCAGAAAGAGCATGGAAGTGAAATAGTTTCACTCCTAATTGATGATGAAGCGGATCAAGCTTCACAAAATGCTGGTGCCAATAAACGCACAATAACCGCAACTTACGACTCTATAAAAGAACTTAGAAATTTACCTAATAGAAATATATTAATATCATACACAGCCACACCCCAAGCGGTTCTCCTAACCGATAAAAATGGAAGGCTACGACCCAATCATTGTGTCCTTGTCAAACCAGGATTTGGTTATTTTGGTTTGGAGCATGTTATAAGTGAAGAGTTTAAGCAAAATGCGTCTGTCGTAAATGATTACGAAGATGAACCCTCGAGTTGGGAATCTATACCCAACTCTTTAAAGACTGCTGTAATTCAATTTATTTGGACCGGATGGCTAAGGTTTCATGAACCAGAAATTTTTTATCATCAGAGTGGATTAAGTGGTGAGCAGTTAAAAGATGAATTAGCAAGTGTCCAAATGTTGATCCACGAATCAAGTCGAATAATTCAACATGAACACATGTTTCGTCATGTATCAAAATTAAAAGATCAGTTAACTGTTGGATTGCAAGATGCACTAATGGGCACCCTTAATAATGCTGAGCTAAAGTCTCTAGAAAATGAATGGATAGAGATTTTGGAGCAAACTTTAAAAAATCTGCCTACTGAATTAATGACACGAGTTCACAAAGAATTTAACATGGAAAAAGTGAAGCAACTTTATACTCTTATTAAGCATTTAAATTTAATAATTGTTAATTCAGATCCTAATCGTTCTAATTCACATCTTGAACTTCCAGATGATGACGGTGGATGGAACTCAACAAAAATGTGGATTCTAATTGGTGGCGATATTTTAGGGCGTGGACTGACTATTCCGCAATTAACTGTAACTTATTTTTTAAGACATCCAAATAAACCTAATTTTGATACGGTTTCACAGCAAATGCGATTTTGTGGGTACAGATACAGATATTCAAAATTTGTCTTTATACATTGTCAAGATCACACTTTTACAATGTTTGAATACATGCATGAAATCGACAGTACAATTTGGCGTCGCGCTGAAATTTGGGACTTTGAGCGCTTAGATATTTTATCGACCCTACCAGCAGTTTTATATGCATCACGAGGTGGGATTCGTCTCGAGCCAGTAAGAAAATCAGTTACAGATCCTGATTTAATTGATCAAAAAATTACCGAAAATATATTTTCATTGAGATCTATATTTGACCCAAATGATTTTCGATTAAATTTATCCACTCTAAAAAGTTTTATTTTTGAGGAAAAACTCAACCAAACAGAAATAGATCATGAACTTTGGAAGGAGTATATAGAGCCTACTAGTTTGCAATTTCAAAGAATAATTTCAACATGGAGTACACCAGATCCAAGAGAATATTCGATTCTAATAGGAGCTGCTGAATTATTTAATGAAGAAATGGGTGAATTAGGCTTAGCAAACGTACCAAAACGTATTTTTGTACGAAAAAATCTTTTTTACCCTGTCGATTCTTTTACTGAATTTAAATCATTTGTTGATTCGATAGATATCACTAGACGCGTAAGTCTTAAGCACAATGTACATAATTTAGATAATTGGAGTAAACTTTTTATCCATGGGATGACCATCAATCAAAAAGTTGCAAAATGGCCCACTTTGGCTGTACCACACGTAGGTGAAGGGCAAAGAAAAATGCGAGATGATCTTGATGAGAGGGCCTCTATTCTCATAATTGAGCCAACATTGGGCTTAGAGAAAACCCGTGAAAGATCAAGCACTATAGCAATTGGTTGCGCATTTACTCTTATGTCTCCTCTTGAATTTGACCTCCGCTTAATCGGACATAGAGTTTAATGATTCTAAATACAAAAGAAATTTTAAAAGCTATCACAGAGCGGATAGGAGAATTATCTTTTGAAAATAATACTAAATTATTTTTAGATTTATTTGATGCGAATGAAAATATTGGTGTTGGTACTGATTCAAAAGGACGAACTGTTTTGCTTATACCTGGACAATCAAATGTCATTTCTTTTGAAACAAAGTTTGCATCTTTTGATCACTGGACAAATATTACTAGAGCTGAGAATAATGAAGTCTTACAGGGAGTAGCTCTTTTAACTCTAAATATTAAGAAAACAGATATAGCCACAATCGAAGCCGCTACTGCAATATTTCTTGGAATAATTGATTTACAAATGCGCTTTAAAAAATGTGGAGAGGCAATTTGGCAGATGAAAAGCCTTTTCGAAAGCGGCCTACAATATAAACCGTCTAGTGAAGCCATCACTGGGGTAATTGGAGAATTAATATTTATTTTGAATTCTAAAGATAAGGAGCAAGCAGTCAAATGTTGGCACTCTTTAGTCGATGATACTTATGATTTTTCATCTGAGTCTCTAAGACTAGATGTTAAAGCTACAAAATCAGGAGTGCGTCATCACTATTTTTCATCAACACAAATACCTCCAACTACAGGGAAAAAAGTTTTAATAGCTTCGGTACTAGTTCATACAGTTGAGATGGGCACTAGTTTGGGTCAGTTGATTAACAAAGTATGTGAAAATTTAAGCCATGATCTGGCAGAAAAGGTAAATACCTCAGTTTTAAAACAGTTAGGAGCGCATCCGGGAGTGGTTTTGCAACCTCAAATCGACGTGGGTAACACAATAAATTCAATTTGTATTTATGATGCAACTGAAATCCCAAGTCCATTAGTTGAAGAACAAATTTTATCTGCAAAATGGTTGGCATCCTTAGACCAAGCTCGGCTATCTAAATATAAGTCGCATGAAATTCCATTTTGATAATATCTTTGTCTCATCTTCGGACAACCCATTCTTGTCATATAGTATGATAAGAACCCGTAATAAAATACAATACCTGAATAAATGCTGTGAATATGTAGAGCCAACTATAAAATTTAAACCATGGATTTAACAGAATATTCGCTAAAGTTAGAGAATCTGGCGAGACAGGTGATTCCAGATAGTCGTTCAGCAATATCTCAATTTCTTGAGAATAGAAGCATTAGAAATATACTCCACTTCACACATGTTTCAAATTTAATTTCAATACTAACAAATGGATTAAAAAGTCGGATAAGTCTCGAAATTGAACAAATAAAGTTTCATAAAACAGATTTAGAGCGCCACGATGAAATCCTTCAGGGCATATGCTGCTCTCTCGCATACCCAAATATCTGGATGCTAAATAATAAGCATGATTTGGATTTAAAAAATTATGTAATACTTGAAATTATGGAAAATGCAATGCTTCTACCCGACCATTATTTTGTAACTTTTCCTGGGAACGCAGCAGATTATAAATTAAAAAATGATGCCAAAGAAAATCCAGAGTTGTATGTTGGAATTAGTGGTTTGAAAAGAATGTTTCTTAATCATGAATTACGACAGAAGGAGTCTATACCCAAGTATGTTCCTACTGACTTACAAGCAGAAATAATATTTTTTAACAAAATTGATAAAGATAGAATAAGAAAAATACATTTTCCCGGGCCTAAGTCAGAAGCACAGCAGGATATATGCGAAAAAATACAAATAAATTTTCCAAAAATAAGCACGGTATTTGAGAGTAAGAGTTTATTTTACAAAAAAGTACAGAATAGGGGCCATGATGGTAGAAAATTTCGGCTGGACTGGAAATGATCTAATGGCAAGCCGAATAGTATTTTTACCCTCTACGGGTTCAAATGGTCAATTGTTTCAAGAAAAACTAGTCACTTTTGACTGGGTACCAGGAATGGCAATAAGTCAAGCGAAAAAATCTATTAGAAATTTACATTCAGAAGCGGCAAAACAGATCGGTCTAACAAACATATTGGAGATTTCAACCAGGTCGGAAGAAACACTGGGAATTTCACTTAGCGCATTTAATTTGCCGTTTGAGGATAATAATTTTTCTGTTGAATCTGCATACCAATCATCTAAAGTTTTTGAAAAAGGTGGCCCATATCTAGATTTACTACATGTCAATTCTGCTGAAGCTAAAACTGACGATAGGCTAAAAAATTCTGGACCGATATTAAGATTTGAGTTTGAGGGTGTAAATTTTTCAGTTACAAAATCTCCCAATTTTTACGATTACTTATATATTAGAGGTTTACTTGCTTTTCCAAATCGATTTTTATTAAAAAATTATGATGGTTTTACAGATATAGCTTTTAGTCAAACCTCACTGAAATACAAGAGTAAAAGAGCTTATAACTGCCAAGCTCGATCTGTTGCTATTTTTTTAACTTTATCCGCAATGTGTCAAGAAAGCGATATTTTAAATAATTTAAAACAGTTAATTACTCAACAAACTTCAGACGTAATACAACTTGATTTGTTCTAGTGCCCAGAATTTATATCCAATTATATTTCGATGTCTGAAAATCATACACTAATCCTCCACCTTCCAAAACACACCATCCTCACACTTCATAATCTTCAAACACAGTGCATCAAGTGACATAGCCAGGTTGTATTGGTAATCAGATCCAATTGGACTTTTGGTATTTACTCCGACCACATTGCCCTCATTATCTATTAGTGGACCCCCACTATTACCACTAGATAGGGGTGCAGTTATAAGTAGCTCATACTTGTCCATGTTTAAAACATTACCAAAAGCAACAGAGCCTTCATAGCCATCAGCGCTACCAACTGCTGCTATCCAATACCCTGGGTTTGGTTTGTAATTTGAGAAGTAGAGGTTTTCAACCTCTAATGTTGTAACTAACACAGCTAGATCATTATCTACATCAACTCGATCGATTACAGCTTCTGTCTCTTTGCCTACTAGAGCCAATACATAGATCTTTTTATCATTATCTAAGCATTTTTCAATCACGTGATGATTTGTTAAAAGTGTGGTCTTATATTTCTTATCTTGACTATGCTCTAGTTCTACGGCAAAGGCTGTACCTTGCGTATATTTCTCAACGCCATAATCACAAAATACGGTAACGGTTGAATCTTGCGTGGTTTCTACTAATTTAGAAATACTTCTTGGCTGAACAAAGCCATCATAAGCTGGATCACTTAGGTAGAACTGTTGC
>SXGQ01745409.1_pt1 | contig 12483 bp, 10 predicted proteins | sample 3178371 | NCBI WGS metagenome assembly SXGQ01 (sample SAMN11356859, study PRJNA531348) | freshwater metagenome | isolation source: freshwater sample F1-20 | place: China: Fuxian Lake, Yuxi | collected 2017-12-25
CCTGAAGAAAGACTTAGTTCATTGATCGAAAGAGCAGGGGGGTTATTGCCCTATGCAGATATCAACGGAGCCAAGTTGATCAGAAAAAAAGAAAGAGTTGATACTGCTCAAATCAAACGGTTGGCAAAAAGCAGTGTGAAGTTGGGTAACCTGGATATGAAATTAAAGGAAGACACTGCGAAATTGGTCAACAATGAGGAGCTTGAGACTCAAACTACAGAGGTGGCATTGGATCTTAGGGGAATTTTGGAAAATCCTGGTTCAGAAGAAGATATTACCTTAAAGGATGAAGACGAATTGGTAGTACCTCGTTTCATCAATACCGTAAGTATTGGCGGGGAGGTCTTGAAGCCTGTAACCGTTCAGTATCAATCAGGTAGATCTTTTGGATCTTATATTTCTGCGGCAGGGGGCTACTCAAGGAATGCATACAAATCGCGTGCGTTTATTTCTTATTCTAATGGAAGAGCAGCCAGAACCAGATCTTTTTTTGGATTCAGGTCGCATCCCAGGGTAAAACCAGGCTCAATCATTTATGTTCCATTAGAACCATCAACCAAAGGATTCGATCCAAGCAAATTCGGGGTATTGATTTCCGCACTTACATCACTCAGTACAGTATTTGTTTTACTTTTTAGGTAGAAAGAGCACCTGTTAACAATGACAACAACGACAACCATGACAACTGAAAATAAACCGTTAACCGTCAACAGTCAATTGACGAACGATTCTGACGAAATTTCTTTAAAAGAACTCCTAGAAAAACTACAACAACTATGGAAATTTCTCATCACAAAATGGATGATTATTTTATTTACAGGATTGATCGGTGGTACGATTGGATTTGCATACGCCTATTTCCAGCCCATTAAATACATTGCTAAGATGACTTTTGTGGTGGAAGATTCCAAAGGTGGCGGAGGCGGTTTGGCATCTTTGGCTGGGCAATTCGGTTTTGACGTTGGTGGCGGTGGTGGTGGAAGTATTTTCAGTGGCGATAACATTCTGCTTTTTTTGAAAAGTGAAAGTTTGGTAAGAGAGACTTTGTTGACACCATTGGATGAAAAATCTGAAATTACATTGGCTGACAGATATGCAGAGGTCAATAAACTCAAAGAGGGTTGGAGCAAAAATGAGAAGATTGGAAATATTCAGTTTTCGAAATTCAAAATTGATAATTTACCACGAAAAGAGGACAGCCTCTTGCAAAACATTGAGGCAGGCATCATTAAAAATGAATTGGCAATTGCTAAGCCAGATAAGAAAGCGTCATTTATAGAAGCAAAATCAACCTGCTTGGATGAGGCATTCGCTAAATTATTTTTAGACCGTCTGGTAAAAGTTGCCATAGAGCGGTACGTTGAATCCAAGACCAAGACCAAGACGGCCAATATGGCGATGTTGCAGAAAAGAGCGGATAGTTTATCAGCCGTGTTGAATAACAAAACATTTAGTGCTGCGGCTTCGCAACAATCTTTGGTGGATGCAAACCCAGCATTGAAAACCTCTGCCATCAGTTCTGAAATCACAACCCGCGATAAAACCATGGCTGCTACAGTTTTTGCTGAGGTTGTTAAGAACCTTGAATTGTCCAAAACCCTGCTGAACCAGGAAACTCCAGTAATACAGATTGTAGATCAAAGCACATTTCCTTTGGAAAAAGAGAAAACCAGCAAACTCAAATCGCTCATACTTGGGGGCTTTCTCGCAGGCTTTCTGACAATTTTGTACCTTATTGCATCAAAATGGTTAAAATCTCAGCTCGCCTCTTGACAACAATGATAACCACGACAACTATGTTGTTAACCTACAACTTACAACCTATAACTTACAACTAACGCTATGCCCACCCAAACACCTCGCACAGTTAAACTTCTCCAAAAGATAAAAATCGTCCCCCGCTGGCTGATTTTTCTCTTAGATCTAGCATGTACAGTGACTTCTATTTTTATAGCAATTCTGATTGAGAACAAACTAAGTTTAAGATTGATTGATTATAAGCAGTTGTTGAATATCATACTCTTTTTGACTGTTATCAATACCCTTGTCTTTTCCTCTATAAAAACCTATAAGGGGATTGTGCGTTATACGGGACTACAAGATGCGCTTCGGGTATTTTTAACTGTAGCTATTTCTTCTACTACTTTGTTTCTAATTCAGTTTTTAAATTCCAGTAAACTTAGTGGATTTGTAATCACAGAAATCGAAGTAATTATCTATGCAGTGTTCAGTTTTCTGTTCATGCTGGGTTATCGTGTAAGTGTAAAACAGGGATTTGAATTGTTGCGCAATTACAAACGTGCAAGAAAAACGGTTGTCATTTATGGTGCTGGAGAGACAGGTACCGCTACTAAGCGAGTGCTTTCTCATGATACTAGAACAGGTTTTAATATCTTGGCTTTTTTAGACGACGACAGAAGAAAAAATAGCAAGTCATTAGACGGAGTGCCCATCATTGGGTTTGATCAACTGAAGTCTTTACATGAAACAGTCGGTGTGGATGAATTGATCATTGCATCTTTTTCATTGTCTATCAGGCGCAAGAATGAAGTAGTTGATTTTTGCCTTGATCACGAGATTGGAGTTTTGAGTGTTCCACCATACAGCCAGTGGTCTGGTGGAAGTTTTACTTCAAAGCAGTTGAAGACCATTAAAATTGAAGAGTTGTTAGAGAGAGATCAAATTGAGATTCACAACGAAGAGATTAGAAAAAATGTAAAGGGTAAACGTATTTTGGTAACAGGAGCAGCAGGCTCCATTGGTTCAGAGATTGTACGTCAATTGATTGCATACAATCCTGAAATGATCATTCTCTGCGATCAAGCAGAGACGCCTTTGCATGATCTTGATTTGCAGATAAAAGAATCCAACGCGAATGTGCAATGCATCCCCTATCTAGCCAGCGTAAACCATGCGCCAAGGATGGAAGCTTTGTTTGCCAAGTTCAAACCGCACCATGTATATCATGCAGCTGCATATAAGCATGTACCCATGATGGAATTCAATCCTGTGGAAGCCGTAAAAGTGAATGTATTGGGAACAAAACTGATTGCAGATTTGTCTATTAAATATGAAGTAGCTCGATTTGTGATGGTTTCTACAGACAAGGCAGTAAATCCTACAAACGTAATGGGTGCATCCAAGCGTTTGGCAGAAATGTATGTACAGGCATTGTCATCAACTAGTCATTATTATACTAAATTTATTACAACCCGATTCGGTAATGTATTGGGCTCTAATGGTTCTGTCATACTTCGATTCAAAGATCAAATTGAAAAAGGCGGGCCCGTTACCGTTACCCATCCCAATATCACCCGTTATTTCATGACCATACCCGAGGCCTGTCAGTTGGTTCTGGAAGCAGGAAGTATGGGCAACGGGGGAGAGGTGTTTGTATTCGATATGGGCAGTCCGGTAAAAATTGCAGACCTCGCCAAGAAGATGATTCGCTTGTATGGTTTGGTGCCGAATATTGATGTAGCAATTACTTATTCAGGTTTAAGGCCAGGTGAAAAATTATATGAAGAGTTGTTGACCGACGGCGAGAATACAGTGAAAACCTATCATGAAAAAATTATGATTGCTAAAGTGAGGGAGGTTGAGATGGAGGCCATCAGTAGGGATTTGAATTTACTATCGAGGGATGTAGAGAATTCAATTGAAGAAGCACAACTTGTTTCAAGGATAAAATCGATTGTTCCCGAGTATATCAGCAATAACAGTGTCTATGAGTACCTTGACACAGCCAAGGTAATGGATATTCGTTCAGGGGGGGTAGATTCTAGTAAATAGCAGCAATGAAAATCGACAGCAGCTGGTCAGTATTTTTAGATCGAGATGGGGTCATTAATAAGAAATTAGAAAATGACTATGTAAAGAGTTGGGATGCTTTCAAATTTATTGATGGTTCGTTGGACGCCATTGCGGGGTTGTCGAAGATATTCGGGCATGTTTTTATAGTTACTAATCAGCGTGGTGTGGGGTTAGGACTTATGGCGGAGCAAGCTTTGCAATCCATTCATGAGAGAATGTTGGAAGAGATTGATAAGCATTCAGGCAGGATTGATAAAGTTTATTATTGTGTTGAATCAAGCAACAGCGCTGAATGCAGAAAGCCCAATATTGGGATGGGATTGTTGGCAAAGCATGATTTTCCAGGTATTGAATTTTCAAAGTCGATTATCGTTGGAGATTCAATTTCCGATATGGAATTTGGTAAGAATTTAGGAATGAAGACTGTATACATTTCACCTTTGGATAGTACTTTGACAGAGCAACAAAACGAATTGGTTGATTTCAAATTTTGCTCATTGTATAAGTATTTTGATCATTGTAAATGTACAATTTCGGATTAGTGTGGTCCAGACCAACAAATGGTATTTGTAGATAACCTTAAAACACAAATTCTTTGATTTACAGCAATAAATAGATTTATATTTTTTTCTAAGCTGATCAAAAACTAGTAAAAATAATGATGTTAGTGCGCAGTTTAGTGCGCATATTAAAATAATTAATGAAACAAGTTGCAATAATTGGTGGTGGAATATTAGGTTTAGCAATAGGCTATGAGCTGAGTATTTCTCATCCTAATTTCAAAATAACTCTTTTTGAAAAAGAAGATGCTCTAGGTAAGCACCAATCTGGTAATAATAGTGGTGTATTGCACTGTGGATTATATTACCAGCCCGGCTCTTTAAAAGCAAAGTTAGCAGTAGATGGAATTCGTGAAATGATTTCGTTTTGTGAAAAAAATCAGATCAACCACGAAGTTTGCGGTAAGATTGTTGTTGCCTCAGACGATAGAGAGATAGGCTTATTAGATAACCTAGCTGATCGCGGAGCAAAAAATGGATTAAATGGATTGAAATTCCTCAGTTCAGAAGAGATTAAGCAACGCGAACCAAACATAAGAGCTAAAAAAGCACTTCTGGTACCTGAAGAAGGAATTGTTGATTATAAGCAGGTGATGGGGGTAATGGCTAAGTATATTTTAAATGCTGGAGGCAAAATTTATACAAATAATAAAGTCCTCGGACTTACTACTTCAAATGATAATTCAACTTTATTAAAAACCGAAAAAAGTGAGCAAGCTTTTGATTTAGTAATCAATTGCTCAGGGTTATTCTCTGACAGAACTTATTCTAGTTTGACATCTAAAAAGAGTCCCATTAAAATTGTTCCATTTAGAGGAGAGTACATGCATATTGCTGATGAATATAAACATTTGGTTAATCATTTGATATATCCTGTTCCTGACCCCAAATATCCTTTTTTGGGGGTTCATTTCACAAGAATGATTAATGGAGGGAGAGAAGTTGGGCCAAATGCTGTCTTAGCATTAAAAAGAGAGGGTTATAAAAATACTGATTTTTCTTTAAAAGATACTTTTGAATCATTGACCTATAAAGGATTTCTTAACTTTTTTGCTAAGAATACGAGTTTTGCCATGGGCGAATTTTTAAGTTCTTTATCAAAAAGTGTTTTTGTTGCAAAATCAAAAAAACTAATTCCAGACGTTGAAGAATACATGTTTGTAAAAGGCGGTACTGCTGGCGTTAGGGCTCAAGCAATTAGCCCTCAAGGGGAATTAATTATGGACTTCAATATCATTAAAGAAAATAATCAAATACATGTGCTTAATGCACCTTCACCTGGTGCAACGGCGTCATTGTCCATTGCCAAATACATCATTCAGAACTATATTTAAAAATTAACAATGCAACAGAACGATTATAAGATTGCCATTATCGGATTAGGGTATGTAGGATTACCCTTGGCTATTGAGTTTGGCAAAAAGTATAAAGTCCTAGGTTTTGACATAAATCAAGCTCGAATTGAAGAGTTAAAATCTGGGAAAGATCGAACTAATGAAGCAGATTTAGAAGGACTGCAAGTTGTAATAAATTTGGCAAATGAGTCAGATAAATTGGGTTTACAATTCTCATCAAATATTGAAGAGCTGAAGGCTTATAATGTCTATATAGTTACAGTACCAACGCCAATAGACCAGTTTAAGGCGCCTGATTTAAGGCCGTTATTAAAAGCTTCTGAGATGTTGGGTAGAGTTATCAAAAGAGACGATATAGTGATATATGAATCTACGGTTTATCCTGGTTGCACAGAGGAGGAATGTGTTCCGGTCTTAGAGAAATACTCTGGATTAAAATTTAATATTGATTTCTATTGCGGTTATTCTCCCGAAAGAATTAATCCTGGGGACAAGGTAAATACTTTAACTAAAATTAAAAAAGTGACTTCTGGATCAACACCAGAAACGGCTGATATTGTAGATGTTCTTTACAGTAGCATTATTGAGGCAGGAACTCATAAAGCACCTAGTCTTAAAGTTGCAGAGGCATCTAAAGCGATAGAAAATGCGCAGAGAGATGTCAATATTTCATTCGTGAATGAATTGGCTCTGATTTTCGATAGAATGGGAATAGATACAAATGATGTTTTGGAGGCGGCAGGTACAAAATGGAATTTTTTAAAATATAAGCCAGGACTAGTTGGGGGGCATTGCATTGGTGTAGATCCTTATTACTTGGCGCACAAAGCAGAAAGTTTGGGATATCATCCACAAGTTATCTTGTCTGGTCGTCGAGTAAATGACAATATGGGAATGTTTGTGGCAAATAAGTTAGTAAAACTTTTGATAGCAAAAAATCATGTGATTTCAAAATCGAATGTATTGGTTTTGGGTATTACATTTAAAGAGGATTGTCCGGATATTCGTAATTCAAAAGTTATTGATATTATAAAGGAATTGAAGCAATTTAATATTAGTGTTGATGTTTTCGACCCCCATGCAGATAAACACGAAGTTGCTGAAGAGTATGGGCTTAACTTAATTGATTCAATTCAAAATAAATACGAAGGAATTATACTAGCCGTATCCCATAACGAATTTCTGAAGCTTGAATTGGATTCATTAAAATCATCAAGTTCATCCGTTATTTTTGATACAAAAGCTTTTTTAGATCGCTCAATAATTGATTCAAGATTGTAACTATATGCAAATTCAAATGGTAGACCTTAAAGGTCAGTATGATAAAATAAAAACGGAAGTAGATCAAGCTGTTATTTCTTGCATTTCAAGCTCCGCTTTTATAAATGGACCCGCAGTTAAGGAATTTCAAGCTAGCTTAGAAAGTTATTTAGGGGTAAAGCACGTAATCCCATGTGCCAACGGCACCGACTCATTGCAGATAGCCATGATGGCTTTGGATTTACAACCAGGAGATGAAGTGATTTGTCCAGCTTTTACCTATGTAGCTACTGCTGAGGTAATTGGATTGTTAGGATTGACTCCTGTTATGGTAGATGTTGACCCTAGGACATTTAACTTAACTGCTAAAGAAGTAGAAAAAGCCATTACCTCAAAAACAAAAGCTATAGTACCGGTTCATTTGTATGGTCAGTCGTGTGATATGGAGCCAATAATGCAATTAGCAGAGAAACACAGCTTATTTGTAATTGAAGATAATGCGCAAGCTATTGGGGCCGATTATACATTTTCTGATGGGCGTGTAGCCAAAACCGGTACTATCGGACACATAGGGAGTACCTCTTTTTTTCCATCAAAAAATTTGGGATGCTATGGAGATGGTGGTGCATTAATGACTAATGACGATTGTCTGGCTCAAAAAATGCGGATGATTGCCAATCATGGGCAAGAAAAAAAATACTTTCATAAAGTTTTAGGATGTAACTCACGCTTAGATACTATTCAAGCCGCAATTTTAAATATTAAATTAAACTTTTTAGATCAATACAGTTCTGCAAGAAATGCAATGGCGGCTTTTTATGATGAAGCATTTTCTGCTATTGAGGAACTTGAAGTACCCTTTAGACAGTTCAATAGCAATCATGTATTTCATCAATATACCATGAAGGTAGAAAATGGCAAAAGGAATGAATTACAAAAATATCTTTCGGACAAAGGAATTCCGAGTATGATTTATTATCCCTTACCCCTATATAAGCAAGAAGCTTTCAAGCAATTTGTCTCCGCGGATTTTTCATTAGAGACTACAGAACAACTTTGTAATGAAGTACTCTCTTTGCCTATTCACACAGAGATGAATATTGATAAGATGAATTTCATATGCACTAGTATTCAATCTTTTTTTAAGAATTAAAATATGGATGGTTTTTTCGCACATGAAACCGCATTAGTCGATAAAGGCTGTTCCATTGGAGATGGAACAAGAATTTGGCATTTTTCTCATATTATGTCCAATTGTACAATAGGAGAAAAATGTAACATAGGTCAAAACGTAGTAGTATCTCCAGGAGTAATTTTAGGAAACAATGTAAAAGTGCAGAACAATGTTTCAATCTTTACTGGTGTGAGTTGTGATGACGATGTGTTTTTAGGCCCCTCCATGGTATTTACCAATGTAATTAATCCCCGTTCGGCAATTAATCGTCGAGATCAATACGCAAAAACCCATGTGGGTAAGGGCGCTAGCATTGGTGCAAATGCAACAATTGTGTGTGGACATGATATAGGTGAGTATGCATTCATAGGAGCTGGAGCCGTAGTGACTAAAAATGTACCCGCGTTTGCATTGGTAGTTGGAAACCCTGCAAGACAATTAGGTTGGGTTGGAGAGTATGGTCATCGATTAACCTTTAATGAAAAGGGGATAGCTGTTTGTCCTGAAAGTCAACAAGAATACAAATTAGAGAATAATACTGTTAACAGAATAAAATAAATAAAATAGTCATGAGTAAAATAAAATTTGCAGTGGTAGGCTGTGGTCATATAGGTAAACGACATGCAAGTATGATTTTAGGTAATGCTGATTTTGAATTAGTGGCTTTGTGTGATATCAAACCAAAGGAAGAATTAGGCTTGGAGAATTTTGCAGGAACGCGTTATTTCAATTCAATGGATGAATTAATTCAATCGGGTATTGAAATTGATGCAGTTGCCATTGCTTCTCCTAATGGATATCATCAAACACAAGCACTTCAAGTTTTAGATAACAACTGGCATGTGGTAATTGAGAAACCAATGGCATTGACCAAAGCAGGTTGTGAACAAATTATTTTTAAAGCGCTGCAAAAAAACAAACAAGTTTTTTGCGTCATGCAAAATAGATATTCTCCGCCTTCTGTTTGGTTAAAAGAGGTATTAAATAAAGGTATTTTAGGTAAAATATTTATGGTACAAATTAATTGTTATTGGAATCGTGATGATCGTTACTATAAACCAGATTTGAAGACAGGCAAACCAACTTCCTGGCACGGAACTAAGTCATTAGATGGCGGCACCTTGTTTACACAATTTTCTCATTTTATTGATTTGATGTATTGGTATTTTGGTGATGTAATGAATATTAATGCTAAGTTAAATAATTTTATGCATCAAAAAACCACTGATTTTGAGGACTCTGGATTTGTATCTTTTGATTTTGTAGATGGAGGTATGGGCAGTTTAAATTATTCAACAGCCGTTTGGGATAAAAATTTAGAAAGTTCAATTACAATTATTGCTGAAAATGGTTCTGTAAAGGTTGGAGGACAGTATATGAATGAAGTAGAATATTGCCATATCAAAAATTATGTAATGCCCGAATTAGCTGAAAGTAACCCCCCTAACGATTACGGTCCGTATAAGGGATCTGCAGCCAACCATCATTACATTTATGAAAATATATCCAATGTAATTAATGGCAAAGAAAGTATTACAACAAATGCTTTGGAAGGAATGAAAGTTGTAGAAATTGTAAATAATATATATGACTCAAAAAATTAAAATATGTTCAATTGTTGGCGCTAGACCTCAATTCATAAAACACGCACCATTAGCAATTGCGTTAAAAGAAAAATTTGAACTCATTACAATACACACTGGACAACATTACGATTCCAATATGAGTAAAATATTTTTCGAAGAATTAAATATAAGTTTGCCTGATTATATGTTAAATGTTGGAAGTTCAAGTCATGGTAAACAAACTGCTGATATGTTGATAGAAATTGAAAGTATTTTGATTAAAGAAACCCCCAAAGCATTACTAGTTTATGGGGATACAAATTCAACTCTTGCAGGCGCTTTGGCTGCAAGTAAATTAGGTATTATTATTATACATGTTGAAGCTGGATTGAGATCTTATAACAAAACAATGCCTGAAGAAATAAATAGGATATTGACAGATCATTTATCAAAAGTACTATTTGTGCCAAGTCAAAATGCCTTTCAAAATTTAATAAATGAAGGGATATCTAGCGATAAAATCTTTAATGTTGGTGATATAATGTATGATTGCGTCTTAATGGCAAAAGGCATTTTAAAAAATGATATTAAGTCAAATAATCATATTTTATTGACACTGCACAGGCCTTACAACACAGACGATATCAATAGGCTTAGTTTGATATTGTATTCTTTAAAAGAATTACCGTATAAAATAATTTTTCCTACTCATCCACGCACTAAAAACATACTTGAAAAAAATGGATTTAAATATGATGAATTTGAAAATATTGAATTTTGTGATCCCAAATCTTATTTTGAATTAATGCAATTACAAATTAATTCATTTTGTATTATAACAGATTCTGGCGGTATTCAAAAAGAAGCATATTTTAATAAAAAAAAGTGTATTACCATTAGAAGCGAAACTGAATGGGTAGAAACTTTAGAAAATGGCTGGAATAAATTGATTTTTAATAATTTATACGAGTTAGAAAAATCAATAACTGAAATACCTGGGCCTTATATAGAGGGTATATATGGTATTGGTAATACAGCCTTTGAAATTAGAAGTATATTAGAAAAGATTTTCAATGAATAGTAAATTTAGATTGTTAATTAATATTTTTTTAAATAGCAATTTTGCAAAAAGTGCTTTTAAATTGAGTTTAAAAAGTTTAATTGCACAACTTATTCCACTTTTGTTTTATCCTATTTTAACTAGAATTTATACACCAGAAGATTTTGGTATTAGCGCAACAATTTTATCATTAGTCCCTATTTTAATTATTTTATCTACAGGTGGTTATGAAAATGCTATACTTATTTCTGATACAAAAGAAGAGTCATTTAGCGTTATAAAGTATGTTTTAATTAGATCGGTAGTAATTTTAACTTTCATGGAAATACTATTACTTTTTTTTAGTAGTTATTTATCAGATAAATTAGGTGATTTAGATTATGAGAAATTACTTTTTCTAGTGCCATTAATTTCTTTCTTTAGTATAATTACAATTGTATATAATGAGTTTATGATTTATCAAAATAGTTTTAACCAATTAGGCAATTTTAAAATCATAAATTCAGCCCTTGTCTTCCTGCCAAAGCTATTTGTAAATAATTTTAATTTTTTACAAAATGGTTTATTATATGGCGAACTTATTGGGAGAGGTGCTTTTGCTTTATTAAGTCTAAGAAAATTTAATAAATTAAAAATATATCTTTTTTGTAAGTTTTCAATTTCAGAATTTAAAAAAATCTCAAATAAATTTATAGAATTTCAGAAATACTCAATGCCTGAGCAATTGATTAGTAATTTTGGGGGCGCTGCACCTTTGTTTGTTTTGAGTATTTACTTTTCAGCCACAGACATAGGTTATTTTTCAATTGCAAGTTCAGTGTTGACAGCACCAATTACAATATTTACATTATCAATTCGTGATGTTTTTCGCCAAAAGGCAAATGAAGAATATAAGTTAAATGGTACCTGCTCAAAAACGTATTTATTAATTTTGAAGTTCGTATTTTTTTTTGGTTTAATTGGTTTTCTATTAATTGGTTTAATTTTCCCTACTATAGTTGACATCATCTTTGGAGATAGTTGGATATCAATTTCAAAATTCTCATTAATTCAGTTACCTATGTTTTTTTTAAGTTTTGTGAGTATGTCATTATCCGGTGTTTTTGTTATTGCTAATAAAGTCAGATTATCGTTATTCTGGCAGTTGTATTACACAAGTGTAACAATAGCTGGCTTACTCATTGGCATATTCATATTTAATGAATTTGAATATGCACTTTATAGTCTTGTAATTGCAAGGTGTTCCGCTTATCTTTTATATACATATATGTCCTATAATGTTGCAAAAGGGAATATTAATTTTACAGGCACAATATGATGTTAAGAATGGGTGACAATAAAAAAACAATTATTACTTACTTATGTCTCTTCTTTTATAGATTATTATCTGATTATACCTATAAAAATATAATATCAGATATATATGATTATCAAAATTATAATGTTAATTCTGATTTATTTTCAATTTATTTATCTTGGATATTTTTTTTACTATTAGCACCATTAATAGTAAAAAATATTTTAAAAAGCACTTTCTCATCAAATATTATTTCGCTATTAGCTATATTTTCAATTGTACCAACATCCACCTTAATTGCTTATAATAAAAACTATGAAATTATTTATATTATTTTTATTTTTTTGTATTGGTTAATTTTGTTGTCTTTAAATCTATTTATAAAAAAAATTATAATTA
>SXGQ01342632.1_pt1 | contig 12482 bp, 11 predicted proteins | sample 3178371 | NCBI WGS metagenome assembly SXGQ01 (sample SAMN11356859, study PRJNA531348) | freshwater metagenome | isolation source: freshwater sample F1-20 | place: China: Fuxian Lake, Yuxi | collected 2017-12-25
AACAGAGCGATAGCGCTCACGTACTTCGTCATGGGGAAAATCTCCATCTCTACCTCTTGAACTCCGGCTTATGTGCGATCCATTTCGCCACAGCCGAGAGCCGTGTCCTTGTGCAAGAGTGACAGTACCACGGCTTCTGGGCGGCACAAGGGCGAACTTGGCTTCCCGTCATGTTTTTTGCGGCTTTTTCTGCGATGCGCGGGCACATCCCTCCCAAATTCTCGGACCTGCCCGTCCAGTCCCCGACCCGAATGTGAAGCTTCAGGCCCCGCGACCCCTCCCCGGGGCTCGTGGGGGACCTCCTCCGGGTCCAGGACCGCCTCTCTGGCCGATCGGGTGGGCCCTTGGGGGAGGTCTTTGAAGCGAATTATCGGGTCGCGGCCGCTCGGAGCCGGGTTCAACACGACAACCGACGCCCCGGATGGCGGAGCGTCGGTTGGATTGGACGGGTGTGGAGACTCGGGCTCCGGGCCAGGATCAGTCGATCCGGTCGCCGGCGTCGAAGCCGAAGTCGGTAGCGCCTTCGACGGCCTGCTGGCCGCGGAAGATCGAACCCGCGGGGTACCAGTTGCGCGGATTCTGCGCTTCGGGCTGAGTGAGGGGCGCGGCGTGGCCGTCCCAGTACGCGGCGTTCATGCGCCCGCCGTGGCGGAAGGCGAGCTTGCGGTTGAGCGAGGTCTCGCCGTCGACGCCGTAGAAGTTCTTGCTCTCAGCCTTGATCGGCGTGCTCGACGAGAAGGCGCCGTATGAATCGGCTTCGACCTCGACCCAGATCTCGGTGTTGAGCTCCTGGTTGTCGACGTCGGCAAACGCGTCGGAGATGGCGACCTTGGTGGAGGGCTGGCCGACCTTGTCGACGCGGGGGACGTAGCCGGGAGGAAGCTCGGCGACCTGCTTCTCGGGTTCGGGCTGGCCGAACTGAGTGGTGCTGGCGCCCGAACCGAGTGTGGTGCCGGCCCACTGGAACGTGGCGGGCATGAAGTAGCTGGGGGCGGGCATTCCGCCGCGGTCGTTGGCGACGGTCGTGAGGTCCGCCGAGGCGTTCAGGAGCTGCGAGGCGACGAACCGCTCGCGGTTGGCCGGGTCGGCGTACTCGTTGAGCACGCGGTAGAAGCGCTCTGCGCGGTTGGCGGGAAGATCAGAGTCGTCGAGCGCGAGCGTCATCCAGTCGTAGCTCTGAACGGGGATACCCGAGCGCCGGTCGAGCTGGTCGGGATTGGAATCGAACGCCTGCAGCGCCCGGCCGCTGGTGTTGGGGCCGGGGATCGAGCTGTTGGTGCCTGCGCCGTAGGCAACCATGCCGGTGACCAACTGCTTCTGCGTGGCCTGGCCCTTGGCCTGCCAGGCGGTGGCGCGGGCCTTGCCCAGGGCCGGGAGCAGGACTCCGATCAGCAGGGCGATGATCGCCACGACGACCAGGAGCTCGATCAGGGTGAAGCCGATGCGCTGGGCGCCGGTGCGGGACATTATTGAGTGATCCGTCAGCATGCCTGCATTCCTCGCGATGTGCGGTGAGCGTCGCTCGACGCTTCCAGCACGTTCAGGTTCGTCCGACAACTGTGTGAGGTTCCGATGAAGAGTCAACAAGGAGATCGCTCGAACCGGCGTTTCCGCAGCCGCGCCACCGCAACCGATTCCCGAGGGCTCCGGGTTGATAACACCCTGTCGCAGCGGGAGATTCGGTCCGCGCAGCACCACTCGCTGACGCCATCGACCGATTCGCGACCACCCCCGAGGGCCGCGCCACGGAGTATACCCAGTCTTCACACGGCACATGCGCAATCTTCACATGATTATCGGACCTTGAGACGCGAGCCCACGAAAAACGCCCGGGCAGGCCCGGGCGTTGGTCGGATTCAGTTTGGTGCCGAGATCAGCTGCCGCAGCCGAAATTGCTGAGCAGGACCGACAGGTCGGCGCCGTTGACCAGGCCATCGCTGTTGAAGTCCGCTCCGGTGCCCGGGGTCACGCTCTGGCCGAACTGGCTCAGCAGGACCGACAGGTCGGCGCCGTTGGTCAGGTTGTCGCCGTTGGCGTCGCCGGCACAGGCCGGGGGCACCGAGGAGCGGGGACCGACGAACAGGACGGCCTGATATGGCTCGGGGGTGCCGCCGTTGTTGTAGGTGATCGTGGCGTTGACGATCAGGCCGCCGAAGGCGAAGGCATCGGCGGGATCCGAGGGGTTCTGGCCCGGGACCTTGGGCTGCAGGATGTGGGACGAGTGCAGCGTGCCCGAGGCGATCGAGTCCGAGTCAGCCAGGGCGAGCTTGGTGATCGTGTAGCTGCGTCCGGAGTTGGCGCCGTTGAACGCCTGACCCTCATCGAGGAGGCGCTCAAGGCGGTAGCCCGACATGCTGTTGACGGCCTTGATGAGCGCGTTGCGGACCGCGCCGCCGCCGGTGGGCTGATAGCTGGCGACGAAGTAGATGTTGCCCATGAGGTCGGCGCCCGGGGCGGACATGCCCGCCGGGGTGGCGCTGACGATTGTCCCGATGGATGTGCCGCCGGGGCCGTTGAGGATCGTCTTTCCGACGTGAGCGGCGACGGTCCAGGTGGGTGTCGTGCTGAACCGTGCGACGGCGATGTAGTCGCCCTCGACGGGGTTGGTCGCGACGGCGGCGCCGATGGCCACCGAGCGGAGGCTGTCGAAGCCGATGGCGACCTGGCCGTTGCCGCCGCGGAAGCTGACCTGGCTGAGGTACTGCTTGAACTCGGAGTTGCCGGCGGCGTTGCGCGTTGCGCCGCTCACTGGATCGGTGACCGACGTCGGCAGCGTGGCGCCCGCGGTCGCGACGACCCCGCCCGCGGCATTGAGCGAGAAGAGAATAATGCTGTCGATCATGCCGCCGCCGGTCGTTGAGACGGCCAGCGAGCCGGCAGCGCCGACGCCGCCGAGCGTGGTGATCGACGAGAACGAGGGGTTGCCGCGGTGTGCGGCGATACCCGAGGCAAGATGCGAGGTGACGCCGGCCCCGCCGTCGGGGCGGTAGGTGTTGGCGAAATCGAGAACCACGCCGACGGGCGAGGTGCTGGAGGTATCGGGGATGGCGGTGGGGGTGTTGGTGGTGGTGGTGATGTTGTTGAGCAAGAAAGTGGTGGCCGCGAGGTCGGAGCCGATGTTGATGCTCGGGCCGCCGAGCAGGAAGTTGACCGCGCCGGTGTTGCGGGCCGCCAGATCGACCCGCGCGATGTTCTCTCCGAGCACCTTCGCGGAGTTGGAGCTGTTGAAGTCGTCAGCGCGGAGATGGAGATTGCCCGTTGCGTCGATCGCGCCCAGGGCGATGGTGGCGGTGTCGGCGCTGGCGGCGGTGTTCCGCGAGGCCAGTCCGACGGTGCGGGTGATGTAGAGCCGCGCGGGATTCGAGTTGTCAACGCCGACGGTGGCGCCGACGATGTTGGTCGGGCCGGTCGAGAGGTCGGTGAAGCCCACGCCGAACTGCCGGTCAAAGCCGGTGATGTTGACCGAGCCGGGAGCCGAGTTTGCGACAGGGTTCACGCCGGCGCCCGGAGTCGTCCACACCGCGAAGGCGCGCGAGGCGAAGCTCAGGCCGGTGAGCTGGTCGGCGCTGATCGCGGCCGAGCCGAGGATCTGCGTCGAGAACATCGGATCGGTGTCGAGGCTGGCCTTGGCGATGGGGCCGATCTGGAGCGTGGTGCCCCAGGATCCGGTGAGCGGCACGAGATCGACGGCGTACGAGACGCGCTGGAGGCCCGCGCTATACGACGACAGCGCATCGGACGAGCCGGGCGAGGTGGCGACGCTGTCCTGAGCATGGGCGACGGACGTCGCGAGCCCAGAGGCCATCACGACCGCCAACACGCCGAATGAACGACTGATCTGCATGACTCTCTCCTGGTCGTCTGGCGATCCCGGCCGCGTTGAGCGTTTTACTACGGTGCCGTCAGTCGGCAGGGTATACCTGCCGACTGTGAAGGGACCGTATGGAGATGATGTCGGTTCGGTGTGGCCGGGTCAACGACCAAGAGCGGCGTACTGCGACGGCCGGTCGTGCTCGCCCATGTCAAAATGGGCGATTTACTGGCGCAGGCTGCGTCGGCGGGGGACGGCCGGGGTCACGGGCATGCGTCGATCCGAGGCGGCCGCGGCCGCGTCGGCGGCATCCTCGAGCGCCGACTCGACGCGGGCCCGCTGGAGCTCCATCCGGTCGCGCCAACGCTCCTCCTGCTCGAGGAACATCGCCCGGTTGAGCAGTTCGAGGGTTTCCTCGTCGATGCGGCGGAGGGTGATATCGCTTTCGATGGCCCCGCGAAGTGCCGGGAGGTAGTTGGGGTCGCGTGCGAGAGACTGCGTGAAGAATGTTCGGGCTTCGTCAGGTCTCTTGGCGTCGAAGCGGAGCAGGCCGCGGTTGAAGAGGGGCCGAGGATCGGCCGTGGCGAGCTCTGAGGCGGTGGCGAAGGCTTGATCGGCCTCCTGCCGCCGAGAGGCCTCCATGAGCAGGACGCCCAGGTTGTTCCAGACGGCGGGCAGCTGGGCGTAGGCCTGTACCGACTTCTGGTAGAGCTCGATGGCCTTCTCGGGGTCCTTGGCTTTGGAGGCCTGGACGGCGAGGTTCTGGGCCTGCTTGATCTGGTACTGGGTGTCGAGTTCCGCAGGATCGCGCTTGGTTGCGGTCTTGGAGTTATCGGAACATGCGGCCAAGGCCGCGACCATGACCAGCACGACGATCGCGCGCGCGGCGAGGCGGCGGGAGCGGGCGGGTGTGGCGTGTCGCGGATCGTTGTTGGTCACTTCAGCGTCCTGCCGTGGGGAGCTTCTCGTAGGCGGTGAACTGGATCTGGGCATTCCAGCCGTTGGGTGCGGGGTCGAGCTTGAGGAGCGCGACGTTGACGCGCCTGAGGTTATCGCTGGATTGCACGCGTTCGAGGAAGGTCATGATCTTTTCGAGAGGCTGGGGGGTCAACATCCTAACATCAACGCGGGACAGGCCCAGCATCTCGTTGGTGAGGAGTTTGGTGGGGCCGGCCTTGGACCCGACGTTGACCGGGATCGGCGCACCGGCGTTGTCCGGCGAACCCCAGACCTGCTTGGCCACATCGTTGATGTTCTCGGCCATGAAGGTCAGGGCCTCGCGTCCGTAGAGCTCGTCGAGGTTGGGCAGGTCGGGTTGCTTGGAGGCGATCGAGCGGAGAACGACCTCGACGCGCTGGCGCTTATCGATCTCGGTGACCAGGCGGCCGCGGGAGGTGTAGAACCGACCGGCCGACCATGCCGTGAAGACGACGGCGAGCGCCAGCAGCACGCAGGCGCCGGCGATCAGCGAGGTGGGCTTGTTGGTGCGCTCGGCCGAGGCGGCCATGGCGGCGAGCTGGTTTTCGATCGGGGCCGACCTCATGGCGGCGATGCTCCGTCGGTGGTCGTCATTCGATCCAGGTGCCGCGCAGCACCAACTGGGTCAGGGCTTCGGGGGCGCCGACGCTCTCGCGACGTTCCCAGTTGACGAGCTTCCCCGGCGCGCGCAGGGCCTCAAAGATCTCGGTCGCGGTGCGCCGATCGGGGGTCAGGATCTGCAGCTCGCACTGGCCTTGATTCTGCGGGCTCAGCAGAATGCCGCGGAGCTTGATGTCTTCGTACCCGCCAAGGATTTCCAGGATGCGAGTGAGCTCGGCGAAGATCTTGAGCGGCGGCGGCGGCGCCCTGAACGGCTGAGGCTTGGTGCTCAGGTCGACCTGCTCGAGCTGCCGGAGGATATCGCCGGTTTCGGTGACCTCGGGGACGCGCTGGCGGGCCTCGTCGCGGGTCTGCCGCGCGACCGAGTAGACCGCGGTCTGCGTGCGCGTGCTTGCGTTGCCCAGGCGCTGGCCCAGCAGCAGCACGCCGACCGCCAGCAGCGCGATCGCCGCCGCGGCCAGTCGGTATTGCCACCGCACCGCGCGCGTGGGTCGGCGGGTGAGACGCGTCATGATGCGGCGCGATGAGGCCCGCAAAACCTCCGCGCCCAGCGGGCGGGCTGCTGCGCGGCGGACGACCTCGCTGACGGGGTCGTCGGTACGGACGTGCTCGATCGTGGCCGAGCCCCACCGGTCGTGCATGATGCGCTGGATCTGATCGGCGTAAGGGCCGACCAGGACGATGCGGTCGGGGGTGCAGGCCAGGCGGGACGCCCACGTCAGCCAGTCGAGCGAGACGCGTGAGATGACTGCGTCGGCCGAGGCGTCCGGGGGGACGGGCGGCGGGTCCGCATCCGGATCAGTGTCGGTCGGCCCCGGGCCAGAGCCGGGTCGGGGCATCACGGCCGTGCCGCCGGCCATCAGGTCGTCCCCGCGGCACCAGCACCACACCAGCCGCTGATCCGGCTCGACGAGCACCACCGCCGTGACACCTTGAGCACCAAGGGTGGTCCCGGGCTGAACAGCGGGCGACGAGGGCGTGGTTCCGCCGCCATTCCCGAAGGCCCGGGCGGCGGCGTGCCACAGCGTCATGACCGCATCGACCTGCACGCCAAGGCCGTCCAGGGAATCGAGCCACAACCGAAGCTGGCCGTCGGGCAGGGAGATGGCACCAAGGCCGATGGGTCCCTCATGAGCCGGCTGGCCGCCGGTGTCGCCGCGTTTGCGGAGCTTGAACGGGCTGGGCTTGGGGCTCTGGGCCGCCGAGTCGACGAGCGGCTCGAAGGAAGTGAGGGGCAGCAGGTCGCCCCATTCCTCGCACTGGGCCCGGATGGCCGAGTTGATCAGCGGCGGGGCGATCGAGGCCACACGCAGCCACGTGAGCAGTGCTTCATCGACGTCGACCACGACGGTACCGAGTCGGCGACGGACGCCGGGCTGGCGCGCGACCCACGACGCGGCCTGCTCGGCCTGTTGGCGCAGCGCGCGAGCGGACAGTTCGCCCTCAGGCAGCGACGGCGCCGCCAACGTGGCGTCGGGCTCGCCGATCACGCGGATCAACGAGAAATCAGCCTTGAGGTAGCAGGCGGTGGTCTGGCTCATCGGGCTCGAATGCTGGGGCTTCCGGGGTTGCGGACGGTGCCGGGAGGGCCGGCGATCCCGGGATTCATGGGGTTTCCAAGGCTTCCGGGGCGTCCGGGGCCACCGGGGTTTGAGATCGGGCCGGGCAGGCCCGAAGATGTGAACGGCGGGCGGCCTGTGGTTGTCGGATTGCTGCGGAGCGAGTTCTCGCGATCGATGAGCTTGAAGGTCTCTTCGTCCCGGCCGCGAGCGACGGTCAGGGTGGTGGGATCGATCCGCGTGATCACGATGCCTTCGGTGTTGTTCGGATCCGCAAGGTCGGGCATGACCTGGTTGACGAACACCACCCGTTGCATGCCGCTGATCGTGACAAACGCCGAGGGGTTTTGAGCGGTACCGGCAAAGCCGATGTAGCGCCAGTCGAGCGGGATCCGAGGCGGTGCGGCCGGCTGGGCGGGCTGCTCGGCGACCATCTCCGGGGGGGGCGTGGTGGGCTTGTCGCGGAGCCGATCCAGGCCGTCGACCAGCGTGGTCCACTCCTTCGGGGTGGTGTCGGTCACGGGAATGGCCAGCGGGTCCTTCTGGCGGGCGAACTCGGGGAACGGTGTCGCCCCGGTCGGGCTGCCGGTGATGAGGGCCGGATCGAGCGCGCGGATGGGCACAAGATAGGCGGCAGCGGCGAGCCCAAGGGCCACCAGTGCAACGCCCGGCATCAGCAATCGCGATGACAGGGATTCGGCCATGCTGTCGAAGTTGTATCGTCGGCAAACCCGGAGGTTTAGCGCCAAGTTCGGGCATTGGGCGACCGGCCCGGAATCGCCGGCTGGAAATCAGCGGGTTGGGAACGCCAATGGGGCGGAGGGGTCGTCAAGGGCACGGTCGGGCTGGCGGCCGGTTTCGGCCTTCCAGTCGAACCAGGTCGAGCTGGTGCGGTCCATCTGCACCAGGCCGGCGTAGGTTCGGGTGCCGCGGACGTCGACCGCATCGACCTCGATCCGCCAGAGCGTGGTCTGTTCGAAGGCCACGAGCTCGGACAGCAGCTTGATCTCCTCGGGATCGACGCCGGCGCGCTGGAGTTCCTCGACGAAGATGCCCCGGTGGACGCTGTCCTTGTCGCGGAGGTTCTTCAGGACGGCTTCGACGTCCGGGTTGCCCCGGGCCAGCGCGGAGACGACCTCGTCGGGGGCGGCCCGAAGGCTGACGGCCAGCGGGCCGGTGCGGCGGAGGAGGTCCCGCCGGTCCATGGGAACCCAGGACAGGACGTCGAGCAGCATCTCTTCGACCTCGGGCGCATCGCCGGGCTGGAGCCGGGCCCGGAGCGTGCCCTGGCCGTCGCGGATCCGGATGACCAGCGCGAGGTTGTCGGGCAGGATGATCCGGGTGGCGGGCTCGTCGACGCTGGCGTATTCGGCGAGCCTGCTGTCGGCCTGTTCGCGAACGAGCCAGAACTTCACAAGGTCGCGAATGCCCAGCAGTTCGTGGTGCTGCTGATACCCGTCGAGTTGCCGCTGGACGATGGCGCCCTTGACGACGGCCCGGTTGATCCCACTGGAGATCACGATCACCCCCGCGGAGATGATCATCAGCACCAGCAGGAAGACAAACCCGCGGCGTGCGAGCCGGCGCGGTGCGGACGGGGCGTGATGGAATGCGGGCATCATTGCTTCACCGTCACGTTGGTCTCAAAGACCCATTGCACGTTCGCGCCCTTGTCGGTGGTGAAGCTGAGTTCGACGGCGATGGGGAAGTCGCGGCGGAGATACGCCGACCACGTGTCCTGCCAGCGGGTACTGGCCTCGATGATCTCGTTGTTCTCATCCTTGGCGCGCCGCGGCAGGATGCGCCAGGTGCACGAGGTGAGCTGTCGGAGCAGCACGACGCGCCCGGCCGGCGGGTCCATCTGGACCCAGCTGAGGGTCCAGCCGTCGCGCATCGGCGCCAGTTCGAACGCGCCGCGGATTGAATCGGCGAGGTGCTCGAGCACGACCAGCTCCGGGTCGATGACCGTCAGGCCGTCGTAGGACATGTTGGTGCGGACCGGCGGCGAGTCGAGCACGAACTCCAGCCGCTGGACGCGGGCCCCCTCGACCTCTTCCTCAAAGAGCTCGAAGAAATCAGGGTCCAAAGGCTCGCCGTTCTCGTCGACGCCTTGGCCGACCGCTGCATTGGCTTCGTCACCGGTCAGGCCGCGGAGCGTGCCGTCGCCGACGACCTCCCTGCCCTCGGCTTCAGCTTCGGGGTCGACTTTGGGATCGGCGTTGGGGTCTGCGTTTGGATCCGCGTTGGGGTCGGGGGTGGCGGCCTGGCGCCCGGCGCCGGGCTCCTCGGGAAGCGGGGCCCCGGCGACGAGGTTCTGCATGGTGCGCCGGATGATGGTCTGAGCGGTCGCGAGATCCGTGGCCTCTTCGAAGCTGATGCCGGCGCGCCGGTCGGTGGTGTAGAGCAGGCCAAAGAGCCCCATTGCGCCGACGGCCACCAGTGAGGCGAGCCCCATCGCGAGCACCAGCTCGATCACCGTGAAGCCCGTGTTGGTGCGTGGCGTGTTCACGGGGTGTATCACCGGTCGATCATGCCGCCCAGCCGCTGGGTGAGCCAGTCGAGCAGGTCCTCTTCATCGAGCGAGCCGAGGGTGAAGACGCGCGTCAGCCGGGCCAGCGGCTGCTGGCCGGGGGCCGCGTCGGACTCGCCGGGGTAGACGTCGACGCGGACCAGGAACAACTGGGCACTCAGGATCGACGTGAGGTCCATGTCCGCAGCCTTGCGGCTGGTGCGCCGGCTGGGCCCGCCCTCTTCGCCCGCTTCGGTGACCAGGACATCTTCGTCGAGCTGAAAGCGGTACATGTGGTTGCCGAAGCGCACGCGATCGGGCTGGCCGACAAGCTCGCGCGGGTCGCGGATGTGGGTCACCACGATGCGGTGAGCGACCTCCATCGCCTCCAGCCGGCGCGTGTCGCGGAGCGACAGGTTGGCCGAGAACGAGATGGCCCCCAGGATCATTGCCGCGGCGACGGCCAGCATTGCGGTCGCGACGACGACCTCGATCATCGTCAGCCCCGCGCACCGGCGCGGGTGGCTCGGGCGCGTGGTGGTGAGGGCCCGCGGGGTCATTCGATCAGTCCATCTCCCGGAACTCGAAGATGTCGTCCGAGTCGTCCTCGAGCTTGCGCCCGGCACTCTGGAGCAGGAACTCAACCTGTCGCCCGCCCAACTGCGCCGGGGCGTAGAAGTTCAGGGGCCGGTCCCAGCCGTCGAGGGGGACTTCCTGAATCAGACCGTCGGCCAGAAGCTGCTGGAGAGTGGTGGGGTAGGAGCCGTACGTGCCGCGATACTGGTTGAGCGCGCCGGCCACGACCTTCATGTTGGTCTGGGTCTTGGTGATGCGGGCGCGATCCTGGGCGGCCACGAGGTTGTAGGTCACGATCGTGCCCAGGATGGCGATGATCGCGATCACGGCCATCAGTTCCAGCAGCGTGAAGCCGCGGCGGGTGCGCCGGCGGGCGTTTGCGGGGGTGGTTCCAGGGGTCTGGGTGCTCATCTCGTGGTTCTCTCCGTTCATAGGCTCGCAGTATAGGAGCGTCGCCGCAAGATTCTGGGGCTCTCCCGGGGTCGTCGGGGGCCCCGATGGGTGTCTACCGCTGTCGTCAGGTCCCGCTGCGGAAGTTCATGAGCGGGATGGCGATGGCGATGATGAGTGGACCGAGAAGCATGAACATGCCCACGATCACCATCGGTTCCAGCAGGGCCAGGAGGCGCTGCGAGCGTTTCTCAACATCCTCGGCCATCTCGGTGGCCAGGGTGTCAAAGGCCGAATCCAGGTCGCCGGCGCGTTCGGCGGCGATGAGCAGCTTGCGGGTCGCCAGCGGCAGGGCGTCGACGCGTTCGATGAGCGTGCGGAGCAGGCCGCCATCGACGAGGCTGCGCCGGAGGGTTTCGAGCTGCTCGCGCAGGCGCGGGCTCGAGATCACGCCCGTCGCGGCGGCGAGGGCGTCGGCCAGCGGCACGCCGGTGCGCGTCATCGCGGCCATCACCGAGAAGAAACGTGTGAGCTCGACCGCAAGGATCAGCCGCGCGACCGACGGGAACCGGCGCGCCACCGCGCCGGCGATCCGCTTCACGTGGCCCCAGAGCACGATGGCCGCCAGTGCGGCCGCCACCACGCCAAGGAGGGCCAGAAGGATGTTGGCGTTGAGCCACTCGCCCAGCGCAAAGACGCGGGCGCTGAACCACGGCAGCTTCGTGCCGCTGGACTCCATCAGCGGGCGGATCGTCTGGGCCATGCGGGGCACGATGAACGTGAGCAGGCCGGTAAAGAGCAGCATCGCGATGGTCACGATCACCGTCGGGTAGATCATCACGGTGACGGCCTTGCCCGAGATCGCCAGTCGGCGTCGTGCGGCCTTGGAGAGCCGCTCGGCAGCGCCGGCGAGGTCGCCCGACCGTTCGGCCGAGCGGTAGACGGCGATGGTGGCGGTCTCAAAGCCGCCGACCCTGGCGCACGCTTCGGCGAAGCCGGCGCCGGAAGCGACCATCTCCTTCATCCGCTGGACGCGCGTGCGGCTCTTGGGGCTGACGACCGTGCCGGCGACTTCCAGCGCCTCGACCAGCGGCACGCCGCGGGAGAGCAGCACGCGGAGCTGATCGTTGAGTTCGGCCTCATCCTTGAGGGGAAAACGGGCCGCACCACCCGACCCGACGGGCACCTTCCACGCCTGCAGCAGCAGGAGCTGATCGCGGCGGAGCTCCTCGGCGAGCTGGTTCTCGTCGGATGCCGAGCGCAGCCCCATGCGCTTGGACCCGGCGGGGGTCATGGCGCGGAAGAAGTAGGTCTGAGTCGAGAGTGTGCTCATGGAGAAGGCTCAGCGCTCAAACGGCACGCGGTTCGGGCCGGCCGGTGATGCGAGTTGGAGCCGTGGAGGTTGCCCATGTGCGATCTGTGCCTCACGCCAGCACGCGGTGGAGTTCCTGCTCGGTGGTGAGCCCGGCGGCGACCTTGTCGAGGCCGTCGTCCATCATGCCCCGCATGCCCTCGCCGGTGGCGAGCGCGCGGATGGCGCGGGCGTCGGCGGTGGTCATGGCCAGGCGCCGGATCTCATCGGTCATCATCATGACCTCGTAGATGGCGACGCGTCCGGAGTAGCCCGAGCCGTAGCAGCGTTCGCAGCGCACGCCGCCGGAGCCCAGCATGCCCGCGGTGGTGCCCTTGCCCGAGCAGGTGGTGCAGACGCGGCGCAGCAGCCGCTGGGCCAGCACCGCCAGCAGCGATGAGCTGATCAGATAGGGCTCGATCCCGATGTCCTGCATGCGCGAGATGGCGCTGGGGGCATCATTGGTGTGCAGCGTGGCGAGCACGAGGTGGCCGGTGAGCGAGGCCTGCACCGCGAGCTGGGCCGTCTCGGCGTCGCGGATCTCGCCGACGAGAATCACGTCGGGGTCCTGACGCAGCACCGAGCGCAGCCCGGTCGCGAAAGTCACACCGCGCTTCACGTTGACCTGGATCTGCGCGATGCCCTCGAGGTGGTACTCGACCGGGTCCTCGATGGTCATGACGTTGC